>Ga0153915_10002078_pt1 | contig 18376 bp, 14 predicted proteins | sample Opewatmetagenome_2_FD_107003 | JGI IMG/M metagenome (GOLD analysis project Ga0153915, IMG submission 107003) | Freshwater wetland microbial communities from Ohio, USA - Open water 3 Core 3 Depth 3 metaG | ecosystem: Environmental > Aquatic > Freshwater > Wetlands | place: USA: Ohio, Lake Erie...
CTGCTTAAGGCGGACACATCAGAGAAGTTGGGCGTGCCCAACAAAAGAAAGCTTGCGGGCTGGAGCCCCGAATATCTCCTTAAGATATTGGAAGTCAAATGATTTTTCATGCAATTTCCCTGGCGTCAAAGCCGCTGAAATCGTCGATCGCAAGTTGGCGCGTATTGCTTTAATACGTACCAACTTGCGAAACCTAGTGGTCGACGATTTGAGCGAGCTTTCACGCAGCTTAAATATGAATTTATTTTCTGGGATTGGTATAAGTTAAGCTATACCCAAAGAACTTGAAAAATCGGCTTTTGGGCGGAGGAAGAATCCCCTCCTTAAAAGGAGGCGATTCTTCAAAAAGGGCCGCAAAAGAGCGGCCCTCAAACAGAATGTTTTAGAAATCAAAACGTGCGGTTACAGTCAGACCGTGCAGATGAAGATCAGCTGCTTCGGAATTATCGCCATATATCGCTGCCACTGATGAAGCTTTAGGCAGCATATTCTGTCCCCACATGACATTGAAGTCGTATGTGGCAAGCAGATCGAAGTGGTAGTTTTGCCGATCGAAATAGCTGCCCCATCCGATTCCTACACCCATATCGGCCATTGGACGTACGGTGCCGTAATCCTTGAACGAGGAAAATGCTCCAGTTACGCCATTGACGCTCTCAACGTGAGTCACTTTGGTAAACCGGGTATAGAGCAAGCTGGCAGCCGCATCGCCTTCAAAGCGGAAACCGCATCCCAATAGCCAGTGAGCTTTCAATCCTGCGCGCGGACCGACTGCCCAGTTATGAGAATGATTTCTCGATAGCATGTTTTCTGCGGGAATTTGTTCCCCAGCCGGTGGTACGACAGCCTGTACTTTCATGTTTTGACGAATCCATGCTCCTCTGAGACCGCCGAATGGCAAAATGATTAGCTTACGTCCTTGATAAAATGGACGGCTGAGGGTGGCGTCTAAGAGATCCATATTCATGCGCCATTTAGAGCCAACAGTTGTTGGTTCTAGTGGATCGTTAAACCAGGAAGCGACATTCCAGTAATCGGCATCGCTTGGAACCGTGGATGTTCCGGTATCGGTTGTTTGGTGGAGCCAGGTATATTCTACAAAGCCAACCCAATTATCGTGGCCGAAATTGACTCCCAACCCGACTTTAAATCCTGGCTTGTAGTCAAAGTCTTGGACGAGATATTCCCCCTGCATGAGAGTAACGACGTCCGTAATTGCCGGAACAGCCAATTCCATCGCTTCCTGATCAACATGCCAGTAGATAAAACTCGCTGTGGCAAAGATATCCCACGAGCACTGCACGTCGATGCGGGCAGGGGCGTTATAAGCCGCGGGATATTTGTCATTGCAGATTTCATAGCCTTGTTCAAAACAGCAAGGAGCTTGTTTTGAAGCAGGCATCGGTTGGGCAGACATAACAGAACTTGCAGCCAAAATAGCTGCCGCAGAACATACGAACTTCTTCATAGGACATCCTTTTCTTATAAGATGAAACTAATTCCTCATTTAATTTAATAAAATTATTTTTTCAACATTTTTTATTTTATGTGGGAAGTATACCCAAAGAACTTGAAAAATCGGTTTTTCGGCTTGAGCGAAAGCTCCCTAGAATCGTCGACCATTAGGTTTCGCAAGTTGGTATGTATTAAAGCAATACGCACCCGTTTTGCGATCGACGATTTCAGCGGTTTTGACGCGCTCAAATATGAATTTATTTCCTGGGATTGGTATAAGGTCAATAAAGAAAGGGCCGCATGGAAGAGCAGCCCTCAAACAAAATGCTTTAGAAATCGAAACGCGCAGTTACAGTCAGGCCATGCAGATGAAGATCGGTTGCCTCGGAATTATCGCCAGTGAGTGCGCTTCGTGACGAAGTTTTAGGTATCATATTCTGCCCCCACATGACATTGAAATCATATGCAGCAAGTAGATCGAAGTGATAATTTTGCCGATCGAAATAACTGCCCCATCCAATTCCTACACCCATATCGGCCATTGGACGTACGACGCTGTAATCTTTGAATGAAGAAAATGCTACAGTTACGTCATTGACGCTCTCAGCGTGAGTCACTTTTGTAAATCGGGTATAGAGCAAACTAGCCGCTGCATCGCCTTCGAAGCGGAACCCCCATCCCAACAACCAATGGGCTTGCAAACCCGCACGCGGACCGACCGCCCAGTTATGAGAATGATTTCTCGATAGCATGGTTGCTACACGAATTTGTTGCCAACGTCCGACAGCATTTATTTTCAAGTTTTGATGAATCCATGCGCCTCTGAGACCGCCGAATGGCAAAATGGTCAGTTTGCGTCCTTGATAAAAGGGGCGGCTGAGGGTTGCGTCTACGATATCTATATTCATGCGCCATTTAGAACCAACGGTTGTTGGTCGCACTATCGAGTTAAACCACGAAGTGACAAACCAGTAATCGGCATCGCTTGGAACCGTGGATGTTCCGGTATCAGTTATTTGATGGAGCCAGGTATATTCTACAAAACCAACCCAATTATCATGACCGAAATTGATACCTAAACCGACTTTGAAGCCCGGCTTGTAGCCAAAGTCTTGGATGAGAAATTGACCCACCGCTCCCCCATAAGTTTGCGGAAGAGCAAGTTGCATCACTTCCTGGTCAACGTGCCAGTAAATAAAACTTGCTGTAGCAAAGATATCCCAAGAGCACTGCACATCAATGCGGGCAGGGGCATTATAAGCTGCGGGATATGTGTCATTGCAGATTTCGTAGCCTTGTTCAAAGCAGCAAGAAGCTGGCTTTGAGACAGGCGTCTGTTGGGCAGATACAACAGAACTTGCAGCCAGAATAACCGCCGTAGAGCATACGAACTTCTTCATAGAATATCCTTTTCTTGTAATATGAAAACTAATTTCTCATCTAATTTAAATAAAATTGTTTTTTCAATGTTTTTTAGTGCGAGAAACAATTGAAGAAGCTCCTGCTTAAAAGGAGGCGCTGCTTCCGCCGCGCAAGGAACCGAAGCAGCTATAAGCTGCTCTCGCTTGTTAAATAGCCCGCCTTGCAATCGATGAAGAAAGGGCCGCAAAGAAGAGCGGCCCTCAAACTGAATGATTTAGAAATCGAAACGTGCAGTTACAGTCAGACCATGCAGATGAAGATCTGCTGCCTCGGAATTATCGCCCAAGATTGCTGATACTGATGAAACTTTAGGCATCATATTCTGACCCCACATGACATTGAAATCATATGTGGCAAGTAGATCGAAGTGGTAATTTTGCCGATCGAAATAGCTGCCCCATCCGATTCCTACACCCATATCGGCCATTGGACGCACGGTGTTGTAATCCTTGAACGAAGAAACTGCTCTTGTTATGTCGTTAATCGTCTCAACGTGCGTAATTTTGGTAAATCGAGTATAGAGCAAGCTGGCTGCAGCATCGCCTTCAAAGCGGAAACCGCATCCCAACAACCAATGGGCTTGCAAACCTGCACGCGGTCCGACTGCCCAGTTATGGGAATGGTTTCTCGATAGCATAGTTCTTGCGGGAGTTTCCTCCTCAGCCGGTATGAAAGCATTAACTTTCATGTTCTGTCGGATCCATGCGCCTCTGAGACCGCCGAATGGCAAGATGGTCAGTTTGCGTCCTTGATAAAAGGGGCGGCTGAGAGTGGCGTCGACAATATCGATGTTTGCGCGCCATTTGGAGCTAACAGTTGTTGGATGTAGCATAAAGTTAAACCATGTTACGACATCCCAGAAGTCAGCATCGCTCGGAACTGTGGCTGTTCCCGTCTCAGTTGTTTGGCGGAGCCAGGTATATTCTACAAAACCAACCCAGTTGTCATGGCCGAAATTGACTCCTAAACCGACTTTGAAGCCCGGTTTGTAGTCAAAGTCTTGGACAAGATATTCCCCTTGCATTGTTCCAAATAACGAACTCACATTTACCGGAATAGCTAGTTCCATCGCTTCCTGATCAACGTGCCAGTAGATAAAACTTGCTGTAGCAAAGATATCCCAGGAGCACTGCACATCGATGCGGGCAGGAGCGTTATAAGCCGCGGGATATTTGTCATTGCAGATTTCATAGCCTTGTTCAAAACAACAAGGAGCTTGTTTCACAGGTTGGGCATAAGCAACAGAACTTGCAGCAAGAATAGCCGCTGCAGAGCATACGATCTTATTCATAGGACATCCTTTTTCCTTAAAAAACGAAAAAACAATTTTTTACTTTAATTTGTTTGGACAATTTTTTCAACCATTGACATCGATTGCTTGAATAGGATTGGGATGCAAAAGTTTTAGATTCTTGGAGAGAGGGGAAAAACGGAAAGAGAGGGATTTGAACCCTCGGTACCCCTACTTATCAGAGTACGCGTCCTTAGCAGGGACGTGCCTTCAGCCGCTCAGCCATCTTTCCAATGGCTTAAATCATACGAAATAATCGCCGTTTTACTCAAGGAGCCAATTGAACGAGCCGTTCCCGCTGTACCTCTGAGCTCTACTATCGAGCAAGGAAATCGGTTCTTTTTTGGAAGTTATACTGCGCCCGGTCTGAAATGATGAATTTGGGACAGCGTGAAAGCTCCGTAGAATCGACGACCGCAGGCTTCGCAAGTGATCCGTATTAATGCAATACGAATCAACTTGCGATCGCCGATTATACGGGCTTTGACGCGGCCCAAATTCACCATTTCAGACCGGGTGCAGTATAGGAGCTTTCGCGCTAGCGTAATGCTTTGATTTATTGTTTGACAGCTCTTTACTCAGTAAAATAGGGAGAAGAGATGCGGGAGCCATTTAAGGCATTCCAATAAGTGGTCATTTGCGATCCATCGGGATTTTGAACCGTAATGCTGTAGACAGGAAGGAAGACTTCCGTCGTTTTGCGGATGGCAAAGTCAGGGCCGAAAGCGGCTCTGGCAATCTGTTCGACTTGCGCATTGCGAAAGCGTTTCTTGGCGCGAATCGCATGTTTCGTTTGCTTGGTGACGAGATTTTGATCGAGCCTCGTTTCGGGCGTCACTTGAAGGCGGGGATTTTGCAAATGCAGCCGATAGGTATTGCCGCTTTGTACGATGAGGCTTTTTTTACGGCAAACATCCGCCCAGGTATCGAGTACATTGTTTTCGATATTGAGGAATTTGGAAAGGCCCTCGCGGTCGCAGCTGCCGCCATGGCCTGCCAGCGCGTTGATAATTCTGAACTCTTGCCGCGTCGCATTAGAAGCAATGCAATCGCTGAAGCCATGCGTTTTTTCCCACGTGCTTGTATTAATGACCATTTCTCCATCGACTAGACCCCACAGAATGATCCCTTCGCCTGTTTTTTCGGCGCTGCGGTTGTATTTAACCTCCATCAAGAGGTAAGGATAAAACTTCAACGTCGGCGAAAGATAAACATGTTCATTGTCTTTCAGAAGATCTTTTCGATGTCGTTCCATGATGGATTCCGCTGAATATCGCACTTCGAGAGTTTGAAAAGTATTGGCGCTGAAGATATCTTCCACTTTCGTGCGAAATGGGGGCGAAAAATTCCATGCCCACAATGCGGAAAGTATGACGATGGCGGAAATGATAATGATGCTTGCGTAACGCATAATCACTGTTATAGGCTATTCCTATTTGTGTTTTAGCGAAAAGCGTTTTTTTAGGAAAGATATACCCAAACAATCTGAAAAATCGGATTTTGGGCTTGGCCTGCAGTCGTCAATTATACGGGCTTTGGCGCAGCCAACACTTCATTTTATTGTTTGACAGTTTCTTCATCAGACGAGCATTTTTCCAGTGAGCGAATTTTCTCGGGTATCAATGCATTTAAGTCTGTTAAGTATTTAATCCCCTGTAGCACACCAGCCCAATCGCGTTGTAAATGTTCTGGTATCGGGGTGTCTTGCAGTTGCAGCGTTTGAGGGAGCGCCTGTTGCGTAAACGGCTCAACAATGCCTTGCATCCATCGTAAATTTTGAATTTGTTGATCTCTTGGCATTTTATGTTCGCGCATCGAACCTAAAATAGGCAGCAACCTTGCGAAGACCTCATCTATTCGTTCTGCCAGGCTAGCCAGAATTTGAGCAATTTCTTGTTCTCGTTCTAGCTCTTGATGCGGCATCACCGGCATGTCTCTCAAAAGGCCTGAAATATCCATATGGTATTATATCCAAAGAACCTGAAAAATCGGGTTTTCGGCTTGGCCGAAGCCTCTATAATCGACGATCGCAAACTGGTTCGTATCGTTTTACTACGGACCAGCCTGCGGTCATCGATTCCAAATTCATTCTAAAAATTAGTCCGATTTATTCTTTCATGGATAAAAGAAACTCTGCGTTGCTGGCCGTCTTTTTCAGGCGCGACAACAGCAGATTCATTGCATCAAGCGGCGTCAAATCTGCAATTCCTTGGCGGAGTAGATAGATCTTTTCCAGTTCGCCGGGATGATAGAGCAGTTCTTCTTTGCGCGTTCCGCTCTTGATCAGATCGATGGCGGGATAGACGCGCCTGTCGGCCAGCCGCCTGTCGAGCACGAGTTCCATGTTTCCGGTGCCTTTGAACTCTTCGAAAATGACTTCGTCCATGCGCGAACCGGTATCAATCAGGGCCGTTGCGATAATAGTGAGAGAGCCGCCTTGCTCGAGGTTGCGCGCCGCGCCGAAAAATCGCTTGGGTTTATGCAAAGCGTTCGCATCGACGCCGCCCGTCAATATTTTACCCGAGTGCGGCTGAACCGTATTGTATGCGCGGGCCAGGCGGGTCAAGGAATCGAGCAGAATAACCACGTCATAGCCGCATTCTGTGAGTCGCCGCGCTTTTTCGATGCACATGTCGGCGATTCGGACGTGCTGCTCCGGGGGTTCATCGAATGTTGAAGCGACAACTTCGCCTTTAACTGTCCGGATCATATCGGTCACCTCTTCAGGCCGCTCATCGATGAGCAGAACGATCATGATCACTTCCGGATTGTTGATCTCGATGGCATTGGCAATATTTTGCAGAAGCACCGTTTTTCCCGACTTCGGGGGAGAAACGATCAGACCCCGCTGGCCTTTGCCGATCGGCGCCGCTAAATCAAGAACGCGCATCGATAGCTTTTCTTTTGTCGTCTCCATGACGAGCCGTTTATCTGGATAAAGAGGGGTAAGGTTTTCGAAGAGGAGCCGGTCGCGCGTCTGTTCAAACGTCTTGTTGTTGATCCGCTCCACTTTCAGCATCGCGAAATATTTTTCTTTGTCTTTAGGAGCGCGGATGGAGCCGTACAACGTATCGCCTTTGCGCAGATCGAAACGGCGGATTTGGGCTGGCGAAACATAAATATCTTCAGCCGAAGGAAGGTAGTTGTAGTTCGGAGACCGGAGGAAGCCGAAACCGTCTGGAAGGATTTCGAGTACGCCTTCGCCAAAGAGTACTTCGCTGGGCCGTTCCGAGATCGTTTTGACGATTTCGAATACTACCTGGGATTTTGTCAGGGAAGCAGTATGTTTCAGGCCGATGTTGCGTGCATAGGCTTGCAGCTGGTCGATATTCATCCGTTGGAGATCGGATATTTTTGTGACAGTTTCAAAACCTGTCGGCGGCTGCGGATTTTCTGTGTTTTGATCGACCGGCGGCTCATTCTGTTCGTAATTCATGGAAGATGACCTCTAAGCGAGTTGTTGGTTGTTGAGCTCGATCACTTGTTTGCGCAAGCTATCGAGCGATCCATTATTGTAAATAATATAATCGGCGCGCTGCGCCTTTTCCTCGGTGGGGAGCTGCCGTTTCATACGCCGGTCATACTCCTCGGCACCAAAGCCTGCTTTGCGAAAACGTTCGCGGCTGGCAGATTCGTCTGCGACAACGGCAATGACCGTATCATAGAATTGATCCTGGCCAATTTCAAATAAAAGCGGCGATTCGACGACGAAGGCCGTATACATTCCGCTCTGGCGGGCTGTTTGATAAAGCTCTTCGATCTGATGGAGTACTGCGGGATGCAGCAGCTTCTCAAGGGCATGCAACGCTTCCGAATCCTTGAAAACTTTATCAGCAATCATTTGCCTGCTGAGCTTCCCGTCGATGAGAATATCGGGGCCGAGGAGGCGTATGATTTGCTGACTAAGGTTGGTATTGGTGGCGAGCAATTCGTGTACAATCGCATCAGCGTTGACAACGAAGGCTCCGAGCTCTTGAAAAACCCGGCAAACGGAAGTCTTTCCGCTTGCTATCCCACCCGTGATCGCAATTCGTCTTAATTTTAACATTCGCCCCAATTTTTGCCAATGGAGATGGAGACCTCGATGGGGACGTTCAACTGCAGAACGCGTTCCATTTTTTCTTTGACCATGTTTTCGAAAACTTGAATTTCCTCATCCGGGATTTCAAAAATTAATTCGTCGTGGATCTGGAGGATCATTTCTCCTTTGAGTCGCATATTGCTGATCGAGCGGTCGATCTCGATCATAGCCATTTTGATGAGGTCGGCAGCTGTTCCTTGCAGCGGAGTATTGACCGCGAGCCGTTCCGCCGCTGCGCGCAGGACTGGATTTTTGTTGTCGATCTCGGGAATGGGCCGCTGTCGGCCGGTGAAGGTGACTGCCTTGCCGGTTTTGCGCGCCTGGGCTTTGCAATGCTCGATATAGTCGGACACGCGCGGGTAGCGGTTAAAATATTTTTTGATGAAATCGGAGGCTTCGGAAAAAGAGAGGCCTGTCTGTTTGGAGAGGCTGTAGGGCCCTTGGCCATATAAGATTCCGAAGTTAACTGCCTTGGCATTCGAGCGCATTTCTTGCGTTACCTGGCTTAACGGCACATCGAAGACCAGCGATGCAGTATAGGTATGGATGTCCTCACCTTGTTTGAAGGCGTTGAGGAGCTCGGGATCTTCGCTGAAATGGGCAAGCAGGCGCAGTTCGATCTGCGAATAATCTCCGCCGAGATAGCTCCACCCGGCATTTTCCGGGATAAAGCATTCGCGGATGCGGCGGCCTTGCGGACCGCGGACGGGAATATTTTGCAAATTGGGGTTTTGGCAGGAAAGGCGGCCTGTTGCGGTAATCGATTGGTTGAATGTGCAGTGGATGCGTCCCGTTCGGGGATTGATTTCTTGAGGGAGCGCCTCAATATAAGTGGAGCGCATTTTCTCGAGCGTTCGGTAATTGAGGATGAGATTAGCTACTGGATAATGTTCAGCTAGTTCATCCAATACCTCGGCACTGGTGGATTTCGTCTTTTTCCCCGGAACCTGCATCTCTAGTTTTTCGAATAAGATCTTTCCAAGTTGCATCGGGGAATTAAGATTGAATTCTTCGCCGATTTCTTGAAAGATCCTGGCTTTAAGCTGGATAATTTCTTTTTCGAGTTCTTTTCCGTAGATGCTCAGTTTTTCGCAGTCGAGAAAAATGCCTCTGCGTTCCATTTTGCCAAGGATCGTCAGCAGGGGAAGTTCGACATCATGCAGCAGTCTGTCGAGCTTAGTATCCTGAAGCTCTTCTTCAAATAGTTCTTTGAGCCGGGCCGTATAGTCGACATCTTCGCAGCAATAATCTTTGACCTGTTCGATAGGAACTTCGCGCATCGTTCGCAGGTGTTTGCCCTTGCCGATCAGATCGGTGATTGGAATTTTGACTTTGTTGAATTTACTCAGTGCGAGTTCGTCGAGGTTATGGCGGCGATTTTGCGGACTGAGCAAATAAGATGCGAGAATCGTGTCAAAAGAGATTTTTTTTAGATCGATGCAGGCATTTTGCAGCACATGCCAATCATATTTGAGATTGTGTCCGTAAACGCCGCCAGGGAATCGTGCGAAAAAATCGCGCAGCGCTTTCATCGCTTTTTCTGGACCTAGATTTCCATTGCAGGGGACATAGAAAGCATGGCCGGGTTCTAAGCAAAAACCGATTCCCACCAGTTCGGCATTCATGGGTCTCTGATCGGTCGTCTCGGTGTCGATGCCGACTTCTTTTTCCTGCATCAGTTTGTCCATGAGGGTCTTTAAACTCTCTTCGCTGTCGATGAGCTCGTATTCGTGTTTTTCGGTATGGCGTTTGCCCGTCTTGGTCGTTTTTTCAGCTGTTTGCGTTTTGCCCATATCCCGCAAAAGCGATAGGAAATTCATGCGATGATAAAATTCAGCCAGATGGTTCGGATCGGTCGCTTTGATTCGGTAGAACTCGGGATCGTTGGGGATGTCGATTTGCATATTGAGCGTCGCGAGCTGGCGGCTCATCAGCGCTGTTTCTTTTTGCGTGCGCAGGATTTCCTGTTTTTTTTCGCCTTTCACTCGTTCTGGATGGGCTAGGATTTCGTCGAGCGAGCCGAATTCCTGCAAAAGAGATGCCGCTGTTTTGGGGCCAAATCCCTCCAGGCCTGGGATGTTGTCGGATGCATCGCCCATGATTGCCAAGAGATCGAGCATTTGATCGGGCCGTATGCCATATAGTTCGACTACTTTACTCGCATCGATGAGCAAATTGTCTTTATGCGATTGAATCATGAAGGTTTTGTCGTCGACAAGCTGGAGCAGATCTTTATCGCTTGAGCAGAGATAGACTGCCGCGTTCTTTTTTTTAGCCCAGACGGCAATGCTTGCAATCGTATCGTCGGCTTCCACGCCTTCGATGCATAAAACGGGGATGCCGGCCAAAGAGCAGAATTCGTAGGTACGGTCGAACTGGACGAACAGATCTTCGGGGGCCCCTTTGCGGTGCATTTTATATTCGGCATATACGGCCTGGCGCGCTTTTTTATTGTCGGGGCCGTCGAACACAGCAATTAGATGAGTTGGGGAAAAATCTTTGATCAGTTTTTGGACGGACCGAATAAATCCGTAAACGGCATTTGTTGATTCTCCCTGTTCGTTCGTCATTCCTTTGATGGCATAGTACGAACGAAACAGGTAATTGACGGCATCGATGATGAATATTTTATCCATGCGGACGGTAGAGATAGGCAAATTGGTCCTTGATAAAACTTGCATCGTTCGAGCCGATTTGCAAATGATGCTCGAGTTTTCCGTTGAGGAGAGGCGATTTACCCTGCATCAAATCGGCCCACAGATTGCGTTGCGGCAGAATTTGCACCACTTGATAGGGTTTTGATGCATCGATGTTCGCTTCTTTCATCAAGTCTGCCAAAGCCGTTACATAGTCGCTGTCGGCAACGTCGACATATCCAAGCGTTTGCGCTGTCGGACCGTCGAAAACTTTTGCACCGTACTCCTCTACGAGTTTTGTTTTGTCGATTCGGGGACGTCCACTAACGACGACATCGACGAACTGATGATAAAAATGGGATGTCAGTTTTTGGAGCACTTCATCTTCATCCGGTTTCCAGGGACGGATTGGATTCATCATGTCTTTGTCGATACCTTGAGTCAGAGTGCGGCCCTCAATTCCGATTTTAGCAATTGCTTCGGATATGTTGAAAAACGGCCCTAATATGACGCCTACCGAGCCAATGATGGCAGTTGGTCCGCAATACAGTCGGTCGGCGGCACAAGAAATATATACTCCCCCCGAAGCGCACAAACCATTGATATAGCCGAATACTGGCACGTTGTATTTTTTCTTATATTTCATCAGGAGGCGATAAATGTTGTCCGAATCAACGACAGTCCCGCCTGGTGTATCGAGATACAAGAGTACGGCTTTCACGCGGTCATGCTGCAATAAGCCGGTGCGCGAATCTAAAAGAACTGATTCAATCGCAGGGGTATCGAGGATTTGAGGGTCGCCGACCACACCCTTGATATTCACTTGCAGGATCACAGGAGAATTCAGCGGCGCGGCTGTTTTGTCTCCCTCCAGGTTAGGTAAAAGGCTTAGCTTGGTCTTTTCTTCTTCCTGATAGGGAGACTGAAATGCAGCGATCGCAAATAGGGCAATAAAGATCGCAATGAAGATGCCGAGCATAATAAATAAACTGCGGCAGAATCCCCTCAATGACGATACGAAAATGGACTCGTTTTGAATTTCCATGCTTAGCCTGATAATGGGAAAAACATAGTTATATACCAAGCCCTCCATTATTTCAATAAATCGTCATTCTTCGCATATCTAACGGATTGTTTAAAATGATCGCGGATTACATAATCGGACTCTACACGAGGATTATGCTATGAGATTATGGAGTTTACTTTTCGTTTCGGCCATTATCGCCGCGCAACCCGTTTTTGCTGAAAAACCGTCTGCTCCACCGTCGATGTCTGTGGTCATGAAACCACGGCAGCCGAATTGGCGGCTTGAGGTGGCAGAATCCTATCCGAACGGCCAGCCCAAACAGGTCGTTTTTTATGAACCAAAGCCGGATGGGACAGAAACCCCGGTAAAGCAGATTTTTTATTATGAGCAGGGCATTGTCGCTTCTGAGTCGGATGTAGCTGAAATTTCTGCAGACGATCCTGGATATAGCGTATGGAATGCGAAAATCGTTCCGCATGGCCCCAAAGTCGATTTCACGATGAAAGGCGCGGTTTGCAAGGTCGCCTATTTCGATCGGGGCATTCTTCATGGAGAATGCAGAACTCTTTATTCCGAGGGCCAGGTGGAATCAATCCTTCATTATTCCAATGGCCAAATGGACGGCTTGGCCGAAGTCTATTACGAAGACGGCCAGAAGAAAGAAGAAGCTCGCTATGCAAATGGCAAATTAGCCGGCGAATGTGTCCAATATTATGCCGATGGCGTGCGTTCAGGGCTTGCCGTATATGTGGATGGGGTAAACCACGGCACAGCTATGGAGTGGTATCCAAGCGGAGCTTTGAAGTCGCAGCGCCAATTTTTCAATGGCAAATTGCAAGGCGATGGAAAAAATCCAGCGATCGTTTTCTATGATGAAAAACGAAATGTTGCCGAAGTTTGCGATTTTTATAATGGCGAGCCTGTTGGATTGCATATTCGATACCATCAAAATGGCAAGGAGAGCTATCGCGTCAATTATAAGAATGGAAAAAAGGATGGGATGGAGCAGACTTTTGGCGAAGATGGCGCTTTGCTAGGGGAAGGCCGCTTCATTGACGGCGCTCCAGTTGGCAAGCATTGGCGCAATCACCCAAACGGCGAAAGCGCAATGGTGGCTATGTTCGATAAGACGGGCAACCTGCAGGAACCTGTTGTCGAAAAGAATGACAAGGGCGTTGCTATTCGCCAATTTTCCATACGCAGCGATCGCCAAGATGGACCTTATACCGAATGGTACGATGACGGTTCTTTGAAATATGAATTTGTGTTCGCCGATGGCAAATACGATGGCGAACAAAAGGAATATTATCCCAGCGGCCAAATCAAAGTCCGCTCCCACTTTAAAAATGGCGCGCGCGATGGCGTTCAAGAGGAATGGCATGAAAATGGCGTTCTCGCGAGCCGGATGCACTTTTTAGAGAATCTGAAAGAGGGGCAGGCAGCAAGCTGGTATTCCAATGGCGTATGCCGCTCGGAAGGATATTTCCAAGTCGACCTTCCCGACGGGATTGTTTCGGAATGGTATGAAAACGGTCAGCTGAAGAAGCGCGCTGAATTTGCCTCCGGCGTCAAAGAGAGATGGCATCGGGAATGGGATGAGTCAGGTAATCTCTTGTCGGAAGCCTATTTTGAGCACGACCAGCCTCATGGTATGGCACTCGTCTGGTGGAACAAGGATCAAGTCCGGACCCGTTTTCGTTTCGAACATGGGAAAAAAGAAGGCCAGCAAGAATGGTTTTATGAAAACGGCCAGATGGAGCGCACGGCAGCATTTGCCAACGATCTCATGACGAGCGAATGGAAGTCATGGTATCCGGACGGATCGATCCGCTCTATCCAGCGCTTCCAGGACAACATTCCTGTAGGCGAGCACATCGATTATCATCCGAAGGAAAACAAAGACCAGAAGGATAATGACCGCATCGCCCGCATCTGCCATTTCGATGGCCAGGGCCGGATTCATGGCGAACAAAAGGAATTTTATGCTGATGGCAAGTTGAAATCCTGCATTGGTTACGACCAGGGAACAATCCACGGCATCAAACAAATATTCGATCCGCAGGGCCTTCTTGTGGAAGAAGCTCATTATATTCAGGGTAAGCTGGAAGGATCGTTTATCCAGAGATTCTCTGATCAACGGGAAGCTGCTTTCCAGTATAAGAATAATTTCAAAAACGGTCCCCATACGATTTATTTCCCTCCAAATGAAAAAGGGGAGAAACAGATCGCCGTTCAAGCAAACTTTGAAAATGATGTTTTGCAAGGCCTGGTGATCGAATATAATAATGCGGGGCAAAAACTAGTCGAGACTCAATATGCCAATGGCAAAAAAGAAGGCTTGGCTACTTTTTACGACGCAAAGGGCCGTATTACGGCAACAGTTGCATTTACAGATGATCACCGCAACGGTTTTACGACGCAATATTTTCCCTCGGGCGCAATTTTCCGCGAAACGCCTTATCTCAATGAGATGAAACACGGCGAGGAAAAAACCTATTCCGAAACTGGCCATCTCATGGCTATTTGCCGTTATGAGAACGACCAGCTCAATGGACTCAGCCAAAGCTGGAATGAAAAGGAAATCCTCGTATTCGAAGGCGAATACAAGGACAATATGCGCAATGGCAAGTTCAATAAATATTATGATGACGGTAAACCGTATCTCGAACAATTTTTTGTCGCAGATCAACTGCATGGCTCAAAGAAAAAATATGATAAAGAAGGCCGTGTCACAGTCTCCAATTACGAATCCGGCAAACTTGTTCAAGAATTTCGGTAGAGACCCTTCAACGCCAGTTGCAAAACCAAATCGGTTTTGCAACTGCGTTTTTTCTTTTCATTTGATATATTAATATCGGTCAATAACTATACCACGCGCAGTTCAAAATCCAAGTTTCAGGCCGCGCGTGGTATAATTTAAAATAAAATATTTGCGGGGATGGTTGTGGAATCCTGGATGTCCATTTTTTTGGATTATATCTGGCTGATTAAGCTCAGCGCCTTTCTTTTACTGATATTGGCCGTCCATCTTTTTTTAAGACGGATCGCCTGGCATTTCAAGCGGCATGCCCGTTTCAGGGAATATGATTGGCGCAGCCGCATCGATTACATTTTTCTAACCCCGCTGCATGTGTTGCTTTGGATTTTATTCTTTGCATTCGCGATTTCTCTTTCGGCGCCCCATCTTGGAATGGATCAAACATCTTGGAATTTTTCTTCGATGCGCAATGCGGCGATCGTTGCCTGTTTGGCATGGTTTTTCCTGCGTTGGAAAAAAATTTTTCAACAATCTCTTTTGATGCGGCAAGTGCGCGGCAAGATTGATGTGGATTCTCATTCCATCCAAATCATGGGAAAAGTTTCTTCTTTCATCGTAATTTTTATCAGCCTTCTGATCGTATTGCAGATTTTTGGCTTAAACGTTATGCCATTGATCGCGTTCGGGGGCATCGGCGCTGCAGCAGCCGGTTTCGCGAGCAAAGAGGTAATCGCCAATTTCTTTGGCGGTCTCATGATCCATTTAACGCGCCCCTTTGTAGTGAAAGATTTAATCGAATTGCCGGGAAAGAAAATCCTGGGATATATCGAAGAGATCGGATGGTACTACACATCGGTCAGGGATTTGAAAAAGCAGCCGATATTTATCCCGAATTCGATGTTCGCCACAGAAGTGATGGTCAATCAATCTCGCATTACTCACCGGCGATTTGAAGAATCGATTGGGATTCGATACGAAGACGCCGCAAAAGTGGATTTCCTTGTGAAAAAGATCCGGGAGCTGCTTGCCGCACATCCCGTGATCGACCACAGCCAGCCTCTTTTGGCCAGCATGGTTTCTTTTGGCTCGACCTCGCTTGAGATCGAGATCAAAGCATATACTCTGTCAACAGATCTGGAAGAATTTTTGCAGATCCGCCAAGAGATCTTGCTCAAGATTTATGAAATTGTAATTCACGCCGGCGCAGACTTTTCTTCGGGAATTCTGAATACTAAGTTTTTTGAGAATTTGCCGAAAAAGGATTCATAATCTGCAGCAGCTCGGCGAATGCCAAGAGCCCCATGACGAGAAATGATCCGTAAATGGGCCAGGGGATCGAAATTTGAAAGACGAGCCCGATGAGCACTATAAATTGCAAAGAGGTCGTTACTTTGCCCCAGCGGATTGCCCGGAACTCGATCTGCCGCCATCGGCCGCGAGCCACCATTAACAGCCCGTACACAACGAGGAAAAAGTCGCGCGAAAGCATCGCAGACACTTCCCAAGGCGTCATGTGTCCCTCTAAATAAAATACCGTCATTGCAAAGTAGACGAAAAACTTATCCATCGCCGGATCGAGAATGGCGCCGAAGCGGCTTGTCGAACGGCTGCGACGGGCTAAATAACCGTCGATGCTATCTGTGATCATTGCGAGCAAAATCGCCAAGAGACGCAGGGGCGTGCTTTCCAGCAAAAATAAAAAAGCAAGCGGAGCCCGAATAAAGGATAAACTATTTGAAATCGTTAACAAGCTTTCGTTCTTCTTCACTTTTAGAGTGTACTTATATCACAGAAATACCATTCCCGCCACAAGGAATTGAGCAGTTCAGGGTGAAGTCTGTGGAGCGGGTTCTTTTACTTCTGGCTCAGGAATATCAAGCTTTGTTTTGCTGGAGACCAGTTCGTCGAACTGCTTGCCCAGCGATGTGACGGCCATGATCCAGATTACGACAACGCCAGTGAATACGATGGCGATATAGGGCGTACTGGCGGCTAGCGTTGTAAAGATGATCAAAAAGCCTTGGTGGATGACCGATCCGCCCGACTTGCCGAGACGGGAGCCGACGCCGTCGATCGCCGCCTTGCCCTTGAGCTTCGATTCTTTGCTCAGCGGGATAAAGGCGAGCTCTTTCGTCGCGTCGTAAAGTGTATATTTGGAGGCGCGGGTCAGACAATTTTGCAGAGAGCCGAACGTGACGCTAAGATAGAGCGGAGAGATGCCCAGGAGCGGTATGAGTCCAAAGGCATCGAGGCTGGGAAATACGGTGAAGATGAAAAAGAATGCGCCGGTGGCTAGCGTAACAACCGGAGGGATCAAAGCGCTGTAAGTCCATGAAAAGCGTTGGATAATATTCGTGGTTAGCAAGATCGATACAATGGTGGCGATGATGCCGGTGGCGGTCAGCACTTCGCCCATATAGGCGTTGTACATGCTGGGATCGGGATAGACCAGTTTGATCTGGTTTTTCCAGACGATTTCGATGAGATTGACGGCGACATTGTAGGTCAATACGATCAGTGCGATGCAAAGCAAATATTTGGATTTGGACAGGTAAGCGAAATTTTTACGCATCGACATTTTGATTTTTTCGCTTTTATGGCTTTGTTCCTGGATTCGTTCATTTGGAAGAATGACGTGTTTATTCAGCCAGCGGAAGAGAACGATCGACAGGATGCCGCTAACAATAACTGCACAGTTTAAAAATAGAACCGATTGCTCCCAAGGTTCTTTTCCGTAGGGCAGCTGGGGAATAAAAATATTTCGCGACAAAAAGATCGAGACTTGGCCGGAACAGATTTGGGCGATATTGGCGCCGGTTGCCAGAATTCCATAGAAACGGCGCGCCTCGGGCACTGTTGTAACCTCGTTGGCGAACCCCCAAAACAGGACGGTGAGAATGGCCGTGCTCCAGAGCTCGGACATGGTGTAAAACAGAGTAAACGTCCAATTGCGCAAGAGAGCGATCAGCCCCTTGCAGCCGGAGGGCAGGAGTATCTGCAGCTTATCGGCGAGATCATGGGGATGCAGCGCGTCTCTGGCTGGATAGAGAATGAAGGCGAAAATGAAAAAAAAGCCTATGAAGCCGCTCATCATGATATAAAAAACTTTTTCGCGAGTGAAACGGTTTGCCAGGCGCGTGAAGATGAAAGTCAGCAATATCGCCATGGGCAGAATGACCCAGACTTTGATGAAGGGAATGGTTTCCGCGCCAGAGTTTCTGGCTGTGACGATGAGGGAATCTTTAGATGCTCGCAGTAGGTTATAGTTGAAAGATATCAAAAAGAAAATTGCAAGCATCGGCAGGAACTTCTTCAGCTCGAACCGATAGATCGGCCAGAAGAAGGAACGCCATTTGCCAAATTCAGCTTGCGGTTGGGTCTCCATACTCCCTAAAAGAAAGATGAACGACTACTAGGATGACATATTTCTTCATTTTTGCGGCAGTTTCACCGAAAAAAAGAAATTTATATGTCCCTCGCAGTCCCAAATAAACTGCTGCAATTAACTTCGAATTATAAATGAATTTCGGTAATTAAGTGTACATAAATATTCGGAAAAATATTCTTTGAGAATGTCGGGTTGCTAAGGGTCTGTGAAACAATAAAGTGGGCGATTTGGCTGCGTCAAAGCCCGTATAATCGACGATCGCAAACGGGCGCGTATTGCATTAATACGTACCCGTTTGCGAAGCCTTGCGGTCGTCGA
>Ga0153915_10002079_pt1 | contig 18374 bp, 26 predicted proteins | sample Opewatmetagenome_2_FD_107003 | JGI IMG/M metagenome (GOLD analysis project Ga0153915, IMG submission 107003) | Freshwater wetland microbial communities from Ohio, USA - Open water 3 Core 3 Depth 3 metaG | ecosystem: Environmental > Aquatic > Freshwater > Wetlands | place: USA: Ohio, Lake Erie...
ATCCCGCAGACCTGTTCGCAGAGGATTGGGTTGCGTTTCTGCGGCATCGTTGAGGAGCCGACCTGTTTTTTTGCTTCGAAGGCTTCAGAGACCTCACCGATCTCGCTACGCTGGAGGTTGCGGATCTCCGTGGCGAACTTCTCCATGCTGCTTGCGATGTTTGCGAGGATTGAGAGTATCTCGATGTAGCGGTCGCGTCCGACGATCTGGGTCGCCGCCTCTTCTGTTCCGAGTTTCAGGTCAGCCATGACCAGCTCTTGGATTTTCAAGGCATGTTTCCCCATCGCTGCTCCGGAGCCGACCGCGCCTGACATTTTGCCAACGAGTAAACGTGATTTGCATTCATGGAGTCGTTCCAGATGCCGATCTACCTCCATGGCGTAGACCGCCATCTTTAGACCAAAGGTAATTGGGATGGAGAATTGTCCATGGGTCCGTCCAGCCATGATTGTGTTTTTATATTCCTTAGCAAGACCAACAAGGGTCACGCGTAGTTCTCTGACTTGTGCTTTGATGAAATCGGTTGCCGCTGCGAATTGTAACGCGTTTGCAGTATCGACGATATCATAGCTGGTGGCTCCAAGATGCACGTATTTTCCGGCATCACCTCCGCAGACTTCGCTGAGCGCTTTGGTGACTGCCATGATGTCATGTCTAGTCTCTTTTTCGATTTCGGTGACTCGTTTGACGGTGACGTATTTCACTGTCGCTTTCTTTGAGATCTCCTCAGCTGCCTTTTTTGGGATGTTGCCGACTGCAGCATGGGCGCGAGCGAGGGCAGCCTCGACAGTTAAAAGGTATTGGAGTTTGCTTGTCTCGCCAAAAACGTCTTTTATCTCTTTTCTCCCATAGCGGAAATCGAGGGGACAGACAGGGTTTTCCATAGGGCTTCTCACCTGGAATCATCTATGAGTTAATGTCTTTTGTGGACTGTATTTTTCTAAGAGATTTTTGCGAGTACTTCAAAAAGTTCTCTGGAGATTTCTTGGATGCGTGGGTAGTGCCGACTGAGTTTTTCAACGAGTTCTCTGAGTTGTGCCACTGTTCCCATGATGAGGATGGCGGCAGGGTTCTTCTGCAACTCGAATGCTTCTCGAGGGATAGCGACCTCTCCACCGAGTGATAGCATGTCTTGTTTGATGATAATCGCATCCTGGAGGACTACTTGATCGAGTTTGATGACCTTAGACACCGCTTTGGGGGCCATGATGTCGATGCTCTTCGGGTCGCTTCCTATTTTTTGGATTTCTTTCCTCGCATCTGCGAGGTTTTCAATACTGATAAACTGAGGGTGATGAGATGTCATCAGGGATGGAATCAGAATCGGTCTTATAAGAACCTATCCCTATAGCCTTTTGATGAAAGGGACGTATCTTCTTGTGATGGAACTTCAGAATGAAACGTCTCTTCAGGTAGGGAAACTTGGATCGATTGATTTTAAAAAAGGATCCTACGTCTATGTCGGGTCTGCGTTGAACGGACTGGAACAACGGATTCAGCGGCATCTGCGGAGGCAAAAGAAGAGTCATTGGCATATTGATTATTTTCTTCCGTATACCGAAATCATTGATATTTTTTATCAGGAAGGTACTCGAAAAGAAGAATGCAAGATTGCCGAAGTGTTTGAGAACAATGTGACAAGTATTCCTGGTTTTGGCTGTAGTGATTGTTCTTGTGCTGGTCATTTATTCTATGGTCCTTCAGGAGAAATCAACACACTGATTAATTCCATGGGAATGAATTCGTATTTCGTAGAACCAAATCCTTAAAATCATTCTCTCGATTGATGCTTTCATGGTTTCTGTTATTTATTCAACAACCGATACCCTAGAGACGGCACGAACCATCGCTCGTTCCTTGGTAAAAGAAAGACTGGTCGCCTGCGTCCATATCCTCCCAAAGATTGAGTCAATCTACCACTGGCAAGGCAAACTCGAGGAGACCAACGAATGTGTGCTGCTGGCGAAAACCATGGAGAGGAACGTTCAAAAGACTATACAGAAGATCCGCTCCCTTCATCCGTATGATGTGCCAGAGATTCTTGTCTTTCCCCCGGTTGGTGGGTTGAGAGAATACCTTGAGTACGTGGATGCGGAGACCCTATGAAACTGGTTGCGTTGATCTCCAGTGGGATCGATTCCCCAGTGGCGACATACCTGGTTTCAAAACAAGCAGATGACCTGCTCTTACTCCATGCAGACAACCGTCCGTTCACCGATGACCGTGAGATAGAAAAATTCATCACACTTGCGAAACACCTGAAAACGCTCGTCCCGTCGAACATTACTGTGATGCTCCTTCCTCATGGGCAGACCCTTGATTCGTTTAAGATCAACTGTAACAACAAGTACACCTGTGTGGTGTGCAAGCGGATGATGTTGCGGTACGCGGAGGCGATTGCACGCAAAGAAGGTGCAGTTGCGATCGTGATGGGAGATTCCCTTGGGCAAGTGGCCTCACAGACATTGCAGAACCTCCGGGTTGTAGAACAAGCGGTCAGCATCCCGATCCTCAGACCATTGATTGGCTTTGACAAGGAGGATACCATCAAAATAGCAAAGCAAATCGGGACCTTTGATTTGTCTATCGCACCAGCAGATGGGTGTGCGGCGGTGCCTACGAAACCGTCGACCCAGGCACGTCTGGAACATATTCTGGCAGAGGAACAGAAAATCGACGTCAAAAAACTTGTGCACGATGTGATTTCCAAGACCAAAATCGTCACACTCTAGCATGTCGCATTCGTTAATAAATGTGCCAGTGGAAAACCGTGTTTTTTTAACAAATCAAAAGACTTAAAAACCATCGAAGTATACTATATTTTGTAGTAAAAATTTTTTGCTATACCATATATTGTATCTGTATTATATCTGGTGATGGGAGATGAATTGCCCCTATTGCAACCATATTGAGACCAAAGTCACAGACTCACGCGACACCGGCGGATCCATCCGCAGACGACGCGAATGCCTCAGCTGCAACAAACGGTTCACGACCTACGAATACATCGAAATGGTGCCCCTCTTCGTCATAAAAAAAGACGGCAGACGCGAACGATTCGACCGCTGCAAAATCAGAAACGGCATCGAAAAAGCACTCGAAAAACGTCCGATCAGCCACGAAAAAATCGAGGAAATGATTGACGGAATAGAAGAAAAGATCAGACGCACCGGAAAAGAAGAAATCGAAACCAAATACATTGGCGAATACGTCATGGACGCACTAAAAGAAGTCGACCAGGTCGCCTACATCCGGTTCGCATCAGTCTACCGGCAATTCACCGATGTCACCAGCTTTGAAAAAGAGGTTAAAAATCTGACAGAAAAATAAATGGAGAAGGAGAGATGTACATATGATACGAAAGATAAAAAAACGAGACGGAAAAATCGTTGACTTCAACCCTGTGAAAATCACAGAAGCCATCTGGAAAGCAGCCCAAGCAGTCGGTGGAAAAGACTACAAACGAGCAGCAGAGCTCACCGACACAGTCATCACCATTTTAGAAAAAGAGCTCAAACGCAGTGAAATACCGACCGTCGAACAAGTCCAGGATGCCGTCGAAAAAGTCCTCATCGAAGACGGACATGCCAAAACCGCAAAAGCCTACATCCTCTACCGAAAACAACACCAGGATATGCGAGAAATCGGAGGTTTGCTCAAAGACATCGATGTAGTCGATGACTACCTGAGCATGCTTGACTGGAAGGTCAACGAGAACAGCAACATGAGCTATTCACTTCAGGGTCTCAACGTTTATGCGACAGAAAGCATCGTCTCCCACTACTGGCTCAATAAGATTTATCCTCCTGAGATTGGAGACGCACATACCAGAGGAGATTATCACATTCATGATCTTGGTACGCTCGGTGCATATTGTGTGGGGTGGGATTTACAGGATTTATTGCTCCTTGGTTTCAAGGGCGTCTCAGGGAAAATTGAAAGTAAACCGGCTAAACACTTCAGCACTGCGCTGATGCAGATCGTCAACTACCTCTACACGCTGCAGGGTGAGGCAGCAGGAGCCCAGGCGCTCTCAAACTTTGATTCCTTACTTGCTCCCTTCATCGCCAAAGACCAGTTGTCCTATGAGATGGTCAAACAGGAGATGCAGAAATTCTTGTTCAACATGAACGTGCCAACGCGGGTAGGATTCCAAAGTCCGTTCACCAACATCACCATGGATCTCACCGTCCCTAGCTATCTTCATGATGAACCAGCCATCATCGGAGGAAATCCCACTGATAATAACTATAGTGAATATACCGTTGAAATGGACATGATCAACCATGCGTTTGCCGAGATCATGCATGACGGGGATGCGAAAGGACGACCCTTTACTTTCCCAATTCCAACCTATAATATTACTAAGGATTTCAATTGGAACAACGAAGGACTTGCTCCGCTCTGGGATATGACCGCGAAATACGGGATCCCCTATTTCTCTAACTTCATCAACAGCGACATGAAACCAGAGGATGCACGAAGTATGTGTTGTAGATTGCGCTTGGACAACCGAGAGCTTCAGAAACGAGGAGGCGGATTGTTCGGAGCGAACCCAAAAACCGGTTCCATCGGGGTTGTGACCTTGAACATGCCACGCATCGGGTACCTCGCAAAAAATGATACCGATTTCTTCGAACGTCTCGACAAAATGATGATGCTAGCGAGACAAAGCCTCGAAATCAAACGAGATCTCATCGAGAACCTCACTGCCAGCGGACTGCATCCGTACTCACGGTTCTATCTATCTGATGTGCAGAAAATGTTTGGGGAATACTGGAAGAATCATTTCTCCACGATCGGTCTTATCGGCATGAACGACGCACTCCTCAACTTCATGAACAAGAGCATCGCTGACCCTGAAGGCAAAGCATTCGCTGAGAAAGTCCTGGATTTCATGCGCAACCGCATCGCAGATTATCAGGAAGAAACAGAGAACATCTTCAACCTAGAAGCAACACCAGGAGAAGGAACTAGTTATCGGCTCGCGCGTCTGGACAAGAAGCATTATCCAGACCTCCGAACATATAACCAGGAGATTTACACCCAGAACCGGGGAAGGGACGTCCAACCATACTACACGAACTCAACCCAGCTGCCGGTCGGCTTCACCACCGATGTGTTCGAAGCGCTTGACCTCCAAGACACGTTACAGACCAAATATACAGGTGGTACGGTCCTGCATATCTTCCTTGGCGAGGAAGAGCCATCACCGACCGCGACTAAGAACCTTGTCCGAAAGGTCGCGGAGAACTATACACTCCCGTACTATACGATCACACCAACATTTAGCGTCTGCCCGGACCATGGGTACCTTGCAGGGGAGCATCAGCTCTGCCCCACTTGTCAAGCAGCTCAAAAGACCACGGAATGCGAGATTTACTCTCGTGTCGTCGGGTATATCCGCCCAGTGAACCAATGGAACAAGGGGAAACAGCAGGAGTTTCGTGATCGGACCACCTTTGACCTGCGAGAAAAAGTCCTTGTCACAGCATGAAGATAGGTGGTTTTCAGAAAACATCATTGCTTGATTATCCTGATCGGATCAGCGCGATTGTTTGGACTAGCGGATGCAATTTTCGCTGTCCTTTCTGCTATAACAAGAATCTGGCACTTGGAACCGCAGAGGTGTTCCCTGAGGAGGTAATCCTTTCGTTTCTCTCAAAGAGGAAAGCACTGCTGGAAGGGGTCGTTATCTCTGGAGGAGAACCACTCCTCCATGATGATATCATTGAGTTTGTAAAAAAGATAAAAAACCTCCGGCTTCTGGTGAAGATTGATACAAACGGGGCATTCCCTGAACGACTCAATGAACTCTTAGACCAACAGCTTATCGATTATGTTGCGATGGATGTGAAAGCTCCAAAAAAGAAATACCAGCAGTTGACAGATGTCAAAACAGATCTATCAAAAATCGAAGCAACGATTGACATCATTCGAACAAAAGCACCAGCTTATGAGTTCAAGACCACATTCATCCCCATTCTGTTAACTAAAGAGGACATCATTGAGATAGCACAGTGGCTGAATGGAGCAGACTCCTACTTCCTCCAACAGTTTAAAATCAAAACACCACTGGTGTCATCATCACTTGAGACCAGTGTGCCTTATCCTCGAGAGTATCTCCTTGAGACTCTGAAAGAGATTCGACCGTTCTTCAAGCGTTGTGCAGTCAGAGGTGTTTAAACCTAAATAGTACATATTCAATGAGGTTTTCCATGGATTATGAATTAGCGATTATCGGAGCTGGTCCTGCAGGTTTTTCCGCTGCGATTTATGCGAAGCGATCAGGGATTTCAACAATCGTCTTTGATCGAGGGAGCGGTGGCGGGTTGTTACAACTCGCTCCAAACATCGAAAACTATGCAGGATTTGTCTCCATACCAGGAATCGACCTTGTTGAAAAGATGAAACACCATGCGACCAAGTACGCTGATTTCCATTTCTATGAGGAAGTAAAAAAAATCATTCAGTCAGAGACAGGTTTTTTGATACAGACCGAGAAAGCCACCTATCGAGTCGGTGCGGTTATCCTCTGCACTGGCACAGAACATAAGAAACTCGATGTCCCTGGTGAATCTGAACTCATCGGAAAAGGAGTCTCGTATTGTGCAACCTGTGATGGGTTCTTCTTCAAAGGAAAACGAGTCGTGGTGGTAGGTGGAGGGAACACTGCGTTGATGGAATCCATTTTTTTAAAACAACTCGGTTGTAAGGAAGTCACCGTCGTCCACCGTCGGAATCAGTTCCGTGCTGAGAAGGTCTACGAGGATGAAGCTCTTGAAAAAGGAGTGCATTTTCTCTTCAACACGATTGTTGAGGAAATCAAAGGGAAGGACTGTGTTACATCTGTAAATCTTTTTAATCTAGAGACGAGCGCACGGTCAACATTACCGGTCGAGGGCGTGTTTGCTTCGGTGGGAGTTTTGCCTCAAAACGAGCTTGCGAAGGCATTGCAGTTGAAGACGAATGAGGATGGATACATCATCGTCGATAGTGAACAACGCACGAGCGTCCGAGGGGTGTACGCCGCTGGTGACATCAGTGGGGGTCTGCGACAGGTGGTGACCGCGTGTGCGAAAGGTGCAGTGGCTGCGTTGTCATCGACTGAGGTACTTGGGAAGAAATACCCTTATTGAAGCAGTGGGATTGTGTCGATTTTTTTCTGTTGTAAAAGCATCATAAGATGATGACCGCTGATCTTCACAGGATCACTGAGTGGTCTTTGCATCGTCTCAGGTTGAATCCCGATGAAAATGATTGTGCGCACTTCTTTTTCCATATACTGGATGAATGCAGAGGGTGATACCCCATGGGTGCTGAGATGCATCGAACTGAATTTTTCTTTGGGGATGATCCGGATTTCATCTGCAGGAAAGTTCATCTCAGCGGCATCGATGAGGATCAGTGTCTGTGGTTTGCGTCGTTTGATGATTCCCGTGTAATTCTCTGAGGCGGTCTCCCCATCAATGAGGAAAAAATCAGATGAGTTGTTCTTCCATTGTTTGGCGATGAACAGTCCGATTCCATCATCACCTCCCTCCTTATTGCCAATGGAGAGTACCAGCGTCTTTGTCATCTTCCATTCATTAAATTTATTTTGAATAAATGATCTTCTGATATGTCAGAAGATACCACATAATCCCGGTTCCTGCAGTAGAAACACTGCTTAGCAGCATGCCTAAGGTAAGAAACACATACGCCATGACAGTGAGCAGGATTGCGGTGATAAAATACATGGAGAGGGACTGGCTTTTTGCTTCTTTGTGTCGATAATTCCGATAAATCGCTGGGATCGCGGTGATGAGGAACCCGAAGTTGATGAGTGTAAGGACAATATCCTGCCATTGCCACATATGATCCAAGGGATGGCAACAGAGAATATAAATAAATCTTTTCTATCGCGTACCATAAGAAAATGTTCTAGGGTACAGTATGGTAAAGAAGATTACGCTTGCACAGGGTGCGGGTGGTGAGTTGATGGACCAGCTCATCAAGGAGAATATCCTACGGTTTTTCAAACAACAAGGAGGTGCTGAGGTTCCTTTAACCGCGCTTGATGATGCAGCGGTGGTCGATGATATCGTCTTCTCCACGGATTCTCATACTGTGCAACCTTTGATTTTCCCAGGAGGGGACATTGGGTCCCTTGCGGTCTGTGGGACCATTAATGATGTCGCGGTGGTCGGCGGAACTCCTCTTGCATTATCAGCCGGGTTCATCATCGAGGAAGGATTCTCCATGTATACCTTTGAGACGATCGTGCGCAGCATGGGACGGGTGGCTCGGAAAGCAGATGTCCCGATTGTCACCGGGGATACCAAGGTTGTTGAAAAAGGTGCGATCCAGCAGTTTATGATTAACACCAGTGGCATTGGGAAACGAAGCTCTGCTCTGGAGAAAAATTTCAAAGAAGTCAGGCGGCATAGGAAATTTTCAAGCCGCTGGTTATTAGATAGTAACCTTTCTACGGGCGATACTCTGATTGTTTCTGGGAATATTGGGGAACATGGGATTGCGTTGCTGTCGTTCCGCGAGGGATATGGTTTTGAGACCAGTATTCATTCGGATATCGCACCGTTGAATGGACTGATGTATGTCCTCCTTTCTGAGGGCGGTCTTGTGTCTGCAAAGGATCCGACGCGTGGGGGTCTTGCCAACACGGTTAATGAATTTTCAGAAAAATCATCGGTCGGGCTTCTTTTGTATGAAGATGCGATTCCTATTTCAAAGGGGGTCAGGTCCGCTTGTGACCTGCTCGGTATTGATCCGTTGGAGATTGGCAATGAAGGAAAAGTTGTTCTCGGGGTCGTAAAGGAAAAAGCAGAGGACGTGCTTAAGGTATTACGGAAGCATCCGTTAGGAAAACATGCTGCTATCATTGGTGAAGCCACGAACGAGGTCTCCGGGGTTGTTCTTCAGACCACGGTTGGTGGGAAGCGGATCCTTCGTAAGCCACTTGGTGATCCTGTCCCACGGATTTGTTAGGATGAACATAACTTTTTTATTTCCCGATCGGTCCGATTCGTCCTGCATCGAAAGAATCGATCAATTTTGTCTTTGAAATCGATGGGGAGAGAATCACCAACGTCGATGTGCACCTTGGGTATGTGCATCGAAGCATCGAATGGGCTGGGGCGAAGCGAAACATTATCCCGCTGTTGTATCTTGCAGAGCGTATCTGTAGCGGATACAGAGAAATATTCCCCAGCGCTCATCGTGGAATAGCTCGAAGGAAATAGCTTTTAATAGGTCAGTTGTTGTGGGTTCTTATATGGGGAAAAATCAAGATATTGTGAAGGTCCTCTTGTTGATTTTGGTTGGGATGTTTATTCCGTTCCTTGGGTCGATTACCCTCTCCTATGGGTTTGTGCCAAGGACGATTGTCGTCACGTTTCTGTATTTTCTTGTCATCTTTGGTCTTGAGCTTGGGGTCGTGTACCTGTATTTTTCTTTCAGTGGGAAACGAGCGAATAAGAAAATAGAGCAGTATAAACCAAAATAAATACGAGTGAATTGTTGTGATTTGTCTTTTTACTCCGATTTTTTCTGAAGGGGAAAAGATATATAGGAAAACGAGTTTTAGGGTGAAACGAGGTAGACCATTATGGCAGTAAAAGTCGATAAAGCAACGTGTACCGGTTGTGCAGCCTGCGCTTCAGCATGCCCTGTAGAGGCGATTAAGGTTACTGAGAAAGCAGAGGTCAATGAAGACACCTGCATTGACTGTGGCACTTGTGTTGATGAATGCCCGGCGCAGGCGCTCAGTCTCTAAGAAAACAGATTTTTTTTATTTTTTCTTCTTTTTCCGTTCTAATTTTTCCTGAATCTTTGAACTAGTGAGTTCCCTGAGGGTATCAGAGGCGATCCATCGTGCTGATTTTGAGTCTATTTTCTTGATTTTCTCTGCGGTCTTGAGCACTTTTTTGTTCAGTGAACTGTTTCGTTTCCCGATGTTTCGTAACGCCCAGTTGACCGCTTTATTGACATAGTTTCTCTCATCGGTTGCATGGGTGATGCAGAGGGAGAGGAGGTCTTCGAAATCCTGGTCGGTCGCGTTTTTGTCATGGACCGCGAGTCCGGCGATGAGGGAGAAGGCAGCGCGTTTGATAAATTCTTTTTCTTTGGCCGCCCATTGGAACACTTTATCGTAAGCGAAAGGAGTACGATCAAAGAGGCTGGTGCAAGCCTGGTCGCAGATGTCCCAGGAGTCAAAATCCTCTGCCCAGGAATCCATCTGCCCGCTGGTGACTTGCGCTGGGTCGTCGATGAAGCAGGCAAGGAGTCGTGCGTCATGAATCTGTGAGTCCCAGAGTTGGAGGGCTAATGTATGGTTTGTGCCGATCTGTTTTCCTAGGGGCCGTAAGTGATAGATTGATATTCCCAGGTTGTTGTGTGGGTTGATGCCGTAGTGTGTCATCCCTTTAACGTTCTCTGGGTTTGCCATAGAGTGGAGTTGTTTGATGATTTCATTGTAGTCCATCGTTGTTCACATGTATTCTTTATGTGTTGTTATTTCAATATTTTTCCGGTCTCGAGATACCAGAGGTAGAGGTCGAGTTCTGCTAAGGTCAGCTGTGTTTTTGTCGCGAGTGCTCGGAGGTCTTCCTCGATTTCCCTGTATTTTTTTGCTGTGAGGGTGTTTGGTCTTTTGATGCGATGGTATCGTTCAAGGAGGTCGAGGATGTGGGAGTCGATGATTGCATAGTCATCATAGCCGATGTTGCGGAGGAAGTGACTTGCTTCTTTGTAGCCCAGTCCTGTGATGTTGTCGACAAGCCAGGTACGTCGTTCCTCAGGTGGTCGGGTGTGGATGATGGGTGAGAGCATGTCTTTCTTCTTTGCTGCTTCGACAATATAGGCTGCCCTGTTCGGGAACCGATAGCCGTGCTCTTTGAGTTTTTTTGCTAATGTTTCTATGGGATCAATGGAGAAACTCTTGGAGAGTTGGGCATGGATGTGGATGGTTCGTTCTGCGTTACAATTTGCGGTGAGAATGCAGAAACAGAGTTCTTGGAAAAGTTCCTCGGCGGAGTGCGTATCAATGGTCTTGAACTGCTGGATTCGTTGATGTATGGTGGTGTGGATGTCGCTGTGTGTGAGGTTGTTGATGGTAGAAAGCAGGTCGTTCATACGTTCTCCGCTTTGGAATAGGTGTATGGAAAAAACAAGGTGGAGGATGTAAGGCAAACGGGAATCTTAGGTTGGTGAGGAGAGGAGGAAAGGATGGGATGCAAAAATATAATTCCCGTTTGTGTTTACATCTCCACGCGTGTTAACGTGAATTTGTTTGGGCCCTCTTCATTAATCTCCGATATACCCCTATTAACAATTGTTAATGCACCTACTATATTTAAAGCTTTCGCCTCCTTATGATTGAAAGGCAAAACCATTACCCTCATCTATTTTTTCCAGGCTTTAAAAAAAATAAAAACATTAATTATAAGTATAAATTAACAATTGTACCCTTTGATGAAACGCCTTCCTTGTGAATATGTGATATGGAATGGACTTCCCCTCATCCGAAAAGAGATTGCTGAAAGCCTCATGACCAACTTCGGACTGAGTCAAAAGGAAGCAGCAGAAAAGCTTGGGATCACACCCGCCGCAGTCTGTCAATACGTTTCCCATAAACGAGGAAACAAGACCATCGAAGATGAAGAACTCCTCAAAGAAATCAAACTCTCGGCACAACGCATTCTCAACTACACCGACGATGCCATGATCAAAGAAACCTGCCGGATCTGCAAGATTTTTATGGCGAAGGGAATCTTTCCCTCAGCATGCGACTCCTGCCCACCTGAATAAGGTTTACACGGATGGAAAGAACACGGTAAACAGCGAGATGACCATGGGGTGAGGAGTGTTGCGAGACCGGTAAACAAAACCCACCAGAGGGGAAGCATCCACCAGTCAGGGGTCTCTTGGGGAGAAAAAGAAGAGACAATATTGACAAACACAAGACACGGTAACGCAAGATCTAATGCAAGGTTGGGGAGAGCGCCCCCAGTGCGTTCTCTACGACGATTTTTCGTTGGACAATCAGAAAACCAAACACGCCAATATAAAGAAGAGTGACCACTGATTGGAACGTGATTGCGACCAGATCTATAGTAGATTCATCAGTTGAACAACACCCAAGATTTAATGACATTCCGATAAAAGGAATAAACGGAATCTGAAGCCAAGAAGGCTAGATTTATTAATAGGATGAATTATCTCATAACGATTGATGGCTCAGGGAGTTAGGTGGATATGAATAAGACTTCGATCGTTGAGCTGATGACCGCAGATCATACAAAAATTCTCAAGCTATTACGCGATGTGGAAAAAAGCATTGGCATCGAACTCGTCTCGCTGATGAAAGTATTTGATACCTTCGAATGGGAGCTGGAAAAACATATTTTCACGGAAGAAAAAGCGATTTTTTCCTCCTATAACCCAAAGAACATTTCCGAGGGATATAAAATGGTCCCTGAACTCATCAAGCAGCATAATGAGATCATTAATCGAGTACGGGTGATGCGTAGGGATTTGATGTGGAACAAACCAGTGCAGTTCCATGAGTTCAAGGAGTTTATCATGGCGCATAAAACATTCGAGGAAGCATCGTTATACCCGAAACTAGACCAAGAATTAACAGTCGCTCAAAAAGATGAAATCATAAAGAAAATCCGCGAGATTGTCTGATACTCCCTCTCTTAACGAATCGTAAACGCCTCGAATCGCTCTGCTTTTGCCTTACAGATAGGACAGATGGGCGGGGGGAGCTCTCTCGCACACAGATACCCGCAGACCGTGCATCTCCAGACCGTGACAGATCCTGGTTTTCTCGGGGTCCCTCCTTGACTGATTGCTTCTTTTGAGTCACTTTGTTTTTTTTCTGCTGCCTTCAGAGCTGCATCGATGATTTCCTTGGGTCGGCGTTCAGGAATCGGTCTTAACTGGGATGGATTATTTTTTATCTTCTCACTCACAAACAAACCACAAAAACACATCCCGTACTCATCCACGTCAGCATCCCGATACTCACAGGGGCAGATGATGTCCACATCATGTTTTTTCATCCCACTCGCGACTCGACAAGGACAGGACCCGTACCCATACCGATCGGTATTTGTCGCCAGGCCATCGATAAGATCGGTAAAAAGCTGCTGGTCAGGACATAAAAAATACCCATTATCTTTCGCATTTTTTTTCATGGCATCAATGATAGGTTGTCTCTCGGTCATGAGCGAAGTTTCTCCTTTATTTCTTTATCTTTGAATCCAAGGATCACATGTTTTCCATGATCAATGACAATCGTCGGGTACGTCCGAGACGGGTTGTATTTTTTCACTTCCTCGGTCGCTTCTGCATAATCATCCCTTGTTAATGTATCGACATCGACATATTCGTAGGCGACATCAAGATCTTTGAGAAGCTCCTTTGTTTTCTTGCACCATCCACAGGTGCTCAGGGTATAGATTTTCACGTGATGGTTTTGATTTTTCCCAGGAACTGTTTCGCATTTCATTGTAATCATATTCACTTGTCATCTAAAAACTTTATGCTTCTATGAAAACTTCGATGAAAAACTAGGTTTAAATATAAAAAACCTATGTGTTTTACGTGAGGTGAAAGCATGACTGTGAATTATTATCAATGTCAGACCTGTAAGAAGAAGACCATTGTAAAAACAAAAAAAGAGAGACCAACCTGCTGCGGGAAACCCATGAAGAAGATACCGGTCGATATCTGTCTTCAACCAGATCATGCTGAACATTCTCGACCGATGGGGGAAGACGAGCCGTGCGATGATTTCCGGGGTGGAAGTTAATCACAATGGAGATGAATGTGATATGGTAAAATGTGTTGTCTGTAATTGTGAATCTGAGGAAGAAAATATACGGCACATCACCATTAAAGGTGCACCGAAGAAAATCTGTAAGGAATGTGTCGCAGCGATCAAAGGTTTTTCGTAACTACCGATCCTTATTGATGTACAGATCCACCGTCCGATGTCGTGGACCGTCAGCCTCGTAGAAAAAGATGTGCTGCCAGGTACCAAGAACCAATGCTCCTTTTGTGATGAGCACTGTGACAGAAGAGCCTAAAAGACTTGCTTTGATATGGGCATCACTGTTACCTTCAGGGTGGCGATAGGCGGCGTTTTCTGGGATCAATCGTTCCAGGGTTTCAATGATGTCCTGTTGGACGCTTGGATCTGCTCCTTCATTGATTGTGATTCCTGCGGTCGTATGGGGGACATAGGCGATAAGATATCCTTCCGTGATTTTTTCCTCTCTGATAAATTGTTGGACCTTTTCGGTGATATCAATCATTTGGTTTTTTCGATTCGTGGTGATATGAAGTTCTTTCATCAAGAAGTCACATCTGTTTTTTTCTATTTAAACCCTTGAGGTGAGAAAACCTTTTTGTACCGCTCGTAGGTACTGCAGCCCCGGAAGATTATGAAACTCACCCCGAGTGCGATCCTCTTTGATATGGATGGAGTTCTCGTCGACTCCCTTGATGCCTGGTGGAACGCGTTAAATAGTGCGTTGCAGAGATTCAAACATGAAAGAATCACTCGCGAAGAGTTCCTCCAGACGTATTGGGGTCATGACCTCAAGGCCAACCTCAAACGATTGCACCTGAACCCAGAGGTAGCTCAGTTCTGTAATATCACGTATGGAAATCACCTCGATTATGTCACGATCTACCCTGATACAAGGACGACATTGGAATCGCTGACATCCTACAGGAAAGCAGTGATTACCAACACCCCTTCTGATTGCGCTCAGCAAATCCTACGGAAATTTCATATTGAGCACTATTTCGAGGTGGTCGTCACCAGTGATGATGTCACCAAATCAAAACCAGATCCAGAAATCGTCTTTAAAGCATGTGAACGACTCGGAGTCAATGTCCAGACCGTGCTGCTCGTTGGTGATACGGAAAGTGATGTGAAAGCAGGAAACGCTGCGAGGTGTACTGTCGTTGGTCTGAAGATCCCAGCGGATGTGACGATCCAGAAGTTATCAGAGTTACCAGCTCTCCTTCGCTCATCCTAACAGTTGTTCCTTTTTTTTCAATCGGAATAGTTAAAAAGAACTTACGAGATGCAAGACCTGTGAGAACCATGGAGGAAGAAATTCAGCTCATTGAATACAAAAGCATTGACCTTTCAAATTCAATCCTTATCGAGGCGTTCCCCACCGTGGGGCTTGTCAGCTCGATCGCCGGTCATTTCCTTGTCGAACAACTGGAACTGGAGGAGATCGGGACGATCAGTTCCCGGTATTTCATACCTGCCGCGGTGATCCATAATGGCGTGCCTTCTCCACCGGTGAGGATTTACGCAAGCAAGAAAATCTGCGGATCAAATGGTGGGTGTGATCAACTCGTGGTGATTAGCTCCGAGTTCATGCCAAAAGTCGATGTCATCAAACCAGTCGCAAACATGATTCTCTCCTGGGCGGAGAAAAAGAAATGCAGTCATATCGTGACCTTGGAAGGAACTCATGGTCTCAATCCGAAAACACCGAAAGTCTATGGAGTCGCTACCACACAGAAAATGAAAAATATCCTGAAGCAATATTCCATCGATGAAACCAAGGAAGGGATGATTACCGGGATCACTGGGGTATTACTTTTTGAAGGGGCTCGACTGAAACAAGACGTCTTATGTCTCCTTGCAGAAGCTCATTCCTCCTTTCCGGATTCTCGTGCTGCAGCATTACTTGTGGAAACGCTGGATAAGATGTTGCCAGAGATAAAGCTCGATACCCAACCGTTGTACAAGGAAGCCGAAGATATCGAGAAGAAGATCCGTTCATTCCTCAAACAAGCTCAGCCGACCGCGCCATCATCCGTTCCTCTCCCCTCGCAGATGTACGGGTAATCATCACGGTTGGTTGCTTGGATATCGATTCAGGAACACGAATTTCTCCAGAGGAAATCGTTCTGGTCTTTGCTTTTCGATCTGTGCCTGTTTTTCAGAAAGAATCGGATAGATGGTCGATGCATGCTTCCCGACATTAACCAAGGTGACGACTTCAAGATCCTCAGGAATCCCCAGGATTTCCCGAGTTTTTTTCGGACTGTAACCAGCAATAGGATGAGCGACTAATCCTAGCTCTGTTGCCCGTAGGATGAGAAACGCTGTCGCCATCCCAGTGTCAAACTGATGATATACCCGTTCTCCTATGATGCAATCATACTCTTTTTTGCTGAGCACTGCGATAATCATAGATGCTCGATGTATCCATTCGTTTCCCTTATTGAGTGCTCCATGCATCTTCTTCAGCATCTCTGGGCTATAAATAAAAACGAACCTCCATGGTTGATTGTTGTTACATGATGCGGAGAGCTGGGCATGGGACGCAAGGTCCTTAATGAGATCCTCAGTGATTTCAACAGGGTCAAGGGACCGGTACGCTCGCCGTTTTTGAATCGCATCTTTTACATCCATGGAATATCACCATCATTGGAAAATTGATTGAGATTAATGAGGAACTGTCCTCATAAGGATTTCTCTTCTTGACTCTTACAAAGAAAACTATAAGATGGTGTGAGGCTATTTCCTGTCTCATGGCAATCGGATTTGCGTTGTTAAGCATAAGCCCTCTTCATGAGAAAACCGTCTATGAGAAGCTCACCCAGATATCAGAGATCATTGAAGTCCATCCCCTCTTCGGGGAATTCGATATCCTGGTAAAAATTGAGGCATCAGATATCGACTCAATTGGGAGTATCGTGATCAATAAGATACGATCGATTCAAGGCGTGATGGATTCAAAAACATTAATCGGTACAAGGAGCTTAACCGGATAGCACTGTCTTGCTTTGTTATTTCGCAATCCTCTCTAAGGGATTTTTTTCAATCATAGGTCATGCTATCCAATGAATTCTCAGTATTATTGAATAATTATATTTATAGAGATACATTTATGTATACGAGAGATACATGTCTGTGTAAGGAGAATATCTATGAAACAACGACAACTACTGATAATCCTACTCATCACACTTCTTTTATCGCCTCTGGCCTTGGCAAATCCATCTGTACAAATCAAGAGAGATGCCGGTTGGCTCCCGAAAGGTACGATCTACGTCGATGATAGTAACACACAAGGACCATGGAACGGCTCCTACGATTTTCCCTATCCAACAATCAACGATGGTCTTCTTCATGCAGGAGATGGGGACACCATCTACGTGTTCAATGGCCTCTATTCTGAGACCATGATTATCAACAAAACCATTTACCTGAGGGGACAAGAGCAACAGAACACCATCCTCGATGGAAACAACCATGGTTCTGTAATTACTGTTGGAACTGAACAGGTGTACATCCGAAGGTTCACGATCCGGAACTCAGGTGGATTTCAAGGCGATGCAGGAGTCAGGGTTCAGGCGAATTTCACAACGATAACAGAATGCATTTTCTATCGGTCACACGCTGGCATCGTTGTTCAGAACCAAAGCGAAATCACCATCACCTCATGTCGATTCCATACGAATGGATTTGGTATCGTCTCTTCGTCTTCGGTATTTGTCAGCATCGATCAATGTACTTTCTATCACAATGGTGCGGGCGTTTATCTTATGGATTCTTCCTGTGTCAGTATCACTCATTCGTACGCTGATACCAACGGTATCGGGTTCCTCGCTGAGCAATCCTCCCATATGAACATATCAGAATCAGCGGCACGGGATAACGATGATAACGAAGGCGGAATGTTTTTCGTCGATTGCCAGTACATCAACATCCTCAACTCTCATATCGTCCATAACGGCGTTGGGGTGAATCTGGTGAATTCATCAGCCTGTTACATAAAATCCTGTAATTTTTCTTTGAACACACATTTCTCTTGTAAATTAAAAGAATCTTCTTCAAGTATCTTTTTGACGAACTGTGTCTTTACCAACAATCTCCGCTATGGACTCTACGCCGAGGATAGTGCGTTTTCCATCTCTTGGAGCAATCTGTTTCAAAATAAAAACTACGGACTGTATGCAACATCATCAGCAATTGATGCAGGTTACAACTGGTGGGGTTCGAAAAGCGGACCAGCGCACACTGGCCTCAGCAGAGCAGACCGTGGGACCTGGGACCTTCCTGAGATCTCCTATCGACCATGGCTGACGTTCCCGATGCCAGAGGCCGGACCAGACTGGGATTTGGATAAGACATTCCAGAAACCAACGTATTCAGACCCCTTGTTAGAACAAATCATCTTCCCTGAATCTGACATGGATAATGATGGGATACCGGACTGGTGGGAAGAAAAATGGGGGTACTCTCCGACGATTTGGGATGATCATCAGCATCTAGATCTGGATAATGATTCATTGAACAACATCGAAGAATGCTTCATGGACCAATA
>Ga0153915_10002080_pt1 | contig 18369 bp, 18 predicted proteins | sample Opewatmetagenome_2_FD_107003 | JGI IMG/M metagenome (GOLD analysis project Ga0153915, IMG submission 107003) | Freshwater wetland microbial communities from Ohio, USA - Open water 3 Core 3 Depth 3 metaG | ecosystem: Environmental > Aquatic > Freshwater > Wetlands | place: USA: Ohio, Lake Erie...
AATCTCAGTGGATTCGCCATCAGCAAGGACGTCAATCCCAAGGACATCCTCTTCCCAATCATCAGTCTTAACAGGAGAGACATAAAGTTCTTCTATTGTCACGCCTGTTTCATTATGGAGTGTAAAATCCTGTTTTCCTTCCTGTGCACTCGCGCTGCCCACAAATATAGCGCTGACAAATAATAATGAACAAATAACTGCCGCATAATATATTTTCCTCTTCATTTCCAAGCTCCTCCGTTAATCTTATTGATTGAATAGATATATGAATTATCTGGCGGCAAAAATTAAATGAATATTCCATGAGAGTCAATAATAAAAATTGCCTCGGAAAGACGCTTGTCCCATAATTTACCTATCAGGTGCCAGTAACTTCGATTCCGGCACTTCTACATGATGTTTTTTATTAAAGAATTTCTTCTTCATCCCATCAATAAAATCCTTATCATCAAACATTAATCGAATATGAATTCTTATCTATCATAGTTCTCCCTCTTCTAACTGCATGACTTATGGCTGATAGCGCTAGATTTAAAACCTATCTGTAAATATTTGGTTAATATTTACGTTGACATGGAAATATCCATAACTTATAACCTCCACACATAATATCACCTGACAAATAAGGAAATAAATTCATGAAAAAATGGACTGTCCTTTTTATAGCAATCACCTTATTCATCTCATCTGTCTTCCTGATAAGTTGCAGCAAAACCGATCCCAACACAATTAAAATAGGCGTTATTGCCGAACTGACCGGCGATATTCCCGCAGTGGGCGCTTCCTGCAAAAACGCGGCGGAAATGGCTGCGCAGGAGGTCAACGATGCCGGCGGCATTCAGTTAGGCGACAAGAAATATAAAGTGGAGTTAATCATTGAGGACAATGCCGGAAAGGCCGATCAATCGGCGTCATCCGCGCAAAAGCTGATTACGCAGCAAAAGGTTACGGCGATTGTCGGTCCCAACGCCAGCCGCTACGCCCTGCCGGCCGCTGAAATTGCCGAATCAGGCAAGGTGGTTCTGATCACCCCCTGGTCTACCGCGCCGAAAACCACTCTGGATTCCAGGACGGGCGCCTCCAAGAAATATGTTTTCCGCTCCTGCTTTATTGATCCGTTCCAGGGACGGGTGCTGGCTAAATTCGTGCTGGAAAATCTCAATCTGAAAAAAGCGGCTGTTCTTTACGACGTCGCTTCCGAATACAACAAGGGCATTGCCGAGATTTTTAAGGAAGTCTATGAACAAAATGGCGGCATGGTGGTCGCGTTTGAAACCTACACGACAGGCGATAAGGATTTTTCATCCCAGTTGACCAAAATCAAAAAGGCCGAGCCGGACATCATTTTCCTGCCGAACTATTACACCGAAGTGCCGTTGCAGATTCAGCAGGCCAAGCGTCTGGGCATCGCCGCTCCGTTTATCGGGTCCGATTCCTGGGGTTCTGAAGAGTTGATTAAACTCAGCGGCAAGGACTGCAACGATTATTATTTCAGCACGCATTACGCAGCCGACGCGTCCACGGAAGCGACGACAAAATTTATTGCCGGCTACAAGACCAAATTCGGCACTACGCCGGATGACGTGGCCGCTCTGACCTATGATTCGTTCGGCCTGCTGTGGCAGGCGCTCAAAACTGCCGGAAAGAACGACCGCCAGGCCGTGCGTGACACCCTGGCCAAAATTCCGCAATATGAAGGCGTGACCGGAAACATGCAATTCAAGGAAGGCTCCGGCGACCCGATAAAGAGCGCCGTTATTTTAAAAATAAAGGATGGAAAATTTACGTGGTTTGCCAACGCCAACCCGTAACGGCTCTGTAAAAATCAAATAAACTACTACACAAGAGAATACGCTTTTGTATATATTTCAGCAAGCTCTCAATGGTCTGCAACTGGGCAGCATCTATGCGTTAATCGCCCTGGGCTATACCATGGTCTATGGCATCCTGACGATGATCAACTTCGCGCACGGCGATCTGTTCATGGTCGGCGCTTTTTTCTGTTTTCTGCTGGCCGTCTATCTAAGGCTGTCCTTTATCCCGACACTACTTTTATCCATACTGGGCGTGTCCTGCCTGGGCGTGATCATCGAACGCCTGGCCTACAAACCGCTGCGCAACGCCCCGCGCGTCTCAGCCATCATCACAGCACTGGGGGTCGGGATTTTTCTGGAAAATTTTACTCTGGCTCTCAGCCCCTATTCCAAAGCTGTTCCCTCGCTTCTCGATAACACAACCTGGACTCTCGGCAGCCTGTCTATTTCCTCGCTGCAGATTCTTATCATTCTCCTTTCCCTGATCCTGATGGTGATTCTGGATTTTATCGTCCAGCGAACCAAGACCGGCATGGCCATGCGCGCCATTTCATGGGACAAGACGATTGTCCCGCTGATGGGCGTGCCGGTGAATAAAATTATTTCCCTGACGTTTGCCGTCGGCGCCGGCCTGGGGGGCGCCGCAGGGATGATGTACAGCCAGGCATATCCGGTGATAGATCCTTACATGGGCATCATGGTCGGCTGGAAGGCATTCATTTCAGCCGTGATCGGCGGGATCGGCAATATCCGCGGCGCGATGATCGGCGGTTTTATCCTGGGCGCAGTGGAAATTATGACGGCTGCTTTTTTCCCATCCACATATCGCGATTTTGTGGCCTTTACACTGCTGCTGATTTTGCTGATCGTCAAGCCTTACGGCATTCTGGGCAAACCCCACCCTCAAAAGATGTAGCCATGCAGAAACTGTTCCCCGCATATTCCACACTGCTTAGCCGATGGCATACGCTTGCCGGCAACCCATTTTTCTGGCCGGTCTTCATGGTCGCGGGTCTGCTTTTTTGCGTTGCCGCCTCGGCCTTTGAAATCCTGGATTTATATCTTCAACTGATTTTAATCTATGTCGGCATCAATATTATCCTGACCGTCAGCCTGAATTTAATCAATGGCTATATGGGCGAATTCTCCGTCGGCCATGCCGGTTTCATGGCCGTCGGCGCTTATGTTGCCTCCCTCATAACAATTCATGTCTTTCCGCAGGGCGCTGAGGCCATGCTTTTCCCCCTGGCGATACTGGCAGGGGGCATAGGCGCTGCGCTCGTCGGTTTTATGGTGGCAATACCCTCTTTTAAAACACGCGGAGATTATCTGGCCATTGTTACACTGGCCTTCTGCATGATTGTGAAGTCCGTTCTTGAAAACATCGACGCCGTCGGCGGGCCGCGAGGCATGCTGGGCATGGAAAAGCTCACCACGCTGCCGTGGGTCTTTTTCTGGACGGCGCTCTCGGTCTGGGTGATCCGCAACCTGGTTTATTCGAATTTCGGGCGCGGTGTTTTGGCCATCCGCGAAGATGAAATTGCCGGCGATCTGATGAGCGTGAACACGCGCCAGGTGAAAATCATCGCCTTTGTGGTTTCTTCTTTTTTTGCGGGCATTGCAGGAGGTCTCTATGCCCATGCGCTCCAATTTATCAATCCGCGCATGTTTGATATCATTAAATCCACCGATATCCTGATTATGGTTTATCTGGGCGGCATCGCGTCCATCGCCGGATCGATCATCGGCGCGGTCGTTTTTACGATATTGCTGGAGATCCTGCGTCCTCTGGGCGTCTGGCGGATGGTCTTCATGCCGCTGATGCTGGTGCTCTTGATGATCTATCGTCCCCGCGGCATCATGGGCTTGATGGAGGCCCGCCCGTTTATGCCTTTGCGTGATTTAATTACGGAAAAAATATGGCGGAGGAAGAAAAAGGAGACAGGAAATGTCTCTTCTTGAAATAAAAAAACTCACGCACCGCTTCGCGGGCCTTTGCGCTGTTTCCGATTTCAACTTCGTCATCGAACCGCATGAACTTGTCGGCATTATCGGCCCCAACGGCGCGGGAAAAACCACTGTCTTTAATTTAATAACCGGCGTCTATCGCGCCGGCGAAGGCAGCATCAAACTGGAGGGACAAGAACTGGTCGGCAAAACGCCGCATGCGATCACGTCCTTAGGCATTGCCCGCACCTTCCAGAACATCCGGCTCTTTCGGGAACTCAGCGTCCTGGACAATGTCCGCATCGCGCACTACGGCAGGATTCGTTATTCGCCTGCCGAGGCGCTGTTGCACGTCGGCCGTTTTTACGCCGAAGAAAAACGCATCACCAACCAGTCCCTGGATTTACTGTCGATCTTTAAGCTCGACGATTCGGCGGGTGAAAAGGCCAAAAACCTGCCTTATGGTCTGCAGCGCCGTCTGGAGATTGCCCGCGCGCTCGCCACACAGCCCAAGCTCCTGCTGCTGGATGAACCGGCTGCCGGAATGAACCCCAATGAAATTAATCAGATGATGGAATTTATCAGGTGGATTCGAAAGACTTTTTCTGTCACGATCATTCTGATTGAACATCAGATGCGTCTGGTGATGGGCATTTGCGAACGCCTGGCAGTGCTGGATTTCGGCGCGACCATCGCGACAGGCCTGCCTTCGGAGATTCAAAATCACCCGCAGGTGCTGGAAGCCTATCTGGGCGAGGAGGTTGTTAAATGACGCCCGCTGATCAGATCCTTGCAGTCTCTCATTTGAGCGTCTCCTACGACAGCATTCAAGCGGTTGACGATATTTCATTTGATGTGGGCAAGGGAGAAATTGTAACATTGATCGGCGCCAACGGCGCGGGAAAATCATCTATCCTGAGGGCGATCTCCGGCATGATTCCTTACAGCGGCAGCATCACCTATTCGGGAAAGGATTTAAAACAGTTTGCCGCCGATCAAATTGTCGCGAAGGGCATCGCACACGTGCCCGAAGGCAGGGGCATCTTCGGCAACCTGACCGTGCTGGAAAATCTGAAGCTGGCCACCTGGCAGCGCCGCGACAAGGCCAAAATCGCAGACGACCTTGAACACATTTTTGAATTATTTCCCCGCCTGCGGGAACGAAGGCGACAGCAAGGCGGAATGCTGTCCGGCGGCGAACAGCAAATGCTGTCCTTTGGCCGAGCGCTTATGAGCGACGCGCAAATGCTTCTGCTGGACGAGCCGTCCATGGGGCTGTCTCCGGTTCTAGTGAGGGATATTTTCAGGATCATCCAGGACATCAATCAGGCGGGAAAGACCATCCTGCTGGTTGAGCAAAATGCCAACATGTCATTGCATATCGCTTCGCGCGGCTATGTCCTGGAAACAGGGCGCATCGTGCTGTCGGGCTCCGGAAAAGAGCTTACAGGCAATCCGCGGGTAAAGGAAGCCTACCTCGGAGGGTGAATTGATTTTCATGCCTTCAGAGGTGTCTGCCTCGACATAAAACGGTCTCAACCTTGCACCCTGTACGTGTCTACTTTTATAACGCCCATATTCGATTCCCTTTAGATTTTATATCTTTTCACCTGCGTTCTACACTCCACTGGTCAATGCTCGAAGGACTGTCTAATGGATAGCGGTACATGAGTTGGGGTATTCCGGCGCAGTGGTTGCACGGACATCCCCCATCACAAAGCCCACAATTTGGGAGTTACAGGGCTGTAACTCCCAAATTGTTTCACAATATAAGTTTATTTGGAATTTTTACTGAGCGCGAGAACAATATTGCCGGTATAGGTTTTACCGGTTTTAATTTCTGTTTTAGCGCCGTTCACCGTCATCACGACCTTGCTTCCTTCGGGAGCGGCAATGCTGCCGTTATCAACGGTCAGGCTGGTAAGATAACTTGTACCTGTGACAGTCCAGACAGTGCCGCCGGTCAATGTTACTATCATGCCGTTGTTGACCGCGGGAGCCGGGGTGTTGACCAGATCGCCAAGATAGAGGGCGTTTTTGGAGACTATGACGCCTTCATAAATGTTATACTTCTTATCGCCAACCACGACATAATTTCCATTTGCATCGGTCGCGGGGGTGAAGACCTTTGTGTCGCCGCCACCTGGCATGCCGCCTGCGGCACCGCCTGGCATACCGCCAACTGCACCACTCGGAGCGCCGCCTGCACCACCCGGCATACCGCCGGCAGCAGCACCGGGGGCACCGCCGCTGGGCATGCCGCCGCCTGTAGGAGCACCACCAGCAGCGCCGCCAGGCATATCACCGCCTGTAGGAGCGCCGCCTTGACCGCCACCAGCAGGAGCAGCGCCACCGCCAGCGCCACCGGATGCACCACCGCCGAACATGCCTTGTTTGGCTTCCCATTTTCCATCAATCTGGTATCCATCCGCATTGACAGCGATCTTGTTGCCGTCCTTATCTTTCTCATTGCTGAAATAGAAGGAATATTTCTTGTGAATAGAAGTGGCGGAGGAGATCACACCGTTTATATTAACCTTATCAAGGCTCAGAACCAAGTTCTGGCCAAGCAGATGAAGGTCATCGTCATCTCTACCGGAAACGGAATTGTAGAAGTTTCCCTTGACCTCCATGTTGGAGAAACTGGCCTGAAGGTCGTAGACTATGTCTTTTAAGTCGGTTGTAAAAATCTTGGTGTCGGTCTTATTGACATGATAGATGTCGTGCTTCTTATCCTTGACAATAGAGGCGGCATCAAGGGCCTCAACGTAATAGCTTGAGCCCATGCCAGGATCATCGCTGCCCATGAGCTGGATGATTACCCCTGCGTCGGATGTGAGTTTGGAGTTGCTGACATTGATCACGGGATAGCAGTGCTTGACCAGGAAGTTTGCGCCATAGGTATTAAATGTGCTGCCGTCAACCTTGGTGACACCGGTCTGGTTCTTGTGCCACATCACGCCGTACTTGGCTGTGACATTGGTGCCGTTTATGAATTCGCCGCCTGAGTATTCGTTGGCGGCGATCAGGGCATAGGTCAGGCCATACTTGGTGGTGCTGTATTTGCTGTTGCCCATGACGGTGTTATTAAAGATGTTGCGGCATGCCCCGATGGCATAGGAACCATAGCCGGCGGTGCCGGTGATGTCGACGATTGAATCCTTTACATTGAGTTTGACGGCATAGTCGCCGTATTTTTCAGGTGTTTTCACATCATCCGTCGAGAGGATACCCCAGCCGTCAGAGAGGAGGGTGGTCTTCTCATATGTCACATCGGCGTAACCGTCGATCATCTGGGTCCGCACGTGGCCGTATGGATCGATGCCAAGCATCCAGGGCACGCTGGACATTCCGGCGCCGGCAGGAACGGTTCCAACGGAACCATCAGTCTTGAGAAAGGAGTTCTTCACGATGACCGTCACGTTATCCTTTTCATTCGTACCGCCTGTAAAGACGCTATGTCGGAGAGGGCCTACAGCCGTAAAGTTAAAATTGTCAATCTCGACTCGTGATTTTCCGGTTACGGCAATGCCGGCGCCGTAGCCGGTGAAGTCATCGCCTCCGGCTCCTTTGGCGGTCATTGTGACATTGGAAACGGTGTAGTCGGTATCGTTGATCATAATGCCGTCGAAGATGTCGTTATTCGAAGTGATGGTGATGCCGGATGCGGACTTGCCGTCATAGGCGCCGCCGACAAGCGCGGAGGTCACAGAGCTCTCTTCAATAATTTTACCTGCATCGACGAAAAGTCCGGTGCGATAATTGACGTTTTCACCCCCTGAATTTTTACCGCCATAAAGCGACTTGCTGATTTTCTTGGTAGGCGTGAGAACGATTTTGCCCTTATAGGCGCCGGACTGGATGGGTGTTTCAACACCGTCCACAGTCATTGTCAGCAAATATCCATCGGAAACATTCACCGTAGCGCCGTCCTTGATCGTCAATGCGCCGACTTCTGTTTTTTCAGTGACGGTCCATGTCGAACCGCTTTCAACGGTTTTGGATGTGGTGCAGGCAGCAGTGAAACAAACCAGAAAGAAAAACATGGTAAGGGTGAGAACGACATTCATAGATCTTTTAATTTTACTTCTCATAAGTATTTTCCTCCTTCTTTAATAAGCTATAAGCCGGTTATAATGTTTTTATTCGTATGCTTTTCAACCATAAAAGAAAGTCCAAATTGTCAGTGAAAGTTACTTTACTTTATCACTCTTTTTGAATACTTTACAAACAGAAAAAAACCAACTAATCTTGGGAGGTAATTGCAAAACTCAAAAAAGCATCAATTGTCATTTCGACCAAAGGGAGAAATCTTTTGATATCAATACCTTTTAGATTCCTCACTTCGTTCGGAATGACAAGTGGAGGAATTTTGCAATTACCTCTTGGGTTAACAATAAATCGGAGAAAATTGGATGACAGTTGCGAAAAAAATAACATCTTCCATAACAAATTCTTCAATGATCAGGAAGATGTTTGAGGAGGGCGCAAGGAGAAAGGCGGAATTCGGTGAAGAGAATGTATATGACTTCAGCCTCGGCAACCCTAACCTTGAGCCGCCCGTGAGATTCAAGGAAGTCTTAAGAGAGCTGGTGAATGATCCAGCCGCGGGACGTCATGCCTATATGCCCAATGCGGGCTATCAGGAGACCAGACAGGCGGTTGCCGATTATCTTTCAAGGAATAACCGGGCTGAATTCTCCGCCGGAGATATCGTTATGACCGTGGGCGCCGGCGGGGCTTTAAACGTTATCTTTAAGACCCTTCTTGATCCCGGCGATGAAGTCATTATTCCTTCTCCTTATTTCGTGGAATATAATTTTTATCTTGAGAATCATCAGGGGATCCCAAGGATAGTCTCCACAGCGAATGATTTCTCCCTTGACCTTAAGGCCATAGAAGGGGCTGTCTGTGATAAGACCAAGGCGGTGTTGATTAATTCGCCCAACAACCCGACAGGGAAGGTCTATGCAAAGGAAGAGCTTCTTGGATTGGGCAGGTTGCTTGAAAAGAGCCGTAAAAGATTAGGCCGGACGATCTATCTTATATCTGATGAGCCTTACAGGAAGATAGTATATGACGGCATAAAAACGCCGAGCATCTTTGACATATACAGTGAAAGCATTATGGCGACCTCTTTTTCCAAAGACCTTTCGCTTCCTGGGGAAAGGATAGGATATGCCGCCGTCAACCCGGATATCTCTGAAAAGGACATAGTCACGGCAGGCATGATACTGAGCAACAGGATACTCGGTTTTGTAAATGCCCCGGCCCTGATGCAAAGGGCGATACCTTTCCTTCTGGATGCTAATGTGGACATATCGCTTTATCAGAAGAACAGGGATATGCTCTGTGAGGCACTGGCATCCTTTGGATATAAGTTTGTTAAGCCCCAAGGCGCTTTTTATTTATTCCCGGAAACCCCAATCAAAGATGATGTGGAGTTTGTATCGGCCCTTAAGGAAGAAAATATTCTGACGGTCCCCGGCAGCAGCTTCGGATGTCCGGGTCATATCAGGATCGCGTATTGCACCACGGAAAGCGTTATTGAGGGATCATTGCCCGGATTTGAAAGGGCGATGAAAAAGGCGCAAGGCACAGGGCGCAGGGCGCAAGGAAAAGCAACGACTGGATTCTGCGGTCAAGACGCAGAAAGACATTTATAGAGAAGGCGAAGGACACATGGATCAAGACGCAAGAGATCAATGTATTTTATTGTTTCCCTTGCGCCCTGTGCCTTGCGCCTTGCGCCGGCACCCAGATAATAAAATGCCGAATTCAGCAATTAGCCGATTATTGACTATATATTTATAAGGAGAACCCCATGTACTCAAAGACTCTTTCTCTAAGATTCCCAAAAAAAATCGTTAACGAACCCATAGTCGTTAACCTGGTCAGAGATTTCGACCTTACCTTCAATATACTTAAGGCCACTGTATATCCCAGGAAAGAAGGTTTCATGGTGCTTGAACTGAGCGGCCATAAGAAAAATTATCAGGACGGCATCCGTTATCTCAAGGCCCTCGGCATCAAGGTGGAGCATATCGGCCATGATATCCGCAGGGATGATGAAAAATGTTTTCAATGCGGGGCCTGCACAGCCGTTTGCCCGACCAGCGCCCTTTATATTGAGAGACCGGCGATGACGGTAATCTTTGACAGGGAAAAGTGCAGCGCCTGTGAACTGTGCGTGGCGGCATGTCCGGCCAAGGCCATGGAGGTAAAATTTGACAGGAGTCTCCTTGGATAAAATGCTTGAAGACATTTTCCTTCCATATTATTGCCCTGCCCTGAGATTAAGGTTAGTGAATATCCTATGACTCAAAAGACCTTCCGGGTAATAACCCTCGGCTGCAAGGTAAACCAGTATGAATCCGCCTGTCTGGAAGAACGGCTTAAAGCGACAGGGTGGGATATGGCGGGTAAGGACAGCAAGGCGGATCTGGTAATAATTAACACCTGTATTGTCACCCAGCGGGCATCTTATCAATCCAGGCAGGCTATAAGAAAGGCAATAAGAGAGAATCCAGGGTGTCTCGCCGCTGCTGTCGGCTGCTACGGCCAGGTCTTCCCCGATGAACTATCCGGGATCGAGGGCATAGGCGTCATCGCCGGAAATGCCGATAAATTAAGCCTTCCTGATATCCTTCAGGAAAATCCCCAAAAATGCGGGCCATGCGTTATTTCCAATGATTTTACAAAAAAGGGGGCATTCGATTATATCCCGGCCAGGGGTCTCTCCGACCGCACCAGGGCGTCCCTGAAGATACAGGATGGATGTGAATCTTTCTGCAGTTATTGCATCGTTCCCTTTGCAAGGGGTCCTGTAAGGAGCCTTGATCCGTCGAAGGTTGTCGAGTCCCTCCATGCCCTGTGTGAAGAAGGCTATAAAGAGGCAGTCTTAACAGGCATCCACCTGAGCCGATACGGCGCTGACCTTGGAAACGGAATAGATCTAAAAAACCTTCTCGTCAGGATAGACAATGAAATGTTGCCCTTGAGGATAAGGCTCAGTTCTCTTGAACCTAATGAGATAGATCGGGAATTGATAGAGATGATGGCTTCCTGTGATTGGCTTTGCAGACACTTTCATATCCCCCTCCAAAGCGGCGACGACCATATCCTTGAAATGATGAACAGACATTATTCATCAAGGGACTTCGCCCGGCTTGCAGATATGATATTTGAGAAGATCCCCCTCGCTGCCATAGGATTGGATGTCATTGCCGGTTTTCCCGGCGAGGATGACAATGCCTACAACAATACCTTTTCGCTTATTAATAACCTGCCTGTTTCATACCTCCATGTCTTTCCCTTCTCGCCCCGAAAAGGGACAGCCGCAGCGGAGTTTCCTGACCATATAGAGCATAAGGAAATCAAGGAAAGGGCGGCGGGGCTGAGAGAACTGGGAAAGAAAAAACGAGAGGTCTTTCACAGGTCATGCATCGGGAAAGAATTCTCAGTGCTCGCAAAGGGCCGGCATTCGGCAAAGAAGGATATGATGGAAGGGATAAGCGACAATTATCTGAACATCATATTCCCATCGTCCAGGTTGATCAAGAACAGTCTTCTGACCGTCAGAGTGATAGAAACAGGGGAGGATGGGATCATAGGAAAAGTAGTTGATGATCTGCTCCGGGAATAAGTTCATGCATTACCATGGGTTTGTCCTCATGGTTCTTCTTTCCTTTCTGGAGTCTTCTTTCCAACTCCTCTTCTTTTTGCCCTTATCCTTCCGGTGTTGATGAGGGTCCCTTTCTATATCAAGCAGAAACGTCCCTGCCTGAAATTGCGGGGCAACATCCTGCTTTTTAGCTGCCTTTTCTTCCCTTGCCTTTATAACGCTTTTCGGCACTGGCGGACCGGCGATGAACCTGACAGGGATCTCGCGCGTCAGGAAAAGCTCTCCAAAGTTGTGGAATAAAAGCCCCTCTTTTTGAGCGGCGTCCGCCATTATCTCAAGCAGGACAGGTTGAGGGTCGCGGCGTCTGCCGATCCTTTCGGCCATCTTTTGATCAGGGGAGAGGATATAATCAGATCCTTCAATCATCCTGAGGCCCTTATCCATTATAACAGGATGCGCAGTTCTCCTGATCCCCAGGAAAAGGATCTTGCAAGGCAGTTGGGCCTTGTCTTTTTTATCAAATGTCCATCTCCTGTCCATTGCCCTGATTCGCACGGCATCCGCCTCAAAAAGGGAACGGTCCTCGCCCATCAACACCTCGTTTATATTTCCCTGCCTGACATAACCCCATCCTGGTTCTTCGTGAAGTGTCCGCAGCAGGTACTTATAGGTTACAAACCCTTCGACATCAGGGACAAGGCCGAACTCATAAGGTCTGTGACCGAGTATGTAGACAAGCATCTGACTGAGATTATTGGATTTTAATCGATTTATTTTAGACATCAGCACCACACTGATTTCATATATTGCGATCTGCAAATATTATATTTCTTATTTTTCTTCTTGCTTATAGTAAAAATTACAATTAAATATAGCAGGTCTAAAAAGGGACAGTCAATTTTTATATTTTTGTCAAGGCGTCAATGTAACTAAAATGGTTGTCCTGAGTTATAAATATAACTGAAAAATACAAAGGTTTAATTTGATATCATTCGGAATTAGATATGGATATCCTTACACATGAAATGATAGATCAAGAATTGTGCGGAAGACCTTTGTTGATTGACAATAATTACAGCAAAGTGGAAATGAAAACGACTGATAGAATGGCGGTTGATGATATAGGTCTTGTGCATGGAGGGTTTATTTTTGGACTTGCGGATTATTCGGCCATGATTGCGGTGAATCACCCGAATGTCGTTCTTGGGGCTGCTGAGGTGAAGTTCTTAAAACCTGTAAAATCAGGAGATGTTCTTGTTGCTGAGGCCCGTGTTGGAGAAAAGGAAGGAAAAAGAAAGTCTGTGTCTGTCACAGTTAAAAATGGGGATGCGGAAGTATTTATGGGAACGTTTATTTGTTTTATCTTAGATAAACATGTTTTAATTAATTAACAAAAAAGGAGAAAAATTATGAATCGCGGGCTTAATACAATTATTTTAACTATAACCTGTTTGATAATGGGGTGCCTGGTCTTCCAGGCGTCGGCAGAAGAAAAGGCTGCCGAAAGCGGCAAGGTAGCCGATGTTAACGGCACTGTAATCAGTCAGGAGCAATTTGACAGGGAGATGATCCCTGTGCAGGAAGTTATTCAGGCATCCGGAAAGACCGTGAGCGCTGAAGATATGAAGCTTTTAAAAAAGAAGATTCTTGAAAATATGATCAAGAGCGAATTGCTCTATCAGGAATGTCAAAAAAATAAAGTTGTGATAACTGATGACGAGATCAATCAGAGGTTAAATACAGAGAAAGGCAAATTCGCGAGTGAAGAGGAGTTTCAGCAGAGATTAAAGGCCCTGAAAAATGATGAGACCATGTATAAATCTCAGATCAAAAGACAACTGGCTATTCAACGCCTGATCAACCAGAAGTTCAAACCGACCATCACCGATGATGAAGCAAAGAAATATTTTGAAACCAATGCCGACAAATTCAAAAATACAACATTCGATCTAGCTAAAGACGGTATTAAAAAGACCATGGGAACAGAAAAGATTGCCGATTCATATACTAAGTTTTACACTGATGTGAGAAGCAAGGCAAAGGTGGAGGAATTTTTAACGGAATAATTGCTTTAATAGAGTTTATCCGAAAATAATCTTTTTTGGGGTTCTCACTAAAACCTTTCAGCTTGCAGTAAAATCATTAAAAACAGATAATCTGATTGCAATCATTCCCGCCAAGGCGGGAATGATTGCAATATATGGAAATGCCGATTTACGGATGACCGCGGAATATTAATATGCTTGGAGGTCTCATAACATGGAAGGAAAAAGGGTTAAGGAATCACTGGCTATCAAGTCGGCCATTATCAGCCCGCCTGATGCCAATAATCTAGGGACGATCTTCGGCGGAAAGGTCATGGCATACATTGACGATATCGCCGGATTGTCGGCCATGAGGCATTCCGGGAGGGCTGTAGTAACCGCATCAACCGACTCTGTGGATTTTCTTCGCCCTCTCAAGGTAGGTCAGGCCATACACGTGGAGTCCTTTGTCACCTGGACCCATAATACCTCCATGGAGGTATTTGTAAAGGTGATAGGAGAGGATCTTAAGTCAGGAGAGCGCTTTGTCGGTGCGACTGCCTTCCTGACATTTGTCGCCCTTGACGATGAAGGCAAACTTCATCCGGTCCCGCCTGTGATCCCTGAATCCGAATATGAAAAAAAACTCTTTGATACCGCCCCTGAGCGTTCCATGTTGCGTAAGGAAAGAAGACATCGTTCAAAAAACTTTGCTGAAAAGTTCGGGCTGCTTAATCCATGGAGTTGATCATTTGGGATTGTCCGTTGATTGTTGTTCGTTGTATGTTGTCAGATAAAAGAAACATAAGCAATCCGGACACTACCGATCATTTGCTTTGCCAAATCAAAATCTTGAGCCCCATGTTCGGCACGCTCACGGCCCTGAGCCTTAAAATCATATGACCTTTCCAAAACAGGCATCTCCACTATTCACTGAGAGAACTATGTAATACTGAATTATGAAACCTGAATCCTGCCTTCAATGGGCGGATATCTGTTGACTTCTATTCACTGCTCATCTATGAATCTTCAAGAATAGCGCCAATTTTAAACCCGGATTATGCAATGGGCACTCTTAAAAAAAAGACCTCCCGTGCCGTCAAGCAGGCTTTTTTACGTGCAAGATCCTAAACGGACATTGCTGATTCGGATTATCAGGAATGGAGAAATTACCAATGTTTGAAATTATTATAACCATCCTTGGCCTTTGTCTTTTTGAAATAATTACAAGCGTTGATAACGCGGTCATAAACGCCCATGTTCTAAAAACTATGCCTCTAAAGTACAGGAAGATATTCCTGTTTTGGGGCATTATTTTTGCTGTCTTTGTTGTCCGGGGGGTCTTGCCTTTTCTCATCGTCTGGCTCGCAAATCCAGCCCTCTCCTTTACTGAGGTGTTTACCTTTGCCCTTTCAAATAATCCTGAGTTGTTGGAGTATGTAGAAAAAACCAAACCCCTGCTCCTGATTTCGGGTGGGTTGTATCTGGTGCTTCTGTTTCTCTCATGGCTTTTCCTTGAAGACAAGAACTGGGCATTTTACATGGAGGAGATGATTCAAAGGCAGTCAGTATGGTTTTATGCCTTTGCCTCTGTTGTTGTCACCCTTGTTATCTATCTCTCAATTAAAATAAATCCCATGATGGCACTGGCCGCATCCATAGGGGCCACCGCCTTTTTCATAACAGATGGCTTTAAAAAGAACGCGGAAGAGAAGGAGAAGCAGTTATTGGAATCAAACTTAGGGGCCTGGAGCAAGATCCTTTACCTTGAGGTGCTTGACGCGACATTCTCCATGGATGGCGTCATTGGCGCCTTCGCCTTTACCATTTCCGTCCCCCTGATCCTTATCGGGAACGGCATAGGGGCCTTTGTTGTCAGGGAACTGACAATAAAGGGGATCGATAAGATATCGCAATATTTATATCTCAAGAACGGGGCGATGTATTCCATCGGGGTGCTGGGGGCAATCATGTCCTTTGAAAGCTTCGGCGTCGAGATTCCATATTGGATCGCGCCGGTAAGCACCTTCATCCTGCTGGGCGTCTTTCTTTCTCTGTCATTAAAAAGTAAAGGTCAGGATGAATGATTCAACTTAAAAGGAAGGATGCGAAATAAATTATGCACAAGGCTCAGGGACATTAAGGCGTTAAGGCAGGGGCAGACCTGTGTGTCTGCCCCTGAAAGTCTGAAAGTTTCATCGGACCCCCCTGTGTTACAAGGGGAGTCCCTTAATGGGTTTTTTTAGTAGCTGAATGTCTCACTGAATGTGTAATACGGCACTGGAAATGCGGGTGCTATTGTAGGTACGCGTTTTATGCTCCAATTCTCGTATTTCTTAGCAGGATTAGCGCCCATGGTGCCATCTAATGATTCGGCTGACATCCTTTCACCTGCCTCGATAGCGCCCTGACCTGCCTGATCACCGCCCTGACCACCACCAGCGGGAGCGCCGCCCTGACCACCAGCACCAGGAGCGCCGCCCTGTCCACCAGCAGCGGGAGCGCCGCCCTGACCACCACCGGCTGGGGCTCCACCCTGTCCACCACCGGCGGGAGCGCCGCCCTGGCCGCCCTGGCCGCCGGCCTGATCACTGCTGGTGCCGGTGCCAAGATTGGCTGTCATGGATGCAGGAAGGGAAGGTGTGAAGTCATAGAACATCTGGCAATGCCACATCTTCCATACGCCGTTCTCTTTTATAAAATCGGCGCCGTATTTCTCCCAGAAAAAGGTGCTGCCCACGCTAACACTGGTGCCGTTGATATGACCATTAAGCCCCATGCCGGGAGAATACCAGATGCCCTTGGCAGTCTTTCCGTCACCTGCAACCTCGATAACCGGGGTTGTATTGGTGTGCATGGCCCATTCACTCCCTGCGCCGATGTTTTCCTTTACGTTCTTTATCTCAGGATATAACTTGCTGACCGCCTCAAGGGCTGTCACTTTATCCTTCTGATGCCCTTCCCCGTAATTCTTCATAATGCCGGCTATGCCGTGCATGATCCAGCTAGGGCTTGCGAATGTGGCGGTCTTGGCATAGGGACCTTTTGCATCTACCCAGATGTCGTTAAGCTCTTCTATGTGCATGCCTGCTGCATGATAATAGGCATGCTTGCTCATGATGTTCTGTACCTGCCACGTGGCATTGGCGCGCTCTCCATCAGATATGGTCTGCCTGTTTTTGGCATCAGCGCTGAAACTGCTGGAGGCCATCATCACAGTTATGAAACATGCTAAAATAATTGACAGAAATTTTACTTTGGTTCTCATCGGTTACACTCCTTTAAAAAATTATGTTAAATGATATACAACTACCCTATTAAAAGCTCCCCGTGATTTGCACCGCGGAGAGGTTAATCCAATCTATTCGCCGTCGTCTTTTCTATCCCTCGCTACCTCGACGACAGGAGTAGAAATAGTATGCCACACAAATGCACCCTTCGTGCCTGCCTTATCTACTTTGACGCCATAGGACTCTTTAATAGCCTTTTGTCCTACCCAGGCAAGGGTGCCCTGAGCCCATACTATATCATCCCTCTTGGACCATATCTCCTCCAACTCAGTTGCGTTCATAGAGGCTGCATGGTACCATGAATGCAGGCTCATAAGGTTATTGATCTCGGCGACGTCCGCTCCAAGCTGGGCCAATTCTGTAGCGTTCATACCCTTTGAGCCTGAATCTCTGGCTGCCCATGCCGAAACGGTCAAACCCATGATAAAAAATGCTAGAAGGATTGTTAAGAATTTGACTCTGAATCTCATCGCTCATCCTCCTGAAAATGGTTAATAAGATTTAACAATATACACCCAATTTGGATCATTAGAAATCTATTTTATATAGATTCTTTTTGTAATGATTGGCTATGATAAATAGTGAATATTTTATGACATTTAGCGCCATATTTATTTTTTATCTTCTGGGATTACTTGCCGGGAGCAGCGCCGCCAGGGCCTGAATTCCCACCGCCCCCGCCCGAGGTTTTCTTGGTGTATTCTATCATCTCCGCCACTGCAAGATACCCATCGCCATTGATGTCAATTCCGTCCGGCGGGTTGCCTATGAGCAATTCCTTTTTGGTCACGCAGTCCTTTTTTTCTGCCTGGGCCGATAATGCCTGAAAGTGAAATTCAGGCAGACCTGCACCCACCCATTCCTTTTGGCTGACGCATCCGTCCTTATTGACGTCGAGTTCAGCAACGAACCGATCAACGTTCAGCTTTTTTCCCGTGCTTTGGCTGGGCGCAGCCGAGGGTTGACCTTGAGGTGCGGCAGCCGGAGGAGTCTGGGCAAAAACAGTATTTGATAGTATAAAAAAACTACAAATTCCAACGATCATAGAAAAAATGCGCATAAAAGCCTCTTTATTGAAAAATGGATGCAGGTCTAAATAGCACCTGGTTTTGATTTTGAATCATGGAAGGGCGCTGCCGTTCTGCCTTCTGCGAAGGGCAGGTGGCATTAACATTATTAATAATCAGTGGCCGCAGGATTTCTCTGCCGGCGGTCTCTGAACTGAATGAGAATATTATAAACGTATTCTGGATTATAATTGACGAATAAACAATCCGGCAATGACTAATTGCGAACATTTTATGACATTCGGCGTCCATGTCAAAAAGGAAACATCTTTATCAATAATTATACTGAAGATTATGAGTAAAGGCACATAAAAAACATATTTAATCCTTAGTTGTAAAAAAAAGATGAAGATTGTTTTTGACTCATTTTAGCCGGGGTTGCTTTTCACTGGAGACGGAAGGGCAACATTTCTATGGATCGGTGAGTGATTCAGCCCGGCATGATCCAGCAATGTCCGGTTAAGGATCTTGCATAAATGAATCCTCAAGGCATGGGAGGCCCTTTTTTTAAAGATGAAATGGCTTAAATGCAATATTCCGGCATAAGACGCCATAAAGCGGGCGGAGAGGAACCGTCAGATCTCGCTGGATCTTAATCCCTGA
>Ga0153915_10002081_pt1 | contig 18363 bp, 14 predicted proteins | sample Opewatmetagenome_2_FD_107003 | JGI IMG/M metagenome (GOLD analysis project Ga0153915, IMG submission 107003) | Freshwater wetland microbial communities from Ohio, USA - Open water 3 Core 3 Depth 3 metaG | ecosystem: Environmental > Aquatic > Freshwater > Wetlands | place: USA: Ohio, Lake Erie...
AGGGCTATGCTGCTGGTGTGCATTCTTTTACGAGCTTTATCTGTACATCTCGCATAGAAAGAGAAAAACAGTTGTATATTTAATTGTAATTATAACCGGAGCTATTCTTTGGGTGGCTGCGCTGCATGGGAAAATATTCGCCGTCCGATTTGAAAACACTGCATGGTGGGGATGGAAAGAAATTGTTGCCACAGATTCTTATTGGGTGCTGGCTTATTGCCTTTGCGGTTTTGCCGCAGTATTCATAGGAGCAATTCAAATTATCAAGGCTCTTAAACAGGTGCATTTAAAAAGACATATAAAGCAGCTTATACTTATTTTCTCGGTTTTTTCATCTACAATTTCATTATCGTTCCTGTTCAATCTTGCGTCCCCACTGCTTGATATTCAGTTTATTCCTCCAATCGGGCATATTCTTTTAGGCGGAGCGGCTATTGTGATAGGCCGTGTTGCAATAAATTACAGGATACTTGATATAGAATCGCAGATAGATGCATCGCACGTTCTTTTTGAAGTTTCCGATTATGTGTTTTTTACCGACACGTCAGGGAAAATAAAAGAAGTAAGCAGCGCGGCGCTTTCGGTTCTGGGGTACGATGCTGGGATAATTACCGCAAAAGGAATTTCTGAAATTTCGAGTAATCTTAATGTAGAAAGATTCTGCTGTAAAGGAGAAATGCCATGCCCGGTATTTAAAACAGAATTAATTACGCAGAATGGTTTTGCCGTGCCGGTAAAATGCAAGATCGCATGCATAAAAGACAAGCACCAAGATTCAATCGGGTATTTATTAATTATGACCGATCTTAGGGATATGATTGCAATTGAAGATTTAGAAAAAGCGGTTGAATCCCGGACGCATCAACTGGCGGAACAGAATAAAAAACTATCCGATGAAATTATCGAACGGCAAAAAGCGCAGGAGGCTCTTTTCAGGATTGAAGAAAAACAGAGGGCGATGATACATAATATTTCGGATATTATTGCAATACTCGATAAGGATGGAATTGTTATTTATAATAGTCCTAATATCCAGAATATACTCGGCTGGAACCAGGAAGAAATTGAGGGGAAAAAGGGGCTCGAAATAGTGCATCCTGAAGATGCCGATAGAATTGGAAAGCAGTTTTCTAATTTAGCCGAAAACATAAATTCAACCCAGATAACAGAATGCAGATTAATGTGCAAAAACGGAAATTATAAAGTTGTGCATATGACAGGCACAAATAAACTTAATGATTCTGACATTAATGGCATTCTGCTGAATTTTTATGATATTACCGATAGGATGAAAATTGAAGAAGAGAAACAAATACGTACCAACCGGATACAGAGACAGCAGGAAGCTTTGCTGAAAATTACCAATGATGAGGCTCTCCGCCGGGGAGATATAATTACGTCATTCAGAAACATAACGGAAATTGCCTGCAATACTCTCGATATTGGCAACGTATGTATATTGCTGAAACAGAACGGCGATGAAAAAGTAAAATGCATCGATATTTATGAAAAATCGAAAAACAGCCATCATAATAATGTTCAAAACCCTTTAGATAATAATCATGTTTATGCAAATCTGATCAAAGAAGGTTTTCCTATTGTTGTTAATGATACATTAAATGATATTCGGACAAAAGTAATTAAAGACACAATTGTACTTCCTAATGGAATTACCGCCATGATTGATACCCCCGTCAGGATGTCCGGTAAGGTAATCGGTTCTATTGTATTTGCGGAAACCAGAGGCATTAAGGAGTGGACGGATGATGAGATATCTTTTGCCGCGCAGGTTTCCGATCAGGTAACTCAGGTTATTCTTTATGAAGAAAGAAAAATTATGGAGGAAAAACTCCGGCTGTTTGCAAATACAATTATGAGCGTTTCGGAATGCATAAGCATAACCGATATGAACGATGTGATAATTTTCGTCAATGAATCGTTCTGCAAAACCTACGGCTATTCGGAAGAAGAACTTATAGGGCGGCATGTTACAATGCTGCGCGGGGATAAAAATGAACCCAAGCATGTAAAAAAGATTCTAAAAGATACAATTAACGGAGGGTGGGAAGGGGAATTATGGAACCGGAAAAAAGACGGAACCGATTTCCCAATTAATTTATCCACTTCGGTAATAAAAGATGAAAATGAAAAGCCTATTGCATTAGTCGGCCTTGCAACAGATATAACAGAACGAAAGAAAGAAGAGGATGAGCTTAGATTATCGGAACAAATGATGAGGCTTCACATTGAAAACACTCCGCTTGGCGTTATTGAATGGGACAAGAATTTTAATGTTGCTTCATGGAATCCGGCGGCGGAACGTATTTTCGGTTACACAGCAAAAGAAGCAGCCGGCCAAAATTCCGATTTCCTTGTGCCTGAATTTCAAAGAGAGAGCCTTCATGAATTTTGGCGGTCTCTTATAAATCACAAAGGGGGGGGGCAGAGATCGAACGAAAATATTACGAAGAACGGAGATATAATCTTATGCGAATGGTATAATACAGTGATTACTTCAAGGGACGGAGAGGTTATCGGGCTTGCTTCGCTTGTAATGGACATCACGGCAAAACACTTTGCCGAAGAGGAGGAAAAAAGGCTGCTTGAAGAATTAACAACATCGAGAGCCCAAATTGAAGAAGAAGCTTATAAATTGTCCGTCCTTAATGAACAGCTTATAAGGTCGGAGCAGAAACTTAAGGAAATTAATGCTTCTAAAGATAAATTCTTTTCAATCATAGCGCATGATCTTAAAAGCCCTTTCTTAAGCCTAATGGGTTATTCCGAAATTCTGTCGAATGAATATGATTCATTAACTGAAGAGGAAAAGAAAGAGTCAATTTCAAGTATCTTCAGATTAAGCAACAATTCATATAAACTTCTTGAAAACCTGCTCCAGTGGTCAAGAATGCAGATAGGTAAAATTGAATTTATTCCAGAACCTTTTAATTTACTTTACGAATTAACACCCGCGCTTCTTTTGTTAAGCCAGACAGCAAAGAATAAAAACATTACTATCCAAAATGACATCGGCAGAAAAACGTTCGTTACCGCGGATAAAAATATGATTAACACTATTGTCCGGAACCTTGTTTCAAATGCAATTAAGTTCTGCAACAAGGGGGGCAAAATAATAATTTCATCAAAGGATTTGGAAAATTTTGTTGAAATATCGGTAATAGATAATGGCGTAGGCATAGATGTATCTCAGATTAAGGACCTCTTCAACATCGATAAAAACATGAGTACAAAAGGCACCGCTAATGAATCTGGAACCGGGCTTGGTCTTTTATTGTGCAAGGAAATGGTCGAAAAGCATGGGGGGACTCTTAATGTCAGAAGCGAATTGCAGAAAGGAAGCGAGTTTAAATTTACAATTCCTAAAGACCGGATGCCTTTTCACCTCTAAATGTGTTTAAATAATCTTTGTCTGTCCATCAAAATGCAAAAGTATAATAAGTTTTAACAGCCGAATCATATTCGCTGGTTTCGGGGTATTTTGTATAATAGGCATGCCTGTGAAAAAGAGTAAGTTCGGCGCCGAAAAAGGAATGCCCACTTAGGTGCAGATTTATACTTATATTCAAGTGCCCGGCGAACTCTTCTCCTTTAGCTCCAGAAACTGTATGAATCCAATATTTTTTATAACTGCTTTCAATAGACAAAGAATTGCTTAACCAGTAATTAAGCGAAACTGCCGCAGCTGCACCCGGCCCAAGGTTGTAATCTTTCCCTTCAACAGATGAATACTGTGAGTTGATTCCTCCAAGGAAAATGAACGATGCCGATATGCTTCCGGTTAAACCGGAATCTTCGGGCAGTTCCCTATTGCGGATTAATATTATTGTAGCTTGTGTAGCGGTGAATTTATAAATTGTGTTAATTAAAAGGTCTAGCTCCTTATAAACGCCTATAATGGTTTGTGAGTTTTCCCAAATCTTAATTTTTTTATCCCACAGCGTTCCGCTTGCAGATGAAGTGCTTATATTATCCGTCAAAGTAAAATCGAGTTCAGAGCTTACGGAAAAATAATCGAATGGTTTTTCGTGTTCCGAAACATCCATCAAATTGCCGTAAGTCAGGTTAAGTCGGGTTAGCGCGTATGTTTTCCGGTTTTCTCTTTTATTGTCGAAGAAAATACTATTTGTACCGATGGAGGCCGAAAATGAAAAATCAGGTTTTTCTTTTTTTTCTCCTATGCTCCAAATTTTTCCCCGTGCAAGCCTGTTTAATCCTTTAACGGGATTGATAATCATTGCAAGCGCTTCCGAAAGGACGCGCGCAAAACCTGTTCTGCTTTCATCAATCACCAAATCGGCGGTTCTGAATGTAATTTCTCCTATTAAAGCGCCGCTTACAGGAGTATTAATTATATCGTTATACGAAGGCGCTTCATTTTCCATAAAAAGCTCCCACATCAGGCTTCCGCCGAATGCATAAGGCTGGGATTCCCAGAAACTTAATCCGTTTGAACGCGCGGCGCTGAAATACTGCGAACCATGGTATGGGTGAGCAAACTGATTCATTAAAAAGCCATCATTATCCCACTGAAATCCAGTCTCAATATTGCTTTTCATTGTATTAAAACCGATATCTGACCATCCTTCTTTTGTAAGATATTTATTGTAAGCCCAAACTCCAAAGTTTATACTTATTACTTCAAATGCAGGAATTATAAAATCCTTTTCTACAGTAGCATCACTTTTTTCTTTGTACGAATCGCCCCTTGAACCTTCGAACGGAAAGGTATGTGCTTTATGCGAAGTAAAAAAATAACTGTTTTGGCCATTTATATTAAATGAGTTTATTGAAAAAATAACAATGAATAATTTTACATAATTCATCTTATCCGGTTCCCCTGCTTAAATTGTAAAATAATGAAATTTCTTAAATATGTTTTGTCCCTTTTTTAATTGAGATAAAAGATTAATACACATAATTATCGTTCATTATAAAAAAAATTTTACACCCTGTGCAGGCTGCATTTGTAAATTTGAATAAACAGATTAATTCCGACTAAAAACGAAAAATGGTTTTTAAGATAAGGAACGTTTTCGTAATTGAATGCGTCTTAATATTAAAGAATAATGACTTTAACAGGAGTAGGGATGAAGTTTTTAAGTAAATTACCGGCAGTAGTTGTTATTATATTAAATATCTGCTGCGCTTATTCTTTAAAAGCACAGACAAATTATACGCCCTCTATAAATGTGATAATAATTCCGGATGAAGCGGATTGCGTAATGAATATCCTTAATAAGAAATCGGAAAATAAAAAAATAACGGAAGAAGACTGGCATAAGCTTTTTTCAAGCGAGGGCTATATCCGCTTGAAAAAAAGGGAAGACGCAATGAAAAGGTCTTTTACAGATGAAGAATTTAAATCATTTGTCCTATCAGATACGCTTTTTAGAAAAACCGCCGCTTTAGCCAAAGCCCTTGAGCAATGGAAAAAAGCCGATATCAATAAAACCACGGGAATGGCTCTCGCTTATCTGCCGGAACGGGCTTCCATAAAAGCTAAGATATATATTGAAATAAAACCTAAATCGAATAGTTTTGTATTTGATCTGGCAACAGACCCGGCAATATTTCTTTACCTTAATACCGATGTGAGCAAGGCAAAATTTGAGAACACATTATCGCACGAGCTCCATCATATCGGATTTTCGCAAAACTGCAATGAAAAATATGAAGAGAATATAAAATCAAAACAAGGCAATGCCGCAGATGTTCTGAATTGGATCGGAGCTTTCGGCGAAGGTTTTGCAATGATTGCAGCCGCGGGGGGCGCCGATATTCATCCTCATGCAGTGAGCCTTAAAGAGGATAAAGAAAGATGGGACAGAGATGTGCAAAATTTTAATGAAGACCTTAAGAAAGTTGAGGCTTTCTTTATAGATGTTCTTGATGGGGAACTTAAAGGCGATGCAATTTCGGAAAAGGCAATGGAATTTTTCGGATATCAGGGGCCATGGTACACATTGGGATGGAAAATGAGCATGGTGATCGAAAAAATATCCGGCCGCGGAAAACTTCTTGAATGTATTATCAATCCGCAGAAACTGCTCCCCGTTTATAATAATGCCGTTGAAGAGTACAATAAGAAATATAATGAACGCCTTGTACGGTGGTCTGATCTGGTGATAAAGAGTATTCTCTGAAAACCGGGGAAGCGGTTATTTAGATGCTGAGAGTATTAATGCTTATGTTCTCATTGTTGTTTTTGTGTTTCAGCGCATAAAAAGAATAAATTAGTAATGCGGCAAAAGCTGCAATATTAAAAGCAAATCCAAGCGTAAACCATTCTGTATTGCTTATCTTTCTTTTCTTCGCTTCAATTGAACAGAGCGTCCCGAATATCAATCCGAGAATTGTATAATAAAAGCCGAACATATAATTCCTTTTTGTTTCAGCAAATTTCGCAAACATGTATTAATAAATAATAAAGGGAATATTAAAAAAATGTTAAATAATCTTGAGGATTAAACTTTCGGAAGAGTGAAAGAAAAAGCGCTTCCTTTGCCGGGTTCGCTTTTTACATTTATAGAGCCTCCAATGTCGCGTATCATTTCTTTGCACAGAATTAATCCAAGCCCGGTCCCCGATTCGCCGCTGGTGCCTTTTTTGTTGCTCTGAGCATGGATAAGAAAAAGAGAATCTACCTCTTCAGGCGTCATTCCTATTCCGTTGTCTTCTACAAAAATTTCGATCGTACCGTTTTTAAGTTCCGTATAGATATTTATTATACCGTTTATTTCCGTGAATTTTATTGCATTTGAAATCAGGTTGCGCAATATCGTCACTACCACATTCCGGTCTGTCTTTACGTAATAATTCTCCGGTATATTTCTAGTAATGGTTATATTTTTTGTCGAAGCAACGCTCGAAAGAAGGGCTATTGTATCGTTGAACAAATTATTTAGATTCAGAATCTGCATTGTATATTCAATCTTTCCGGTTTGTATGCGCGACCATTGAAGCAGGTTCTCAAGTAATTTATAAAGGTATTGGCTGAGATTATTAATGCTGCCGATTAATTCTTTTCTGTCGAGATTATCGAGATCGTCAAATTCGGCAGTTAAAATCTGAAGAGAGCCAAGTAGGCCCTGGAATGGGCTTTTAAGGTCATGCGCTATAATCGAGAAAAATTTATCTTTGGTTGCAACTAGATTTCTCAATTGTTCTTCGCTTTTAATCAACGCATCGGTTGCTCTTTTTTTGTAGATAAGATTCCAAAGAGAATCGCTTAATAAAGAAACAATTTCAATATCCTGCTGGAAATAATCTGTCTCTTTATTCCCCAATCCTATTATTGCTACCACTTTATTGTCTTTTATTATTGGGAAAAACAAGGTGCGTATAATGGGCAAGTGCCCTTCGGGCAGTTCATTTTTCCTCGGCAGGTTATTAAAATCGTTGTGTATAATAGGACGCTTTTTGCCTATGCATTCCGCCCATAGAATGTCTTCATCCATTGTTTTGCTTTTTTCCTCCGAGAATTTTAGCTCGGACATAAAAATCGTGTTGGTTGAAGCTGTTTGGAACGTATAGCTTTTTTTCCCTTCTTCAAAAAAAAGGAAAAAACCGATTTTGCTTCTTGTAAGTTCTTCTGCCGTATCGAGTGTAAATTGTATGAGAGTATCTATGTCCTTTTCGTTTTCTTTCTCGATCAATTCATAGCGGAAATTCAGAATTTTTTCATAAAGTTTAAATTCCGTTACATCTTCGGCTATATTTGCAACTCCAACAAAATTATTTTCTTCATCTTTCAGTATAGTGGAGGAAACTTTAATCGTTTTCTTAACATTTTTTTTAGTCTCAATTTCAATTTGGAAAGATTCCGGGAATGAACCTGCTTTAAGAAAATTATTGATTTTTCGTTTTGATTCGGGTTCTTTTACGAACAATTCAACTGCATCGGCATTATCAATTTCGTTAAGAGAATAGCCGGTGAATTTCATTGCGTAATCATTCATAAATTTTATTCTGCCTCTCGAGTCAAATATCATCGACATAAGTTTAATACTGTTCAGCATATATTTGAACCGGCTTTCCGATTCTTTTAATAAATTTTCGCTTTTTTTCCGCTTGGTAATATCTTGTAAAAGAACCAGATAATTATATTCATTTTTCGAATTGAAAGGGGTTATATAACAATCGAACCATGCGCCGTTTCCGCCGTTTTCCGGCATACAAATCTCCAGCAGGGTTTCTTTTACTACAGTCAGAATCAAATCATATAAACCGTCAGGCTGAAGCCCCTTTGATATGCATAAGTCTTTAAGCGATATATGCATAATTTCTTCCGTTTGCATTCCGAAAAAACTTGCATAAGCTTTATTTACAGTAAGGCAGACTCCTTTGGAATTATAAGTTGTTATTCCTATCGGCGCGGCATAAAAAATTTTCGAATTGTATTGAAGTGTATCTTTAATTTCTTTTTCAGTCTCTTTTTTCTCAGTAATATCATTGCCGGCTATATAGACAAAATCATCAATCGACATCATACGCATATCGAGCCATTTGTAAGAGCCATCCTTGCATTTTATCCTGATTTCAAGGAAAAGAATCGGTTTTTTGCCGGAAATATTTGTATAAGCTTCTTTTATTAAATCAAGTTCATCGGGATGAACCAGACGCTTAAAATCGTGGTTTAAAATTTCTTCGGTTCCGTAACCGAAAAGATTTATCCATTCGGCGCTTGCCTTTTGAAAAATGCCATTAATGTCGGTAACAAATAAAAGCTGCGAAGCGACGTCAAAAATCCGCTCAAAATCTTCTCTTATTTTATTTTTTATCTTATCCATCGGCCAATAATTGCAAAATTCCTATGTTGACAATCGAATTTATTCCTTAAAAATTTAGACGCAAAAGAGATTAAATTTACTAATCGGCTTACCCGGGTATTTTATGGTTTTCATAAGGGCTTTATTCCGAAAAAGTAAGCCTTTTTCGGCGGTTTTAAGATTCCAGAGAATGCATAGGATCAAAAAATCTCCGGTTCCTCTTTTTTTGTATCATTTTTTAGTTTATTTTAATAAATAAAAAGATTTTAGTTCGGAATTATATCAATTCAGCCTTGAATTAAAAGACAGGGTAATTTGAATTGGCATTTTCTGCATTAATATTGAAGTTTTGTTATATTTAATCTTTAGGTTTTCTCCTTCGTTCTTCGGGCAGGGGAAATTGCAATGCGGATTTTTATCCGGCATTGATAAAAGTAAAGGTTTCAATGTTTTACTTTTAATTATTAATGCTTTCTGATTTGGAGTACTATATTTTGAATCAAAATATGATACAGAAGACATTATCAATAGCAAGTATTTATGAAAAAGTAGGTGAAGCCTGTTGCAGCCTGAGAGAATTATGTTCTTCTATTGAGATAGAAAAGAAAGTGTGCAGCGAGATGGAATTGTGCCTTACGGAAGCTCTTAATAATGTAATAAAACATGCCTATAAAGAAGACCCCGATCAGAAAATAGACCTTACATATTCTTTAAAAGGAAAAGAATTAGAGATTATTATTGAAGATTACGGAATCGGACGTACAAATCTCGGCGAACCCTCCCTGATATATGACCCTGAAGACATAAACTCTCTTCCGGAGGGGGGGATGGGGCTTTTTATTATTAAAAATCTTATGGATTTCGTTTCTTACTATAGAATTGAAGGAAAGAACACTTTTATTATGAGAAAAAATCTGTAATTTAGCTGGAACTATTATTAATTTTCTTCGTTTAAGTGTTAAATACTTTTTATGATGAATGTAATGGAAACAATTTGAATAGGATTCTACTATCTCTGCTTATTTTTTGCAGCTTTGTATCTTATGCGCAGGACAGCACCAAAAGCAAGGTAATCAAGAATAATTTTACCTCTTTTGTGCCGATGATTACCTTCAAATATCCTGAATTTTCCATAGCCGATGGATATTATCTTGTAAAGGAAGCTAACGAAGGAAAGGCCGCCTCGCAGCATGAATTGGCAATAAGATATCTTCTTGGAAAAGGCTTTGAAAAAGATACAGCCAAAGCCGTCATTTGGATAAAAAGGGCTGTTGAAAAAAAACTCCCCGCCGCATGTTTTAATTACGGTATTATGCTTTTGAATAAGGCCGGCGTTGAATGGAATCCTTTTGATGCCTATAAATATTTTTTGATTGCGGCGGGGAAACAGATGCCCGAAGCGCAGATGATTATCGGTTTGTTTTATCTCGATAATCTTATTTTAACCCGCAATCTGAACAAAGCTGTTGAGTGGATAAATAAAGCTGTTAAACTGAAATATAAACCTGCAGAGGAATTGCTTGCCGAAGTAAAAGAAAATGAAGGCAGGTTTATCGATTTATCGGGGTTGGTTTCTAAAACAAGAGATGAAAATGATAATAGTGGTTCTGAAAAGGACTTTTCATTTGAATTGACCACAACAGGAAATGACTCCCTGAACAAAGCTATTGAAGAGGTGAAAGAAGGGGAATTGCTGAAAAAATCCTACACGGATTTGAAAAAAATTCTGAATATTAAAAATAATGATATGCTTGAACATTCGGGCGATACGACCTCCAATGCATTAATTCAGCAGGGAATTAAATGGGGGAATCCCGAAGCTGTTATTTTCAACGGTTCTAATTCTGAAAAAGGGATTTCGAAGAACAAAGATTTAATAAACGCGGCTTCGAATTATTTTAGAGCTTACAGGCTGGGGGTAAACAGAGCGGCAAATTTATTATTCAAACTTACCACCGATCAGGCTTTTATTGAACTGCTTAATAAATCGATGGATAAAGGCAATCTTGAAGCAATTTATGTCTGGTCGGCAATTATTGCGCTCGATTATAATTCGAAATTTACCGAGGGCCAGTCGATTGAATTCTTAAAAAAAGCGTCCGAAAAAGGGCATGTTCAGTCGGCAATTGAACTTGGGCTTTGTTATTACAATGGCAGAGGGGTTGAGCAGAACCGAGAAAAGGCAATTGAATTATGGAATAACGCCGCCGCCGGTTCCGAAGATGCCAAACTGAGAATAGCCTTCCATAATGTTTTAACGAAAGAATCATCTTCTTCGCTGAAGCAGGATTATGATTACCTTTTAAATGCTTATAACAAAGGATCGCTTCTTGCGCAAACGGCTCTTGCATATTGTTATGAAAAAGGAATTTTCGTTAAACAGAATAAAGCGGAAGCAAACAAATATTACAGAGAGGCGGTAAAAAGAGGTTCGGAAACAGCTATGAATTCACTTAAAAGGCTGTATGATGAGCTTAGGCCATCAGATGATTTGTTTAAAATATACTAATCTTAAGCAATACATTTCATTAATATGAACGCCATGTCGTCGGCTATCGGAGCGTTTCCCTTAAAAATATTTATTTGATACAATATCTGCTCTTTAATTTCCGGCGCAGTCCTGTCGGCATTCCTTTTAATGATTTCCTTTATCCGTTCTTCACCGAATAATATTTTGCTGTCGTTCATTGTTTCCGAAATGCCGTCCGTATAAAAGAAAAGTATATCTCCTGTTTCCAGTTTAATTTCATATTCTTCAAGCGATTTTTCAAAAACAGCCGCATCATTAAAGCCGATGGCAATTCCCCCCGGCTTAATTACATCTATATCCATAATCCTTTTTTTGTAATGCAACGCGGCATTATGCCCCGCGCGGCATATTGAAACTGATTTGTCGTTTCTTATTTCAGCGGCGGCAAGAGTAAGGAAAAATTCTTTTCTTAAATTGCGGGAAAAATACTTTCTTAAATTGATAATGATTTCTATAAGGGATGCAAAATTTTCAACCAACTGGTGAATAATAGCTTGAACGCGGACTACATATAATGCGGCGGCTATACCCTTTCCCGATATATCGCCTATAAATATAAATGTCTTTTCTTTTTCCGGAATGGAAATAAAATCGAGATAATCTCCTCCTACCTCCCGGGCAGGCTCATAATGAAATGAAATATCAAAGTTATTTATCAGAGGAGAATTTTTTGGGGCGAGGCTTTCCTGTATTTTTTGCGCTACTTCAAACTCGTTTTTCATCAAAAGTTTATCTGCAAGTTCAAAAGCGAGAAGCAGGTTTATAATTATAAAGGAGAGGATAATATAGCCGTTCGTCTCATTCAATAAGCCGAAAACCAGAAAAAGGAGGGATATAAAATAGAAAAATCTACGCGAAGGGGACATTTTAAGTATAAATGCATTGAAAAGGCTCTTCAGTAATATTAAAGCTCTAGAAAAGCGGCTTTTCGACTTGTCCGGTTTAGGTATTTCCTTTTTGAAAAATTCATATACATCCGAGGCTTCCTGTTTTATAAGCCGTTCAATCTCATCGTAGCTTAAATCGCTTGTATAAAGCTCGAAGATTCTTCTTAATCTGTTTTTTTTTATGTGACTCAACAACCAACCTTATTAAATGAGATTATTAAGAGGATATTCGGTATCCCTGCTTATTAGACGGATAATAAGGGAAATTGTTCTATACGCCGATTATTCCATCCCTTTTGAAATCAAAAAAGAGGCGTACTTCTTATCGGTGGATAAAATATGCTGCTGAAGCCAATCCTGTAGGAATTTGAACACTTCGAAGCTTAAATCTTGGATATCGTTTTTATGGCTTTCATTAAATTTAGCTATTTGACGAACAAACTTCTCATGTTCTAACTTATGGATTATATAATCAGGATATAAGAACCTTCTAAATTCCTTTTCTTCATCGGCAAAATGGGATTTAGTATATTCAAAGAGTTCTTTAAGAGTCTTGTTTAAAAGCTCTTTCCCTCTTTTTTCGTTAATTCCGCAGTATAATTCGTTAATTATAGAAATTAATTGTTTATGCTGTTCGTCGAACTTGGATATCGAAACTGAAAAAGAATCTTTCCACTCAAATAATTCCATTGCTACCTCATTTGCAAAATTTGTTACTTATTATCGGTTAAATGGAATTTTCATTAAGGCTTTTTTGTTATTATTTTACAGCATATCCGATAATGCAACATTTTTATCGGATATATTGTATATATGGTGACATATTAATTATATTTAATTTAGATTTCTTATCTTAATAAGCAGTAAACATTAAAAAACTCGTAATATGAATAAATACATTAAATTTTTACTAATGGTTCTAATGCTTATTGCAATAATTGCAGGAATTGCTTTCCCGATTGTTGCTAAACCTGAACATTGGTACCAATTTCCGGTTATACCGGGATTGGAAGAAAAAGCCAGAATAATATTTTTCCATGTCCCTTCAGCGTGGTTGTCGGTACTTGCTTTTTTAACAGCCATGGCCTACGGGATAAGATATTTGAAGAAGAATAATCTTGATGACGATGCAAAATCTAATGCGGCATTACAGCTTGGAATGTTGTTTTCGGCGCTTGCAACAATAACCGGTTCTGTCTGGGCAAAATTCAATTGGGGCTCTTTCTGGAATTGGGACCCGCGGGAGACAAGTATTTTTGTGCTTCTTCTAATTTATGGTTCGCTTTTTGCGCTTCGTTCGGCAATTGAAAATGAAGATAAAAGAGCCCGCCTTTCGGCAGTTTATTCGATCATTGCCTTCTTAACGGTGCCTTTCTTTATTTTTATTATGCCTCGTATTATGAGCGGGCTGCATCCCGGCTCGGCAGATGATAACAGCGCAGGCCCTATTGTCGATTTTAAAATGGATTTTTCTATGAGAGTTGTTTTTTTTATCTCGATGACTGCTTTTACTATCCTTTATTACTGGATGTGGAGGCTGGCTTATAAATCCATTATTATTAAAGAAAAATTGTCCAATAAACTAATAAGAGGGTAAATTGGAAAACCTGTATAATTTTTTAGAAAAGAATTCCATTTTTATTGTGTTGTTTATTGTACTTATAATTTGGCTTGGGATCTATCTGTTTTTATGGCGTACAGATAAGCGTCTTGCTAAAATAGAAAAAGAGTTAAAGGAAAAAGAGAATGAATAAAAAATATATAATCGGCGGGGGAATCATAATTGTCTTCATGGCATTTATGATATTTCTGTTTACTCAGACAAATATTTCCTATGAAGAGAATTTTAAGGAAATAATGGTTTCTTCAAAAACAGTAAAAGCTACCGGAAGCTGGATTAAAGAAAGAAATTATTCGGTAGATAAACAGAATAAACTAATTACTTTTTATATGAAAGATTATCTTGGCGCTGAAATGAAGGTGGTCTTCTCCGGCTCAATACCGAATAACTTTGAATCCTCAACCAGCCTTGTGGTTACCGGCAAATATAAAGACGGATGTTTCTATGCTTCCGATATCCTTACAAAATGCCCATCCAAATATCAGGAAGAATCCAAAAAAAACGCTAAAACATAATTTAGCAGACGGGAGAGTTTTTAATGGTTGGCAATATTTTTATTACCATAGCCCTTCTTTCTTCAATCTTCTCTTTTATAATGTATTATTTAACGCAGAAGGGATTTACCAATACAATTAAACAGGCAAGAATAAGTTTTCACATTTCAGCCGTTTCGGTTATTGTTTCGGCGGCGCTTCTTCTTCAGGCGGTGCTTACTCATCAGTACCAATACGGATATATCTATAATTACAGCGGAAGCGGATTACCGACCGGGCTTCTTATCTCAACTTTTTATGCAGGGCAGGAAGGGAGTTTTCTGCTTTGGTCATTTTTTACCGTTATAATAGGGCTCATTCTTCTGGATTATACTTCAAAGAGAGGAGACCTTGAGCAGAGAGTAATGATGGTTTTTACTCTTGCACTGGCCTTTCTTCTTGTTATGATAAGCCCCCTTCTGAAATCCCCTTTTAATTATATATGGATGCAGGATACATTTATTGATGTTAAACATATTAACTCCTCTTTCTTATCTATGCCTTTTATTCAGAATTTCCTTATGTCCGATCAGACTGCCAACCAGATGTTTATACATATGAATAGAGACCTTCACGCCGCCCTGGTTTCAAACGGGATTGCTCTTAATGATTTTATCATACAAGGCAAAGGGTTAAATCCTTTATTGCAGAATTTCTGGATGCAGATTCATCCTCCAATCCTTTTTGTAGGATTTGCTTTGTCGCTTGTTCCTTTTACGTTTGCAGTTTCAGCATTAATAAAAAATGATTACACCGAATGGATTAAACAATCGCTTCCATGGCTTTTAACTATGTCTATGGTGCTTGGCCTTGCAATAATGCTCGGAGGATACTGGGCATACGGAGTTCTTGGATGGGGCGGCTACTGGGGATGGGACCCGGTTGAAAATTCAAGCCTTGTGCCGTGGCTTGTAAGTATTGCGGCAATTCATACTATGCTCGTTCAAAAAAAGACGGAAGAAAAAGAGGGAGGGAGCAGATTTGTTAAGACAAACCTTATCCTTTCAATTCTGACATACATATTCGTTTTATACAGCACATTCTTGACAAGGAGCGGAATTCTCGGCGATGCATCAGTACATTCGTTTGTGGATCCGGGCATGCTTGTTTACTGGCTGCTTGTTCTATTTCTTTCTATTTTTACTCTGATCGGGTTCGGAGGCATAATTTACAGATGGAAATACCTAACAAAAACATTTAATTTTGAAGAGAACATTCTTTCGCGGGAACTGGCTTTGTTTACAGGAGCGGCGGCGCTGATTGCTTCTGCAATTATTGTAACCGTTGGAACTTCAGCTCCAATTTTCGGCAAAACGGTTGAAACCAGATTTTACGATCAATCTAATCTTCCTATTGCAATTATTATGGGATTGTTAAACGGCTTAAGCCTTCTGCTTAAGTGGAAACAGACCGACAAAAAAGAACTGTTCAGCCTGCTTAAAATTCCTGTTTTAATAACGGCGGCAGTTACAGCCTTGACGATTCTGGTAGGGGGCGTTACAAAACCTGCTTTTATTCTTTTCGCTTTTTCATCTTATTTTACTATTGTTATTAATGCAGAAACAGCTTACAAGGTTATTCGGGGAAGAAAAATTTTCCTCGGCGGATACATAGCGCATATTGGAATTGCGGTTTTCCTCCTTGGCGTTCTTGCAACGGCTGGATATTCAAAAACCGAGCAGGCGGATTTAGTAAAAAATAAAGAAACAAATATTCTGGGGAAAAAAGTCAGGTTTACCGGAATTGCGCCGATTGATAACGGAAAGAAATTTGCTTTCAATATTGAATTGGCTGACGGCGGCAAAAAAGATATTATTTCCCCCGTTATGTACAGGAGCGATTTTAATAACAGCCTTATGAGAGAACCGGCTATTCTTGAAGGATTCTTAAAAGATTTCCATATCGCGCCGTTGGGTTATACCGATGGGACGGAAGAGCAGCCGGCAGGGAAAAATATAGTTATGCTCGATAAAGAAAAACCGTACGAATTTAACGGAGCATTGATTACTTTTATAGGATTTAACTTTTCCGATAAAGCGCGCGAGGCAATGATGGCGGGAACCGATTTTGAAATCGGAGCCAAGCTTAAAATAAATTTAAAAGGAAAAGAGAATAACTACGAAGCCGTTATGAAAACCACCGGCGGAAATAAAGAACTTATTCCCGTAGAACTTAAAGACGCCAACATCCGGATTACTATGGAAAGTATGGATGCCTCGGGAAAAGTAGCTTTGAATATCTCGAACCTCGATAAGGAACAGGATTCATCTGTAAAACAGCCTCGTGAGGTATTGTCTATTGAAGCCAGCGTTAAGCCGTTTATAAGCCTTGTTTGGATAGGCGTGCTTATTACTGTAACCGGTTTGGCAGTCTCAGCTGTAAGAAGAGGAAAAGAATCGAATATTTAACTAATAAAAAAAATGATTAGACAAGAGAAAAGAATTTTCTTATTTTGTTTACAAGGTAAATGTTTATTTGAAACTGAAAAGGGAAGCAATGAATGTTCTAATAATTGATGACGATCCCAAGTTCAGAATGTTGATGAAAAGACTGCTCGAAAGAAAGTTCTTCGCTTCGGTTGCAGAAGCGGAAAACGGCGTTTCGGGAATTGATATGGTTAAAAAAGTAAATGCCGATATTATTTTCCTCGATTATGAAATGCCTCATATGAATGGAAAACAATTCCTCGAAAAATTAAGGGCTTTCAATAAACATATTCCTGTTGCCGTTATGACCTCGCACAGCGAAAAGGAAATTGTGAGCGAAATGCTCGTTTACGGTATTTCGGATTATATTCTCAAGGCCGATGTTAACACCGACCTCGCTGAAAGAATAGGTCAAATATTTTTAAAAAACAGGCATCTCTTTAGTAAGAAATTTTAATGCTATTCTAATTATTAAAAGGATTTTCTCTGTCTTTATTAAATTCAGGCCGGTAATAATCGCAGCTTTCAATTTCCTGAGTCCAGCCGTTATTCAGTTTATATTTCTCCAGAAGCGATACTGCCTTTAAATATTCCGATTCCCTCAGCCTTCTGTTCAGCAGAATCTCTTTATGAGCTTTATTGGCGGGGTAATATTGCGACATAAGTGAAATATATATTCCGCTGTTTAATTCTCCCGCAATAAACCGGAATACCTCTTCTGTTTCCGATAATCCGTTTGGGAGTACAAGATGGCGGATAATCAACCCTCTTACTGCCACTCCGTTTTCAATAATCAATTTATTTCCAACCTGCCGGTACATCTCTTTAATTGCGGCTTTTGAATGAGTAAAATAATCAGCCCCGCCTGAATAGGTCTTTCCATATTCATCGCTGCCGTATTTGCAGTCGGGCAGATAAATATCTATAACCCCTTCAAGCAGTTTAAGCATTTCAACCGAATCGTAGCCGTTAGAATTATAAATTATTGGCAGGTTAAGTCCGTTTGAAACTGCTATAAGAATTGATTCCAATATTGCAGGCATTAAATGGGTGGGGGAGACAAGCCCGATATTATGAGCCCCCATTTCCTGAAGCTCAATCATTATCTGCGCGGTTCTTTCTGCGCTTACAGTATGTTCTTCTTCCTCATTCCAGCTCTGGCTTATTTCATAGTTCTGGCAGTAAATGCACCTTAGATTGCAGCTTCCGAAAAAGATATTTCCTGCGCCCCGGCTGCCTGAAATTACAGGCTCTTCGCCATGATGAAGCGTATAGGAGGAGATAACGGGGAGAACGCCGCTTTTGCAGAATCCGCGTTCTTTCTCAAGACGGTTTACTCCGCAGTTCTGAGGGCAGATTGAACAGCGCCGGAACATTGCAAGAGCCGCTTCAACTCTCTTCTTTAATTCTCCGTTTTTGAATAATTCTATGTATGACGGAATAAATTTCATAACTCAAAAATATAATTTTTCCGCATTTAATAAGGGGGTTCATTCGAGTTTTATAAAGTATATTAGGCGGCAAACCGGGGCTAAAATAACACCGCCCGCTCCGCGGGTTGAATAACGGAAATAGCA
>Ga0153915_10002082_pt1 | contig 18358 bp, 16 predicted proteins | sample Opewatmetagenome_2_FD_107003 | JGI IMG/M metagenome (GOLD analysis project Ga0153915, IMG submission 107003) | Freshwater wetland microbial communities from Ohio, USA - Open water 3 Core 3 Depth 3 metaG | ecosystem: Environmental > Aquatic > Freshwater > Wetlands | place: USA: Ohio, Lake Erie...
CCGGCATTTCCGTGATGTTTTATTTTTCGTTAATATAATTAATTAAAGAATCGGCAACGTAATCTATCTGAGCGTCGGTAATTCCGGCATACATCGGTAATGTCAATTCATGAGCGGCTACAAAATCGGTATTGCCTAACCTCTGCTCTTCCATAATTGTCGCGTAGTAATTAAACTTGTGAATCGGCGGATAATGGATGCTGGTCTGGATTCCTCTGCCGCGCAGGTAAGCCATCAGGGCTTCGCGGTCTGTTTTGTCATCGAGCAAAACAGGGAAGATGTGGTAATTTGCTGCAAAAGGATAATCGGCAAACGGAATTTTGATTCTATCGGTTTTAGACAGTTCGTTTTTATAGCGCATCGCCGCCTGACGGCGGTTTTTGTTTCCTTCTTCCAGTTTTTTCAGCTGAACTCTTGCCAGAGCGGCGTGAATTTCATCAATACGGTAATTGTAGCCGAGCCGGACTACATCATAAGTGTATGCGTGGCCGCGATGACGGTCCAGTGTGGCGCTGGTCATTCCATGTGAGCGCATCAGCCTGATCTTTTTGGCATAGTCGTCATTACCGGTACAGATCATGCCGCCTTCACCGGTGGATATGTTTTTATTAGTAAAAAAAGAAAAACACGAAATATCGCCCTGTGAGCCAAGTTTCCTGCCCTTATAAGTAGCGCCCGGGGCATGAGCGGCGTCTTCGATAACGGGCAGGGAATGTCTTGCGGCAATTTGCATGATTTCATCCATGTCGCAGGCAAAGCCGCCGTAATGCATGACCATGATAGCTTTAGTCCTGCCGGTTATCTTTTTTTCCAAATCTTCCGGGGATATTGTCCAGTCGTTTAATGACCGGATATCGGCGAAAACGGGCTTTCCCCCCGCATACAAAATTGAATTCGATGTCGCAACAAAACTTAGAGAAGGGCAGATAACCTCATCATTATTTCCAACTGAGGCGGCAAGGTTCGCCAGATGCAGGGCTGCCGTGCAGTTGCTGACGGCTATCGCATGTTTTACACCGCAAAATTCCGCAAATTCCTTTTCCAGCGCCTCTGTTTCCGGACCCATTGTCAGCCATTTGCTGCGTAAAACGCGGAGCACGGCCTCTTCTTCTTCATGTCCGTAGTTGAGATCGAAAAGAGGTATGGTTGGATTAGAGCCGCTCATAAAATGTCCTTCATTTTCTCATAATCATCGACTGCCTGTTCATAATCTTCCGGACGGCCTATATCCATCCAGTATCCCTTGTAGACATGGCAATGTATGGTCATGTTGCGGGATAGGAGCTTATGGACGAGATCGGGAAAATCAAACCGGCCTTTGGCTGGAATGAGAGGTAAAACCCTGCGGGAAAGAATATAAATTCCCATGCTGACATTAAAGTCAAATGACGGCTTCTCGCGAAATCCAGTTAATCTTCCGTCTTTTGAATATTCCAAAGTTCCGTAATTTACGTTTTGCGTCCGTTTATGAGTGGCAATGGTCAGGTCGGCCTTTTTGTTTTTATGAATTTCAAAAAGTTTTTTAAAGGACAAATCGGTTAGAATATCTCCGTTCATCATTAAAAAATCATCTTCAAGATTCTTAATATGACGAACAGGCCCGGCAGTGCCGAGAGGTTCTTCCTCGATGAAATATTCAATGGGTATCTTCCATTTTTTACCGTTGCCGAAAAAGGCGATGAAAAGATCGTGCTGGTGACCTATAGCCATCGTAATTTTCCTGAATCCGTTTTTCTTTAACTGTCTGACAACGACTTCCAGAATAGGGCAGTCGCCGACAGGCATGAGCGGCTTGGGCAAAACGGTAGTGTAAGGTTTCAATCTTGTGCCTTTTCCTCCGGCAAGGATAATCGCCTGCATAAACCACCTATTTGATATAAAGATCTGTTTTGTAAAGATTGATATTATTTCTGATCCAGCCGATAGTCTGTTCAAGACCCTGCCTTAAAGTAAATTGCGGCTGCCATTTTGTGTTTTGCACAAGCCTGCTGTTGTCGCAGAAAAGTCTTTCGACTTCGCTTTGTTTGGGGCGCAGACGGTCCTTCGACTGATGAAAGTCTATTTTTACCCGGCAGATATCGGCAATCAGCAGAGCAAGGTTTTTTATGGATATTTCGAATCCTGAGCCGATATTGGTGACGGAGCCGTTGAGTTTTTTCGCGCGGGAAATTTTAATCATGCCGTTAACGGTATCCTCTACAAAAGTCAGGTCTCTTGTCGGAGAAAGGCTGCCGAGATTCAATTTCCGTTTGCCTGCCAGAATCTGGCTGGCAATAGTAGGAATGACCGCTCTTGACGATTGACGGGGACCGAAAGTATTGAAAGGCCGGGCGATTTTTACGGGCAATCCGAAAGAAAGCCAGTAACTGAGCGCCAGCTGATCGGCGGCAATTTTGGAAGCGGAGTAGGGGGATTGTCCCGCCAGCGGGTGTTTTTCCGTAATGGGGACAAATTGCGCCGTTCCGTATGTTTCACTCGTGGATGTGACAACGAGATTGTCGATGTCCAAATCGCGGGCGTTTTCCAGCACATTATAGGTTCCTTCGATATTTGTTTTTATATAAGCCAGAGGTGACTCGTAGGAATAGGGTATGCCGATAAGGGCGGCCAGGTGGAAAACTTCCCGGCATCCTTTCATTGCTTTGCGGACGGAATCAAAATCTCTGATGTCACCGCTGAATATTTCCATATCCCCGATGTGCGGAGATTTTTCCAGCCATCCCCAGTTGCCTGCGGAATTATAACGGACAAAAGCACGGACATGATATCCCTGTTTTGTCAGTTCCTCCGCCAGATGGCTGCCGATGAACCCTCCGGCTCCTGTAACAAGCACTTTTTTTGCGCTCATGTCTTGTAATTAATCTCCTTTATCTTTTCATAAATGATTTTCGCGCCGGATTCAACAGAAAGAAGGGATGCCAGCGCTTCATATCTTTCTTTATCATAAAACGCGTTTCGCGTGCCCTGATCGCTCATCGAAAGCAGAGACTCTGCAAGTTTATTGTAATCTTCCGATGGGACAACATATCCCAATTTGTACTTTCGGGCAAGGAATCCCATATCTCCCACATCGGTTAAAATCAGGGGTTTCTTCGCGGTAACGGCTTCCAGCAGGATCATGGGAATGCTTTCAGAACGCGACGGTATCACGGCGCAATCCGCCTTCCTGAGCAGATACATTATATCACCATCTTCAAGGTGTCCCGTTAATATAACATCATTTTGCAGGGAAAATTTTTCGATGAGCCGTTCAAGGTTTTCCTTTTGATCGCCGGAACCCGCAAGATAACAGCGAAAGGAAATTCCCCGGCGGCGCAATATGTCGCAGGCTTTAATAAGGACGTCCTGTCCCTTGACCGGATGCAGACGGCCGATGCAGCAGAAGGTGAAACGGTTTGAGTCATCGGGGAAAAAGTAATCCGATCTTTTGCTTTCCATATGCCTTGCGGTTGCCGCGAAGTGGCAGGATTTGCCTCCTGCCAGAACCGAAGTCCTGTTGCATAAATCAAATCCGTCCGCAAAAAGAAGAGAACTGTTTTTAGCAACATGTTTGATCACCGGTCTGAGGAAGACATTTCCTGCTGCCTGATATACATCCGAACCCAAAGCGCGGCAGCAGTAAGGAGTTTTTGTCGCAGAAGAAAGCAATCGTGCGAGAAGTCCTGCCGGAATGAGCCATTCAGCCTGTATGATATCGGGTTTCCAGTCACGGCAGACCCGCAAACCTTCCCTGAAGCCGTTTATGAAATACTGAATTGCCAGAAAAATTCCAGTCAATTTTTTTGTTCTAAGAAGGGAGACGAGGGGAATGTTCTTTCCATTCCAGCCGAAATAAGTTACATTAAATGTAGAATTGAACTTCTCGGAATATGTATCGGTGGAAAAGCAGTTTTGCGTTAAAACATGAACACTTGCTCCCAGACTTTCCAGTATCCTCACAGTGTCCGGAATGAACATGCCGCCGATAATTCCTTCTTTGGGGAAGCTGCTTGTAATCAGTAGAATTTTCATCTTTGTTCAATCATAATTCGTATTATACTAAAAAATTGTTTCATTATTCTGTTCCCAGGATAAAGCCGTCCCAACCGGTATATAGAATCGGAACATGCAAATTACGTTTAATCTCTTCCGGCGAGGGTAAATAACAACGCTTTACCAACGAAGAATAGATCAGAATTGCTTTGCCGTTTTCAATTTGCAATATCATATAATTTATTTGCAGTACAAAGTTTTCGTTTTTGCGTCTGTTACTCACATCAAATTTGACCGGCAGCATCCGGGAACTCCTGCCCGTGAGGATTTCAACAGCATCAGGACAGTTTGTGAAGATGACCAGGTCGTCGGGGAGTGATTTGATAACTCTTATTATAGGAGAATGTTTCCAGTACTTACTGGAATATCCGTTGCCGTTATTATGTAACAGGAAAAACAAAGGTACGGAGTTGATGACCTGCGCCGTCAGAAAGGAAAATGAAATCAGGAGAAATGATACGGCAACCGCTTTGCTTTTCTTGTAATGCAGCCAGATATGATATGCCAGGCAGACAAAAGCAATAACACCGGGAATATATAATGGAAATAAAATGCGATCATCAAAGGTTATATCGGCATCTATAAAGGATGTGGAAAATCCCACAAAAATACAATACGAGAATACGAATATAATAAATATGGATGGAAAATATACAGTCCGCTCGTTTCCTTCCGTTTTAAAAGTGAATCTGAAAAGTAAAATATAAGCCGTTGAGAAAATAACGGCAAAGATCGCAAGAACGAAATATCTGATATCCAAACCACAGTTTTGAGGCAAAAGAAACCACTGTGATACTGTCAAAATGCCGTCATTAAGATGCCGCCATGTAATCGGGTGAATTATCAGAGACCTGTCGGTCAATGTGCCGGTAACAAGAAAGTTCCTGATCAGCCAAAAAAAGACCGGTAGAAAACTTATTGCAGCAAAACATGCCGCGACGATGAGCTTCCTGTAAAATCGAGATTTTGAAAATAATAATATAAATAAAAATCCTGTTATGATGAGAAACACTCCCGCATATCTGGTCGAAGAGGCAAGTCCTATCAGGACAGCGGAACCCAAAAGTAACGAGATTTTAGATTCTTCCGGATATTTCGACAAAAGCCATAATCCGGCTAGAGCCGGCAATATGAATAATGATTCCGACCATGCATACGAATAAACCTGAATAACAGTATCCGAACACAGCAGGAACAGAAGACCGGTTATCGCGGCAGTGATTGATCCGGAAGTCTCCCTGTATATTATAAAAAATGATAACGCCAGCGTTGCCATAAACAGGAACACATGGATTATTCTTGCACCGTCAAGAGGATCCTGCCCCCAGAGAGCGCTAAGCGAGAGCAGCAGGGGATAGAGCGGGGGAAAATGAGTAAGAGGAGAGCCCTGAGAAGTTGAAAATCCGTATCCTTTAAGAAGGTTGCGGGCGAGAGTGATGTAGACGGTTGAATCGGGACTTATGCTTATTCCCCAGTCGGTAACAAAAAGCAGTAGCGCCGCGCCGATAAAGGCAAAGATTGTCATAATCAAATAAGACAGCCGTTTCGATACTGATGGGAACTGTAAGCTGATCTGTGTAAAAGGAATAAATTTCATGTTAAACGGAATCCGTTTTAATAGTAATAGCCACCTGTGAAACTTTCAACACCCGGTTAACCGGCGGCGTCAAACATTATTTCAGGAAATGAATCTGACTTAAAGAGTTTCCGGTTAAAACCTGTACTGTAAAGGAGGTCATGTTTTATAAAGTCTTTCATTGTCCTGAATATCCATCCACATGGCAAACAAAAGCGACTGAAAGCTGCTGGTAAACAGAAAGAAGAACGCCAGCATTGTCGCCGGTGAAACAGAGCCGCCGGAAACAACTATTGATGCAATTTTAATGGCGTAGGGTATTGTAAATATACCCAGAAGAAAGGCAAAATGGTAAAGCAAAAAGAGAGGATGAAAGTCGCGGAAAAGATACTTAATCCATAACCGCTTGAAAAAAGATTTAAAAAGCAACCAGGAAATACGAGGTATGACTTTATATATATTCATTTTGGATGACTCTCCAATATTGTAAACAGGTTTTATTTTAACTTCCTTTAGTGAGCAGAACGAGATATTCAGTTTTATGAGTATGTCATTGGGCATACCGTAACTCTTGTAAATGTCCTGCAATTTAATTGAACTCAGTGCTGCAAAAGAAAGAGCCCTGTATCCGCATTGAGTATCGGAAATATGCCAGTAGCCGGAAGCGATCTTGGTTAAAATAGACAAAATTGCATTGCCGAAATAACGGGTTTTCGGGATTATCATGGGAGCGCTGCCGTGAATCAGCCGGTTACCCTTGACGCAATCCACTTCTTCGTTGACGACCGGCTGGCAAATTGATTTCAGCTCCGCCGGATCCATCTGTCCATCACCGTCCATGGAGGCAGTGCAATCAATATTATTATCCAGGCACCATTTATATCCTCGGGCGATTGCCGCGCCCACGCCGCCGTTTTTCAGATTATTGATTAGAATTACACGGTCTGATTCAGGGCTGTGGTTGGCTATTTCCGAAGGAATAAAACAACCTATATCCGCCTGCTGTTTTTCCCTGAGCAGGTTTTCCGCGCGGTTGTATTTGCTGTCTGCCGTATTGACGGCGTCATTTTTCGTGATTGCCGGAGCCGGTTTTTGCCTGCCGATAAAATCGAGAACAACTGCCGCCGTATTGTCGCCGGAGCAATCGTTGACAACTACAATGCGGTCGACAAAATCAGGCATTGTTTCCAGAACATGTCCGATCTGTTTCTCTTCGTTATACGCGGGTACAACAACGGCAACTGTTTTGTTAAATAACATCTATCGCGGCTCCAAAATTCTGTGTGTCGGCAACTTACTATTTTTATAATGATTTGTCCAAAAATATTTCATCATAATATTTAAAATTACTTGATATTCAATGGTATGGATAATACTATGAAACGAAATCATAAAATGCGGCGTGCTGCACAATTCATTGCTGTTTTGAGAAAGATATAGGTAATGGATCAAAAAACAGAAGCGGATATTGTTGCCAGGGTTTTGAATGGAGACAGGCAGGCTTACGCCCTGCTTGTTCAGGAATATAAAAATCCGGTATATAATCTGGCTTACCGGATGACGGGGAATCCGGAGGATGCCGAAGACATAGCGCAGGAGGCCTTCCTGAGTTCCTTCAGACAATTGTCCCGTTACGATTTGAAGCGCAGTTTTTTTACCTGGCTTTATACAATAAGCCTTAATATTATACGCAATCATCTTAAAAAAACAGGCCGCAGGCAGAATGATTCGCGGCCTCTGCGTTCGTTACACGATGCAGCAGTTTCAGATACGGAAAAAGCCGCTTTGCAGGATTCAGTGAACTCTGATGGATCGCGCAAAGAACTCGAAGAGCAATTGGAGAGTTGTCTTGGCAGGCTATCGCCGGACCTGCGCGAGTTGATTGTTTTGCGGTTTTATCAGGGGCTTTCTTTTGAAGCGATTGCCGATATAACCGGTTTTTCACAAAGCGCCGTGAAAATGAGGGTTTACCGGGGGCTGGAGAAATTAAGAGAAATCATGCAGAAAAATGTGACTTCTTCCGGATAGGATTGTATATAGATATATACATAGGAGATTTTGAGTATAATGTTTAAAAATGAAGATGAAAAATGGCGGCAATTCCGGGATTTGACCGAAATTATGGAAAACGCTGAACAAAAGCGGCCTGCTGATGATTTTACGTCCGGGGTAATGGCGCGTCTTTCCGAAGAGAAAGAAACATCCATGCTTTCGAACATCCGGCGGTTGTTCCCCACAATTATGAATTTCAGTTTTGGTGATTCCGTAACAAGAACGGAATGTGCTTTCTATTTTTTCCTGACAGGGTTTTTTTATCTGGTTCTGGGATTTATTCTTATGCTGGGTTTGCGTCTGCCGGCGGTATTGATCAACAGCGGCTGGCTTTCCTTTCAGCCTGCGTTCGGTCTGATTCTTGCCGCCGAACTCGCGTTAATGGGAATTGCCGTTTATAAAGACGGCGATATCTCCATACGTTTTGTACGGGCGGGTACTTTGCTTTATGCGGCTCTTATCATCATTAACGGTTTTATGGGAGTTTTCTTTGTCCGTCTTCCCATGGCGGCATTTTTTAACGTAATTTTTTCGATAACAGGGTTGGTCACGGCCTTTTTACTGGGACTGGCGGTTAACCGTTATTACCCGAAAAATATTTCTCAGGAGGTGCGCGGGTGAAGCCAACCTTAAAACAGATTAAAGATCAGAACGGATTCACCATGATAGAAATTATTTCCGTTCTGGTGATTATAGGAATTATTTCCGCGGTTGCTCTTGCCAGGATGAGCAGCACAAGGGATTATAATGTCATTTCGCAGGTGGAGGTTGTAAAGACGCACCTTCGCCTTGCGCAGTCAAGGGCGATGAACTCAAGCCGGGTATGGGGAATCAATATTTCAGGCAGTTCGACTTACTCCATGTTTGATAACGGCAACGTGGCAAACGTTATAAGACTTCCCAACCAGAATGCCGATAATGTCACGCTTCCTGACGGAATGACAATAACCACGGGGATAGTTTCTTTTAATCCATGGGGAAAACCATACACCGATGCCGCAGGCACGGCGGCTCAGAATGCCACGCGGATAATTACCCTTACCAACAAAAGCGGAGATGCGCGGAATATCACAATTACGGCTAATACCGGTTTTATTCCCTGAGATATTTTTTTAAGGCGAGGAGAAAATGCATGGAATTTAATATCCTTAAAACTATGAAAAAAAACAGCGGCGGTTTTACGCTTATAGAAGTCATCGTTTCGCTGGTTGTGGCTGCCATTCTTGGTGCGATGCTTGTGGCCTTTTTGGGAACCGGCATGATGAAAAGCGCCCAACCGGTCCTTATCGCGCAAAACGGCGCGTATCTGAATCGTATAATGGATAAAATGACAGCTGATTACAAATATCAGATGGCAACCGCACTGCAGGCCGGTTCGACTCCGGCAACAGGATTGAGTAATTTTATTTCCCATCTGGACACGGCAAATTACTATTCGGATAGTTCAAACACATATACTGTAACAAAAAAAAGAATCTCGTTTTCCGGCACACCGCCTGCAGAAAACAGCGCGGAGGATTCAAGCAGCAAAATATTAAAAGTTACTATCAACTATCGGGATTTAACGGCAACAACAATCTTTACGGAGTAAAATATGCTTATGAAAAAAACAGTGGAAAACAGGTCGCATTTCCGGAAAAGAGAAGAGGATTTTTCTGAAAGCCGTAAAATTAATTATATCGATTCGCAAAAAGGTTTTACGCTTATAGAAGTCATAATTGTCATGGTTCTTGTGGGAATTCTGGCCGTTCTCGGCGGAATGGGCATAGTTCAGGCGGTAAAAGGATACGTGACCGTTAAGGAAAATTCCGCGTCAAGCCAAAAAGCGCAGCTGGCCATGGCCCGTATTACCAGGGAAATCGTTGAACTGAATAATATTACAGCCTCAAATGTAAGCAGCACGATACTTCCCATTACAAACATATCGCAGATGGATGCGTCCAATAACATTGTTGGGAACCGGACGATAGTATTCGATTCCACGAGCAATACTGTAAAAATCAACGATGATATCCTTATTAACAACGTCAGCAATGTAACTTTTACTTACTATGCCGGAAGCAATACATGGACATACGGGAGCAACATCAATCTTCTAAGCGGCATTGGGGTTAATATGACTCTGACCGGTTCGAACACGCTTTTCCAGACCATTGTTGCCCCACGAAACAACGGGAACCTGGGCGGAGCCACAATACCGAGTTTTTCAAGCAGTAACGTGGATTTTTCGTCATGGGGGAGCTGCTTTGTGGCAACGGCAGCCTACGGAGATTCTTCTCATCCGATGGTGCAGATTCTGCGTGATTTCCGCGACCGGTATCTTATAAAAGTACGGGCAGGACGCTGGTTTGTCAATCAGTACTACATGCATGGACCGGCGGCAGCGGATATGATCCGGAACAGACCCATGGCAATGTTTGCTGTAAGATGTCTGCTTGCTCCTGTTGCCGCTTTAGTCTTCTGTCTTATGTATGCGCCTGCGGCCATCCTCTTCGTGCTTCTTGTTTCTCTGATTATAACATGCGCCGCCTCTTCGTGCTTCCGGCGGGGCTTTAAATCAGGCGCAGAGGGTTTGAACAATCGCGGTAATATCTTAATAGGTTTGATTATCACCATGGTGGTCATGGCCATACTTGCCGCGGCCATGCTGCCCATGTTTTCATCTTCCTACCTGAATCAGGTATACGGGGATCAAGGCAGGAAGTCTTACTTTCTTGCCGAAGCAGGATTCAGTTATGCGGCATTTCAGTTCCGCGATGCCAGTACGCAAAGCGCAAAAGAAACGGTTATTTCAAGCATGAATAATGTAACATACAGTTTGGGTAACGCCGGTTCGTTTACCCTTAAATTCTATCCTTACTGGTTTAAAACACAAACTGCGGCGGCAGGTTCAACTCTGGTGACCTCGTCGGCGGGATATGTTCCCACGGAATACAGTTCATTATCGGCCGGATATGTACGCGTGGGAACCGACTCTTCGGGCTATAGTTATTATTCATATACGTCCGCAACAGGTTCAGATTCAAACCTTACATTTTACGGCGGCGCCTTTCCCGCAATTGCCGCAAACATGGATGTTCAGCCAGTGGTCATTTCAGCGAACGGTTCAACCACAGTCACAAGCGGAAGCGATATAACGATAAATTCAGTTGGGGCAAATGCTTTACCGGTGCTTAATGGTACTTTTAGCATTGATCCTGTTCCCTCGGGTATTACATCAGGACTGTCTTTCAAATATGAAAGAAGAGTGGGTTCCACACTGAAGAACATTACCCTCGCCGATGCAACCAAGACATGGAAAAATTTCACTGCTTCCACCGGCTCATATATAGTACTCGACAAGTTCCTGCGCATTTACTCCACGGGAACCATCGGTACGGCATCCCGCCAGGTTATCTATAATGTGCCGATCGGCTGGCTTACCGGAGGATCCTGGAAAAAAGTGCAGTATCTCAATAAGGGAACTCTTACGGATTTACTAACCTCTTCAAGCCAGAGCATGGGAACATACTCGGCATCAAGCGGCGCAATAGCGGTTAGCGGCGTTGTCGATCCGACAGGAATGAGTTCAAGCACCCTTGGAAGCTGGATAACGAGCGTTGTCAAGTCTTTCCTTACGGCGCTCAGCGCCTTGTCCACACCAGGCGTTTGGGGTGTTGTAGGATGGGACTGGACCAGTACAAACACCAATCTGGCGCAGGCATGGCTGGACGCGGGCGGATGCCTGAGCTACGATATTCAGGTCAAAATGAAAAACACGCTGCCCTACTTTATGACCGGCATCGGTTTTAAACTGAAAAGCAATTCCTCGAATACCGATGCTTACGGCTACGGCGTATCCATGATACGGCAGAGGCAAACGAGATGCTGCATTGCTGTTTTGGGTTGCAGCGATTGGGGTTCTACTGTATCAGGTTCGTGTTTGACATCGAACGGAGCGGAAAATGTTGATGACGGCATTAACACCAGCCTGAGGCCGATGACATCGTATTCCTCGGCGGAAACCATCTGGACAAACTCTTCAGGCCTTGCCTGGCAGCAGGCACGGTATTCCGATCCCGCAATTATGCTCTGGCAACGCACAAGTTCCGGATTCCAAATTCTTGCCTACAGGACGATAACATCCTCTGACGGTCTGACCTATTGTACGGACGGATCATCCTCATGCTCCGGAAGTACGCTGCGCCTCAGTCCGTGGGTCACTTTGATGGTCAGAGATATAGAGGGCTATGAACAGTCCTTTAAGTACGGCAGGGTGGACAGCTACGGAAAACACTTCAAATACGGCGACTCGATTATGAATTCAAGCGGCACCAAGACTGCACGCGTAATCGGAACGCCTGTCATGAACAATGATTGGGGAGCCAACACTACTTCTGTAGGTGAAGGGAAGATGATGCTGACGAACGTGGTAGGCGGCGGTTTTACATCCGGGGATTCCATTTATATTTCCGGCGGCGACGGTTCCGTGTATGCCCAGGCTTCCGCCAATACGGATACTGCTAAATCAAACTGGATCATGGTTTACTATAGCGATACAAGCGGGATCAGTCCTGCGGATGCCATACAGGCCGATAATTACCGTATCGGCAATGTTGTTTACACTACCGAGACCTCGGCAAACTGGCCGCCGGACGACTGGACGGACAGGTCTGCCAGTAATGATTATTTCTCTCTGGTGAAATGGCAGAATAAAACCTCCAGCGGCGCGTTAACGCTGTCCTGGACTCTGGGAGCCGGATGGTCGTATAACAGCACTTCGGGGGCATTGAGCAGGGTCAGGAACCTGGGGAGCACGATAGGTCCGAATATGAGTTCCAGTACAGATTGGTCACTTGGTGATCACTGGTCCTACAGCAGCGGCATACATCACTCTTATTATTTTTGGGACTCTTCATCAACCAATGCGACATATACTTTGTCCACAACTTCCGGCACAAGCTACGATGTCAGCATGACCGTTGATGAAGATGTTGCGCTCGGAAGTGCTTATTATTATTTCGGCAGTTCCTCAAGCACGGATATCAGTTCCTCCGGAACGTACGGGCCGACCACGTACACTGCCAGCAGTACGTCAACCACATTCAAACTCAAAGCGGGCGGCTGGTGGGAAGGCACAATCACTGCCTGTACCGTCAAACCGTGGTTAACTGCCGGAACGGCCTATGCCTCACTGAACCTTACCGCAGGCGTAACCTACACGGTCACTGTTCCCGCCACGACTTTTTCGGGAACGCTTTACTATACGATTGACGGCAACACCAAAACCTGTACTTCCGGTTCGGTATGCAATTTATCATTCGAAGCGTCAACCACGGGTTCTGCCACTCTAACATTCTACGCGCCCGAACCGACGAACATATTTACGATCAGTTCGGTTTCCGTCACTCCCCAGCAGGACGTCCTGAATAATACATGGGCATCATTTGTTTCTGTGGGAGATACGACCACGGATTTCTATAATGCCGTGATCAAGACATCCCAGAATGTTTCGCCGAGCGGTTCGAGCGTTACCGATTTCGCCAATAACGGCGGTGATCTTATAGCTCTGATTACCTCAAGCTATGCTCCGAACATGGGTTCCACGACTTATTACGATGATTTTGCCGTTCAGGTGGATATGAAGTCCGGCGTGGGTTTCCTTACGCCGATTCAGCAATAGCGGCGTCGTATGAAAATATCACGGCTGACATCTGACAATTTCCGGATGTCAGCCGTTTATTATGAATGCACAGGTCTTTGCTGACTTTGAATAAGCGCCTGCTTAAAATTTGACTTTTTTCGGTTATGTGTTATCTAAACGTTCAAACGGATAATATAAGATATTTTTTAACAGGAGGGTTGTGAGGTGAATATTTTTGTAAAAAAGGGAGTTCTTGCGGATACGGAAAGCCAGGCGATTATTCTGACCTTGTTTGAAGACGGTAAAAAATTAACTGAAAATGCTCTGGAAATTGATAAGAAAACCGGCGGATTAATCAGTGAATTGATTAAAAGCCGCGATTTTGAAGCAAAGCCTTCTCAAATATCCGTAATTTATACCGGAGGAAAAATCCGGGCAAAAAGACTGGCTCTGGTCGGTCTGGGAAAACAGAAGGAATTTAATCTGGAGAAACTTCGCGCCGCTTTTGCCGCTGTTTTAAGGCATCTGCGGGATATGAATATAAAGGAAGCGGCAACATCAATTAATATAAATCTTGTTCCCGATAAAAAGGACCGTGTGGTGCAGGCGGCTGTGGAAGGCTCACTGCTGGGGCTTTATCAATACACTCCATACAAAACCGTCTGCCGTGAAGATATAAAGGAAATGGAAGAATTAAATATTATTGCCGGGAAAAATGATTTTACCGTTATTGAATCGGCTGTCAAAAAAGCGAAAATAATTACCGATGCCGTCTGTTTCGCGCGGGATTTGATTTGGGCTCCGGGAAACGAAATGACGCCGTCCATTATGGCGCTAAAAGCGCGTGAAATTGCCGGAAGAAAAAACTTATCCTGCAAGATTCTTGATAAAAATAAAATGAAAGAAATGGGCATGAATGCCTTGCTGGGCGTTGCTTCGGGAAGCAATGAAGAGCCTAAATTCATAATTCTGGAATACACAGGCGGCAAAAAAAACGAAGCTCCGGTTGTGCTTGTCGGGAAGGGTTTGACCTTCGACAGCGGCGGAATTTCCATAAAACCGGCGGATAAAATGGACGAGATGAAAACGGATATGTCCGGCGGAGCGGCGGTTATGGGAGCTGTAATGGCTATAGCTGATTTGCAGCTTGGACTGAATGTTACCGGACTGATTCCCGCAACGGAAAATATGCCCGGCGGTTCCGCTCTGAAACCGGGTGATATTTTAAAATCATATTCCGGAAAAACCATCGAAATTCTCAACACGGATGCCGAAGGCCGCCTGATTCTGGCCGACGCCCTTGCTTACGCTTCCGAATTAAAGCCGGAAGCGGTTATTGATGTGGCAACTCTTACCGGCGCATGTGTTGTGGCTCTGGGCGATGATGTGACCGGTATGCTGGGAACCGACGAAAAGCTTAAAAAAGAAATAGAGAAAGCCGCAGCGGATACGGGAGAACTTGTCTGGGAACTTCCTTTGTGGGAAAGCTATCATGAACTCATAAAAAGCGATATCGCCGATTATAAAAACAGCGGCGGCAGAGTGGCTGGCACAATTACCGCGGCCGCGTTTTTAAGCAAATTTAACGGAGATTATCCCTGGGTGCATCTGGATATTGCCGGACCTGCATGGGCGGGAAAGGACAAAGCTTATATTCCCAAAGGAGCATCGGGAGTCGCTGTCCGTCTGTTTGTGGAATTCCTGCGCAATCGCGCCAAAAAATAGAATATGCCGCACCTGCTGGAAATAAAAAATCTGATGACAGTATTCGATACTGTCAGGGGGAGAATTAAAGCCGTTGACGGAGTTTCTCTAAATTTAGATTCCGGCCGGACTTTGGGAATTGTCGGAGAATCCGGCTGCGGTAAAACAATGCTTGCCCTTTCGATTATGCGTCTTGTTCCCTCAAGCGGCAAGATCATTAACGGCGAAATATTGTTTTCCGGCATTGATCTGCTGAAAATACCGGAAGATGAAATGCGTTCCCGCCGCGGCAGTGAAATCTCCATGATTTTTCAGGAACCGATGACCTCGCTCAATCCGGTTATCCGCGTCGGTGAACAGATCGCCGAGGCTATCCGCCTGCATCAGAATCTTCCGGCAAAACAGGCAATGGAACTCAGCGTCAAACTGCTTGATGAGGTGGGAATTTCCGATCCGCAAAAGAGAGCCGCTGATTATCCGCACAATCTCAGCGGCGGCATGCGCCAGCGCGTAATGATTGCCATGGCCATGTCCTGCAATCCGAAGCTTCTTCTTGCCGATGAACCTACAACGGCGCTGGATGTGACGATTCAGGCGCAGATTCTTGATTTGATTTCCTCTCTGAAACAGAAAAATAATATGGCGGTTCTTTTAATCACGCATGATCTGGGCGTGATTGCCCAGTCCGCGCAGAAAGTCGCCGTAATGTATGCGGGAAAGATAGTGGAAAGCTCGGATGTTGAAAAAATATTTGCCGAACCGCTGCATCCCTATACGCAGGGGCTTCTGGAATCCATACCGGCAAGATGCGTAAAATCATTAAAAAGAGAAGATCATCTTAAAACCATCCCCGGTACTGTTCCCGATTTGTATAGTCTGACTTCCGGCTGCAGTTTTTATGAAAGATGTTCCCGCGCCATGGAAGTTTGCAGGCAAAAAGATCCGCAGCTTCTGGAAATCGGGCCGGAGCATTTTGTTTCCTGCTGGAAATACGGAGCTGGAAACAGCAATCCCGATAGAGAGTAGATTATGTCCGGTGAACTTGTTGAAATTCAGGAATTAAATAAAAAATATACCTTGAACAAAGGTTTTTTCAGCTCAGCAAAGAGGGTTATTTGTGCTGTCAACAACGTTAACCTGCGGATATTCAAAGGCGAAACTCTGGGGCTTGTCGGCGAATCCGGCTGCGGCAAATCAACGCTGGCTCGTCTTATAACCAGACTGGAAAAGCCGTCTTCCGGTTTAGTTAAATTCAAAGGTGAAAATATATTCTCGTATGATAAAGAAGCGCTAAAGTCGTATCGGCGTAATGTTCAGATGATTTTTCAGGATACCTATTCATCGCTTAATCCGAGAAAATCCGCGCTTGCAACGGTCAAGGAACCTCTGACAATTCATCATATCGGAGATAAAGCCAAACGCGTTGAGACGGCGCTTAACATCATGGCAAAAGTAGGTTTAAACAGCCAGCAGGCCAATCGATATTCGCATGAATTCAGCGGAGGGCAGCGCCAGCGTATCGGAATAGCGCGGGCGCTCGTGTTGAACCCTGAATTAATCATTGCCGATGAGCCGGTTTCCTCCCTTGATGTTTCCATTCAGGCGCAGATTCTTAATTTGCTCAAGGATTTGAAAAATGACTTTAATCTGACGTATTTGTTTGTTTCGCATGATCTTAACGTCATTCGATTCATCTCCGACCGTGTTGCCGTGATGTATCTGGGTAAAATAGTCGAACTTGCCGCAAATAATGATATTTATAACCGCCCGCTTCATCCCTATACCCGCATGCTGCTTTCGGCTGTTCCTTCATGCGATCCGGGCCAAAAAGAAAGAATAATGAGCATAAAAGGAGAAGCCGGATTGGAAAATGACAGAGGATGTTCTTTCCAGAACCGCTGTCCATATAAAACCGGTATTTGCGCAAGTAAAGAGCCCCGGTTGGAAAAATTCGATGAACAGAGCTTTTGCGCCTGCCATCTGGCCGGTACGATCTAATGTAGGGATTGTTTCCCGAACAATCCGATTCAAACGGCGCGCCCGGGGATCGCGCCCTGCAAAGTTTGATGTGGTTCTATAGGGTTAGGATTTATAATGCCGGAAGAAAAGATTTATATAAAAAACGGTTCTCGGATTTTAGAAAGTCTGTTTAGTAAATCTTCGGGGAACAAAGGCGTCGTCATCTGCCATCCGCATTCACTGATGGGCGGTTCGATGTATAATAATGTGGTTGAAGCCATACAGGAGTCGTTTACCGCCGAAAAAATTTCCACTTTAAGATTTAACTTCCGGGGAGTAGGCGAAAGTACCGGCAGTTACGATGAAGGGAAGGGTGAGAAAGAAGATATCCTTGCTGTTTGTGAATATTTGAAGAAGCAGGATTTAACGGAACTTTATTTTGCGGGTTATTCTTTCGGCGCGTGGGTCGGTTCAAAAATTATCGGAGGGGATAATAATCCCTTTTCATGCAGTATCTGCGTTTCGCCGCCTATCGGTTATTTTGATTTTGAATGGGATAATTTAAAAGATAAAATCAGTCTTTTGATCTGCGGAGATCGTGATCAATTCTGTTCGAAGAATGTTCTTGCTGAAAAAGCAAAAGAAATAAATTCAGATATAAAAATAATATCCGGCGCGGATCATTTTTATATGGGAAAAGAAAAAGAACTTGAAAATATCCTTAAAAAGTATATAAACAATTAATACAAGATTGAAACAAATACAAAATAGTTATAAAAAAAGCTTGATTTTGAGAAAAAGCGGTGTTAAAATTATGCCAAACTAAGGAAGTTTTCAGATTTATTGTGTTATTTGTCAGGGCAGAAACGTATTAATCAGGTAACAATTAGTGTCAGGTTTTAAGAAAAAAGAAATTAACCGCAAAGAATTCTTCATTTCAAGTAAGAATTAATGCGGTTTTTTTGTTTCCCGCAGGAGAATATCAGGCAGGGAACGAATAATTTAAAGGAGGATTATGGCTTTGGCAGAGGGAAAAGTAAAATGGTTCAACGAAAAGAAAGGTTTTGGTTTTATTGAGAATGATGAGGGGGGAGATGTTTTTGTTCATTATAGTGCTATTAATGGAACAGGATTCAAGACTCTTTATGAGGGTAAGAAAATCCGTTTCGATATAGAGCAGGGTAACAAGGGACCCAGCGCAACAAACGTTCAGCCGCTATAATTGATCTCAATTATCTTAATTTAACCAGGAAAAAATGCCCCGTAAAAGGGGCATTTTTTTATTTTAGTTAGTCGTTCCTGAAATATTCATAACATATTGATATAATTATTTGATTAGCGAAAGAATATGTGATATAAATGCCGGAAATATCAGAAAGGGAGCTAAAAACCGGCAAATTTATGCGACCGAA
>Ga0153915_10002083_pt1 | contig 18357 bp, 14 predicted proteins | sample Opewatmetagenome_2_FD_107003 | JGI IMG/M metagenome (GOLD analysis project Ga0153915, IMG submission 107003) | Freshwater wetland microbial communities from Ohio, USA - Open water 3 Core 3 Depth 3 metaG | ecosystem: Environmental > Aquatic > Freshwater > Wetlands | place: USA: Ohio, Lake Erie...
CGGGGCGGCCGTAGCGACGCATGAGGTCGTGCATCATCGGTTCCTCGCCGGTCCACGGAAAGCCGAAGACCAGGTCGAAGTCCTCCAGCGGGTGCTCCAGCTCGAGGTATCCCGAGGTGCCCTCGCCGATGGTGCCGAGGCGTGCGTCTCCGCGGCCCGTCCGCCACTCGTAGCCGGTCGGCAGGAAGCTGCCTGCGGCGAACCGCGCCCCCGAGTCGAATCGCCGGGCGAGCCCGCGGGCGATGCCGACCAGCTGGGGGTCGAGCTCGATGCCGTAGGCCTCGAAGCCGAGCAGGTCGGCCATGATGGTGATCACGCCGGTCGCCGAGCCCCACTCGAGGAATCGCTGGCCCGGGCCCCGCTGCCCGAGCAGGGCCTCCAGCACCGATCTGTAATCGGCGGCTACGAAGGGATGCCACGAATGCTGACGGACCTCGACATCGAAACGGTCCCAGATTGCCCAGCCTTCCGCGCGGAGCGCCGCCAGACGCGCGGCGAGCGCGGCGTCCACCGGCAGTCCGGGGGACGAGGCACGCAGGTTCACGGGCGTCCCCGGGCAGCCCGGGGTCTCCTCATGCGCGGCGCTTCCTGACTTCGCGCACGACCACGGTGGCCGCGGTAAGGGCCCCGACGACGAGCCCCGCCTTGGCGGCCTTCCGGCCCACCTTCGCGGCGGTGCGCGCCTTGTTGCGCACGGCCTTGCGTCCCTCCGCGGCCAGCACCCTGGTCTCTACCTTCTCGTAAGCCCTGCGGACGGCATCCTTCCCCTTCGCTGCGAGCTTCCGGGTCAGCTTGCCCATCGTTTCCCCCTTGTATCGGTCCTGTGGAATCGCGACTCACCGCGGCACTCCGGCCCAACATGGCGCCCCAATGGTGAAGAGGGGCTTAGCGGGGTATTAAGAGGGCAGGGGGACCCGCCTCAGCTCCCCAGCCGCTGCACGCCCATGATACCGTGCTTGAACAGATCCATCTCTTCGCGGCTGATCTTCCTGGCCGGCACCCCGCCCCAGGTCTCACCTTCGCCCACCCGGGAGCCCGGCAGCAGCACCGAGTGCGGCAGCACGGTTGCGTCTGGGCCCACCTCGACGTCTCCCATCACCGTGGCCGCCAGGCCGATGGTGGCCCGGTCTCCGATCGTCACCCGGGCGACCACCAGGTGGCCGCCGCCGCCGTAATGCGCGAAGATCCGCACGCTGCCTCCCAGCGCCGCGTCTTCCCCGATGCTGATGAGCTGCGGGTCCGAGATGTACTCGGTGTTGATGAACGCATGGCGGCCGATTCTCATGCCCATCGCCCTGAGGAACCAGATGCCGAAAGGCGTAAGGGTGACGAACGGGAGAAAGGTGAAGCGCACCAGGTAGAAGAGGGCATTGTGCAGGAGCCAGGGCGCGGCGCGCAGGGTGTAGTAGCCGCCCTTGAAGGGCCGGACCCGGGTAGGGAGCAGCAGATTGTAGACCGGGACCACGGCCAGGAGTGCGAACCCGAACACGAAGAAGCAGACCGCGGTGCCGAAGCCCAGCGCTGCGCCGCGAGCCAGGAAGGGGAGCGGCTCGCTCCAGGCGGCCAGGAGCTGCCAGCACCAGATCGCCGGGGCGAGCGCGAGCCCGAGGGCGGTGGAAACCACCAGGTACAGGCAGAGCACGGCGAGGAAGTAGGCCTGCCGCGAGTAACGCCGCGTCAGCCGGTCGAGGAAACTCCTGGGCGGCGGGTTCCGGGAGTCGTCCTTGGCGAACGGCATCATGCTGCGACCGGAGGGTGCCCACCGAACCGGGGTCGGGCCTGGATGATGGAGTCGGACAATGCCGCTGTCGAAAAGGGTCGCCCGTAAGATGGTCGGCGTCCGGGGGGCTGGCTAGTAGAGCCGGGGTCGCGAGTGACGCCGGTACCCCGGCTTGTTGGCTTGACATTCAAATACTCCGGCCCTAGCATTGCCCCTCCATGAGAACCCCTTCATGACGCGGCCGCGCCCGCGCCCTCGCAGATGGGAGCGGCGGCCAGGGGAGCGCCGCAGCGAGATCGTCACGGCCGCGGTCGGCGTGTTCGGCCAGGCCGGCTTCCGGCGCGCCACCCTGGGCGAGATCGCGGAACGCGCCGGGGTCTGTTCCGGCACCGTGTCGCACTACTTCGGCTCCAAGGCCGAGTTGTTCGAGGCAGTCATCGCGGAGCGCTTCGTCCACTTCGTGGCCAATGAGGAGGCCCTGCTGGCGGCGCATCGCGGTCCCGCCCGAGCGCTCCTCGGTGAACTGCTGCGGCGGCTGTGGAGCCACGCCTGGACTCCCGGCACGCTCGAGCTGGTGCACGTGATGCAGGTCGAGGCGTTCGAGTTCGAGGAATCCGGGCGGCTGCTCTTCCGCCAGTTGAGTGAGCGGTGGCGCCGCCTCGTCGGCTCCATTCTCGCGAAGGGAATCCGGGCCGGGGAGTTCCGTCCGCTCGAGGTCGACCTGGCTGCCCGGACCATCAGCTACGCGGTGATGGGCGTGGCCCAGCGGGTGTCCGCCGTCGCGCGGTTCGACCGGACGCTGCCCGACCGCGAGATCATGTGGCAAAGCCTGCTCGGCATGGTCGAGCGGTTCGTGCTGGTCGATCCGCCGGTCGAGCAACGGATCCGGCGCCCGGCGTCACGGTAACCGGGCCAACGAGGGAGCGAGGGGAGGGCGTGTGAGCGCGAGGGAGACTCGGGGCAGGTCGGTGGGTCGCGGAGCGGCAATGCTCGTTTTCACCCTTGCCGGCGGGTGCGGCCGCAAGGCCCCGCCGCCCACCCCTCCTCCGCCTGAGGTGGCCGTGCTGGTCGTGGCGCCGGCCACGGTCGCCGAATCCTACGACTTCTCGGGAGAGGTCGTGCCGTTCCGGCGGGTCGAGGTCCGTGCCAGGGTCGACGGGATCATCGAGCAGCGGCCGTTCACGGAGGGTGCGCTGGTCCGGCCGGGGCAGGTGCTCTACCGGCTCGACCGGGTTCGCTACGAGGCCGCCTACCGGAGCGCCCTGGCGCGCTACCAGAACGCGAAGCAGACCTACGAGCGGATCGAGCCCCTGCTCGCCGTGCATGCAATAGCGCAGCAGGATCTGGACAACGCCCGCTCGCAGCTCGACGCCGCCCTGGCCGCCCTCGACGCGGCGAAGAAGGACCTGGACGACACCGTGGTGCGCGCCGAGATCGTTGGACGGGTCGGACGGACCCAGCTCGACCTCGGTGCGCGGGTGACCGGACCGGCCGACATCCTCACCACGATCGACCAGCTCGATCCGGTCTACGTGAGCTTCCGGCCCACGACGCAGCAGCTGCTCACCTGGAGACAGGACCCGCGCGCCCGCGCGCTCATCCAGCCGGGGGGGCGGCTTGCGGTGCGGGTGACCCTGCCCGACGGAACCCGGCTTCCGCGGACCGGGACGCTCAACTACGTCTCGCCGGCGGCGGATCCTCAGACCGGCACCGAGGAGTTCCGCGCGCTGTTCACCAATCCCGACCGGCTGCTGGTGCCGGGGCAGTTCGTGCGGGTGCAGCTCACGGGTTTCTCGCGCGAAGCGGCGATTGCCCTGCCGCAGCGCGCCGTGCAGCAGGCCCTCGGGCGCCAGTTCGTCTACCTCGTCGGTCCGGGAGACACGGTGATCACGCGTGACATCGTGCCGGGCCCGTGGAGCGGCGCGCTGTGGATCATCGATCGGGGTCTCGCGCCGGGCGACCGGGTGATCGTGGACGGGTCCCAGAAGATCGCTCCCGGCCGGGTGGTGAAACCGGTCCCGCTCGCCGACTCGGCGGCGCGCGCGGCACCGGCCGCCGGAGCGGCCCGATGAGCGCTCGGAACGTGCCGACCGCCCCGGAGATCCGCTACTTCTTCATCCGGCGGCCGGTGCTGGCCATCGTGATGAGCATCATCATCACGCTGCTCGGCCTGTTCGCGATCCGGCTCCTGCCGGTCTCGCGCTACCCGCAGATCACCCCGCCGGCGATCACGGTCCAGGCCACCTACCCCGGCGCCACGGCGGAAGACGTGGCGGAGGCGGTCGCGGCGCCCATCGAGCAGCAGCTCTCCGGTCTGCAGGGGCTCCTCTACTACTCGTCCGCCAACGCCAGCGACGGGACGATGAGTCTCCAGATCTACTTCGACGTCACCCGGAGCCAGGACCTGGCGGCGGTCGACGTCCAGAACGCGGTGAAGCTCGCCGAGCCGCAGCTGCCGGACGCCGTGCGCCAGAACGGAATCACCATCCTCAAGGCCAACACCGACATCCTCGGGGTCGTGGCCCTGATCTCGGACGATCCGCGCTACGACGCGCCGTACCTCACCAACTATCTCAAGTTGTATGTCGAGGACGAGATCAAGCGGGTGCCGGGCATCGGTAACGCCTCCACCTTCGGCGGCCTCGAGTTCTCGATGCTCATCCAGCTCGACCCCGACCGCATGGCGCAGCTCGGCATTACCACCTCGGATGTGGCCGCCGCCGTACGCGAGCAGAGCGCCACGAATCCGGCCGGCCGGCTGGGTCGCGAGCCGGCTCCGCCCGGCACCCAGCTCACCCTGCCGGTCACGACGCTGGGCCGGCTCAAGACCCCCGACCAGTTCGCCGACATCGTGGTGCGGGCCAGGCCAGACGGCTCCCAGGTGCGCATCCGGGACATCGGACGGGTGGTGCTGGGATCCCGCAACTACGACCTCGCCGGCCGGCTCAACGGCTCGCCCACCGCGCCGCTGCTGCTCTACCTCCGCACCGGTGCCAACGCGCTGGCGGTACGCCGGGCGGTGGCCACCCGCATGGACGAGCTGGCCCGGAACTTTCCGCCCGGCATCCACTACCGGATTCCGTTCGACACGACACCGTTCGTGACGGCGTCGATCGGCGAGGTGGTGCAGACGCTGGTCGAGGCGATGCTCCTCGTGACGCTGGTGGTGTTCCTGTTCCTGCAGAGCTGGCGGGCGACGCTGATCCCGATGCTCGCGGTGCCGGTGAGCGTGATCGGCACCTTCCTCGGCCTCCTCGCCCTCGGCTTCACGATCAACGTCCTCACGCTCTTCGGCCTCGTGCTCGCGATCGGGATCGTGGTGGATGACGCGATCGTGGTCATCGAGAACGTGGAGCGGATCATGGCGGCCGAGGGCCTGTCCGCCCGGGTGGCCGCCGACCGCGCGATCCGCCAGGTGGCCGGCGCGCTGGTGGCGATCGTGCTCGCGCTCTGTGCGGTGTTCGTGCCGGTCGCTTTCCTGGGGGGCGTTACGGGCGAGATGTTCCGCCAGTTCGCCGTGACGATCGTGATCTCGGTGGTGCTCTCGGGCATCGTGGCGCTCACGCTGACCCCGGCGCTCTGCTCGATGCTGCTCCGGGAATCCAACGAGGCGAACACCACCGGGTTCTTCGGCGGGTTCAATCGCGGGTTCCACCGCCTCACCGGGGGCTACACCGGGATGGTGGACCGGGTGCTGGGGCGGCCGCGGGCGTGGCTTGCCGTCTTCGCCGTGCTGGTGGCGCTCGCCGTCGTGCTCTGGAAGCACGTTCCGACGGCCTTCATCCCGACCGAGGACAAGGGCTACTTCGCCATCGCGCTCCAGCTTCCCGACGCCGCGTCGCTCCAGCGCACCGAAAAGGTCGTGGAGCGGGTCGAAGGATTCCTGCGCGAGGAGCCCGCGGTGCGGAACATCGTGGCGTTCGCCGGCCTCGACGTCCTGACCCGCACCAACCAGACCAACAGCGCCACGATCTTCATCAACCTCAGGCCGTGGGATGAGCGCGGGTCCAACGAGTCGATCGACGCCATCACCGGGCGCATCAACCGGAAGCTGTTCGCCATGAAGGATGCGATCGGGTTCGGCTTCAATCTGGCCGAGATTCCCGGCCTCGGCGCGACGTCCGGCGTCGAGGCCAATCTCCAGAACCGGGCCGGCAGGGATGTGCGCGACTTCGCGCGCCAGGTGCAGGCGTTCACCCAGGCGGCCAACCGCCTGCCCGCGGTGCAGGCGATGAACACCAACTTCCGGGCCAGCGTGCCGCAGCTCTACGTGGACGTGGACCGCGCCGCGACGAAGGCGCGCGGAGTGAACCTCTCCGACCTGTTCGCGACCTTGCAGACCTTCCTCTCGACGCTGTACATCAACGACTTCAATCTCTATGGCCGGACCTACCGGGTGCAGGCCGAGGCGCAGGCCCAGTTCCGCCAGTCGCCGGCGGACCTGGCGCGCCTCTATGTCCGTAGCCTCCGGGGCCAGATGATTCCCATTTCGTCGCTCACCAGCACCGGCTTCCGCAGCGGGCCCACCCAGATGTTGCGCTTCAACGGGTTCGGCTCGGCCCTGTTCACCGGGACCCCGAAGCCCGGCTGGAGCTCGGGGGAGGTGCTGGACGAGCTGGACTCGCTGGTCACGGCCGACTTCGCGAGCCAGGGGGCCGGGATCGCCTACTCGGGCCAGTCGTTCCAGGAGCGGGCCGGGAGCGGTCAGGCCGGCCTGGTCTTCGCGCTCGGGCTCATCATCGTCTTCCTCGTGCTCGCGGCCCAGTACGAGAGCTGGTCGATTCCGTTCGCGGTGCTGCTCGGAGTTCCCTTCGGCGCGTTGGGCGCCCTGCTGGGCGTCTGGCTGCGGGGCATTCCGAACGACATCTACTTCCAGGTCGGCCTCATCACGGTCGTGGGGCTGGCCGCCAAGAACGCGATCCTCATCGTGGAGTTCGCCAACGAGATTCGCGGTCACGGCAGGCCGATCCGGGAGGCGGCGGTAGAGGCGGCGCGGGAGCGCTTCCGGCCGATCCTGATGACCTCGTTCGCCTTCATCTTCGGCGTCTCGCCGCTGGCGGTCGCAGGCGGGGCCGGCGCAGCGAGCCGGCACTCCCTCGGCACCGGCGTGTTCGCCGGCATGCTGTTCGCCACCACGATCGGGATCTTCTTCATACCACTGTTCTTCAGCCTCATCCGCGCACTGGCGGAGCGGGCCGGCCCTGCCGCGCACGAGGCGGCGGCCGAGGCGGCGTCGTGACCGCCCGGCAGAGCGGCCTGGTCGCGGGCCTCCTCCTTCTGGCGGGCTGCGCCGTCGGGCCGCGATACCGGGCGGAGCCGGTGGTGCCCGCGGAGACCAGGGTCGGGTCCCCCGGCACGGCGGACTCGAGCCGCGCCTTCTTCGATTCGCTCGAGGCGGCGCGGCGGGCCGATTCCACCGCGCCCGCCCTTCCCACGCCCCGGGTCGTATCCGCGGATTCGCTCGCCGATCTCGCCTGGGTCGAGGTGCTCCATGACTCGACGATGCTCCAGCTGATCCGGACCGCGCTCCGGCAGAACAGAAACGTCCAGGCCGCGATCGGCCGGATCCGCGAGTATCGCGCCGACCTCGGCATCTCACGAGGGCCGCTGCTGCCCAGCCTTACGCTCAACGGCAGCGCGAGCACCAACCAGGTCGCGATCGGCAGCTTCCCGCCGACCTCCTACGATGCCTTCCGGATCACGGGGGACATCGCGTGGGAACTCGACTTCTGGGGTCGGCTGCGCCGGGGAGTACAGGCCGCGCAGGCGGACCTCGGGGCCCAGGAGGCGAACGAGCGCGCCGTGGTGCTCTCGCTGGTCGGCGATGTCGCGACCGGCTACCTGCAGCTGCTGGAGCTCGACCAGGAATACGCCATCGCCAGCCAGACTCTGGCCTCGCGCCGGAGTACGCTCGCGCTGGCGCGGGAACGTTACGCCCGCGGGCTCAGTTCGGAGGTGGACGTGCGGCAGTTCGAGGCGCAGGTGGCCGCGCCCGCCGCGCGGCTCGCCCAGGTGGAGCGGCTGCGGGCCCAGACCGAGCACCGGCTGAACACCCTGCTCGGTGAGGCGCCGGCGCCGATCGCCCGCGGCGGATCGCTGGACGCCGCCGTCGAGCGGCTGGTGGTGCCGGACTCGCTGCCTTCCTCGCTCCTGTCGCGGCGGCCGGACGTGGCCCAGGCGGAGCGCGAGTACGCCGCGGCCACCGCCAGGATCGGTGCCGCGAGCGCCGCGCGCCTGCCGACGTTCTCCATCACCGGCTCCTATGGCAGCCAGGCACCCCGCACCGGCACGCTCTTCACCTCGGGTGCCGAAGTGTACCAGCTGCTCGGCGGGGTCTCGGTGCCGCTGTTCACCGGAGGGCGTCTGCGGAATCAGGTTGAAGCGGCGCGCGCCCGGGCGGAACAGGCACGCGCGCACTACGAGCAGGCGGTGCTCGCTGCACTCGGCGAGGTTGGGGACGCACTGGCGGGGATCCGGACGACGCGCGATCAGGTCGTGGCGCAGCGGACCCAGGTCAGCGCGCTGCGGAAGGCGGCGGAGCTCTCGGAGGTCCGTTATCGCGCCGGCGTCACCAGCTTCATCGAGGTACTGGACGCGGAGCGCAGCCTGTTCGATGCGCAGGTGGCGCTGAGCCAGGCGGAACTCACCCAGGTGACCGCCGCGGTGGACCTCTACAAGGCCCTGGGCGGAAGCTGGGAGGTCGCGAGCCCGGCCAGCCACTGAGCCGCGCTCCGGCCCGCCGAGCCCGTCAGGCCGGACCGCTCCGGAACTCCGCGAGGGCGGCCTCGGACATGGGGCGGACCTTCAGGACGACCTCCTTCCGGATCGTCACCGTTCCCGGCGGCGCACCGCGGGGCTTCGAAACGTTCCGGGCCTCGGTGCAGGAGACCGGGACCGTGCCGGCACCGCGGGCCCTGCTGTGAAAGGCCGCGATCGCGGCGGCCCGCTCCTGCGTTTCCCGGTCCGGCTCCGCTCCCTTCGGCACCCGCAGCACCACGTGACTCCCTGGCAGGCCCCGCACGTGAAACCACCGGTCGTTCGGCCGGGCAAGCCTCAGGCTCAGGTAGTCGTTGGCGGTATCGGTCCGCCCGGCGAGGACCCGCCATCCGCCGGGCAACGTGTACTCGACCACCCCCGGGACGCGGTCGCTCTCGGAGGATTCGGGATCGGTCACGGGCGGCCGGCCTCCTTCCGCACGCTGGGAGCTCGCACACATCCCTCCGGGCGATCGTCCCGAGGGGGTCGGCCGCACAAGGATCGGCCGGCGTGAACCCCCGCAGTCGAGTGCGACATGACACCCCTACAGTACGACCCCCTGCCGGAAGCGCAAACCGGACCCTCCGAGCCTTCGGGAACTCGGTGACGCCGGTCGTGCAGTCCGCGGCAGGCGGGCGATTCCTGCCCGGTTCGACGCCGTCTAACCTCATGATATATAACAGGTTAGGCATCACTGCCAGGGCGGTACACGACTTGCCGGCCGGGTACTTCCTGAGGGCATCACACTTCCCCAGGTCTGCGGTCAGTCGCGCGCCACCCGAGCCGGAGTCCCATCAGAGTGCCAAACGCGACTCTCTCGCCATCCCTGCTGCGCAGCCGCTTCGGCCGGCGGCTCCTGGTTCTCTTTCTCGTCTGCTCGCTGCTTCCCATGAGTGCACTCGCCGTGCTGTCGTTCGGCACGGTGACCCGCCAGTTGCGCGAGGGCAGCCTCGAGCGCCTCGAGCATACCGGCCGGTCGCTGGGTGGCGTCATCGAGGAGCGCCTGCGGTTCCTCGACCGTGACCTGAGCGAGGTCACTCCGCGATCGGCCCCCTGCCCCCACGGCTGGACCGACCGCGAAGGGCCCGCCTGTGACGGCTCGCTGCTCTACGGATTCGACGCGCTCGCCTTCGTCCCCGACGCCGGACCTTCGATCAACTTCCTCGGGCGCATGAATGGCATCCCCGGCGTGGGGCCCCGGGAACGCCTGAAGCTGGAGGCCGGCCGCAGCGTGGTCCTGGTCCGGATGCTCGACAACCAGGCGGCGATCTACCTCGCGCGGCGGATCCGGGACAGCGCGAAAGGCGCCGGCCTCCTGATCGGCCAGGTCGCGCCCGAGTACCTCTGGGGAACGGTGGATCAGAATCCGCTCATCCCGACGATGGAGATGCACGTCGTCGATGGCGTCGACCGGCTGCTGTTCCGTTCGGTCGAGGATGACGTGCGCCTGCCCGCAACGGTCCGGGACGGTCTCAGCAGCCCGAAGGCGGGGACATTCGAGTGGCAGATTGGCGGCGCCCCGTACCTGGCGGCCTATCTGCCGATCGGGCAGCCGGCCGGGATGGCGATTCCCCGGTGGACCCTCGTGCTGAGCGAGGCGCGGGCCGCGGTGGATGCGCCGATGGTCGAATTCCGGCGAACCTTTCCCTTTGTCGCCATCCTCTCGCTGTGTGTCGCGCTGCTGCTGAGCCTGCGGCAGCTCCGTCGGAACCTTGCCCCGCTGGTCGCCCTGCAGGAAGGGACGCGCCGTCTGGCGAACCAGCAGTTCGACCAGCCGGTGACGGTTTCCAGCCGGGACGAATTCGCCGAGCTGGCAGATTCGTTCAACGCGATGGCCGAGAAGATGGCGCGGCAGTTCGCAGCACTGGTGACAGCCGCCGAGACCGACCGGGCGGTCCTGTCGTCGGTGGACACGGTCCGTATCGTCGGGACGGTGCTGCATCGCATGCGCGACGTCTGTCTCTGCGATGTGGTCGGCGTGACGATCGTCGACCCCGCCGGAGGCGAGGCGGCGACCACCTACACCGACGACGGCCATCCGTCGTTCAGGCTGCAGCCCTGGGCCACCCGGCTGGATCCGGCGGAGGGGGAGCGCCTGCGCAGCGCCCCGGAAGGGCTCACGCTGCGCGACGAGTCGGCGCCCGGGTATCTCGCCCCCCTCACCCGGCAGGGGGCCCGATCGCTGCTGGTCCTTCCCCTGATCTACCAGAGCGAGCTGCTGGGTGCCATCACGCTCGGTGCCGGCCACGCGATCGGCCGTGGCGAGGGCGAGCTGCTGCAGGCGCAGCGGGTCGCGGGCCAGGTGGCGCTGGCGCTCGCGAATGCCCGCATGGTCGACCAGATCCGCTCCCTCGCCTTCTCGGACAGCCTGACCGGGCTGCCCAACCGGGTGTCGTTCAAGCTCCGCCTCGCCGAGGAGCTGGAGCGGAGCCTCCGCGAAGACCGGATGTTCGCGGTCTACTTCCTGGATCTCGACCATTTCAGCCGCATCAACGACACCCTGGGGCACAAGTTCGGTGACCGGTTGGTACAGGAGGTGGGCGGACGGCTCCGGACCTGCTGCGTGGACGCCGCTCCCGGGGCAGCCGTGGCGCGCCTGGGGGGCGACGAGTTCACCGTGATCCTGCCCGACCTGACGGACCTCGAGACGGCGGAACGACTGGCGCGCCGGATCCTGGATTCGTTCAACCGGCCGTTCGCGCTCGACGGGCACGAGGTGTTCGTGTCGGCCAGCGTCGGGATCGCGCTCTACCCCAGCGACGGGATCGATCTCGAGAACCTGCTCAAGAACGCCGACGTCGCGATGTACCAGGCCAAGAAGAAGGGCCGCAACACGTTCAAGTTCTTCGCGACGGCCATGGGCGCCTCCGCCGTCAAGCGGCTCACGCTCGAGGGGCAGCTGCGCAAGGCGATCAGCGCCGAACAGTTCGTGTTCTCGTATCAGCCGATCGTCGACCTGGACACCGGACGGGTGGCAAGCGCCGAGGCGCTCATTCGCTGGCAGCACCCGGCGTGGGGCACGGTGCCGCCGAGCGAATTCATCCCCCTCTGCGAGGAGACCGGGCTGATCGTGCCGCTCGGCGAGTGGATCATCCGGACCGTCTGTGCGCAGAACCGCAGCTGGCAGCGGGAGGGACTCGAGGCGATCCCGATCGCGATCAATCTCTCGGGCCAGCAGCTGCGCGGCGGCAGCACCGTCGAGCTCATCCGGCAGATCCTCGCCGACACCGACCTCGACCCTCGGTTTCTGGTACTGGAGCTCACCGAGAGCATCCTGATGGAAGACATCGGTGACGCCATTACCGCGCTGCCGGCCCTGGCCGCGCTCGGCGTCGAACTCGCGGTGGACGACTTCGGCACCGGCTATTCCTCGCTGAGCTACCTCAAGCACTTCCCGGTCAAGACGCTCAAGATCGACCAGGCGTTCATCCGGGGGGTCACGACCGACCCCAATGACGCCGCGATTACCGAGGCGGTAATCGCGATGGGCCATGCGCTGGGTTTGCGGGTCGTGGCGGAGGGCGTCGAGCGGGACGCGCAGGTACAGTGGCTTCGTGAGTTCGGCTGTGACCGGATCCAGGGATATTGGGTCAGCCGGCCGATGCCGGCCGGCGCCTTTGGAGCGTATCTCCGGGAACGGAGCCCCGATCCTGTCGGCGGGAGTTCACGGACGCGCTGAGCGCCGCCAGGGCGCGGGATCAGACCGGCGCGGACACCCCGTGCTCGATGCGGGTGCCGAGGACCGCCAGGAACTGGGCGATCCATCGGGGGTGCGCCGGCCATGCCGGGGCAGTGACGAAGTTGCCGTCGGTCACCGCGTCGTCGACGGCGATCGCGGCGTAGCTGGCGCCCGCCAGCTGCACCTCGGGTCCGCAGGCCGGGTAGGCGCTGATCCGCTTGCCCCGGATGACGTTCGCGGCCGCCAGGAGCTGAGCGCCATGGCAGATGGCCGCGATCGGCTTCCCGCTCTTCGCGAAGTGCCGGACCACTTCGAGCACCCGCTGATTCAGCCTGAGGTACTCCGGTGCCCGGCCTCCCGGGACGACGAGGGCATCGTACTCGTCTTCCACGATCTCGTCGAAGCTGGCATTGACGGCAAAGTTGTGTCCCGGCTTCTCGCTGTAGGTCTGGTCGCCTTCGAAATCATGGATCGCGGTCCGGACCCGCTCCCCCGCGGTCTTCCCGGGACAGACCGCGTGGACGGTGTGTCCCACGGCGAGCAGGGCCTGGAACGGAACCATCACCTCGTAGTCCTCCACGAAATCGCCGACGAGCATCAGGATCTTCCTGGCCATGGTGCGAGTCCTCTCGGCAAGCTGCCGCCTGGGGGTCCGGTCTCGGGCGGAGCGCCGCTGGCGCGGTGCTCCCCGCATTACTCTTCATGCGGAAGCTGGCGGCAGGGGGTCGAAACCTCAAGGTCGTTGGGGAGCCGGTCATGACGCAGCGAGTGATCCGCATGCAGGGCCGGAAACGGATCGCCCTGATCGCGCACGATAACCGCAAGGGCGATCTGCTCGAGTGGGCCAGGTTCAACCGCGGGACGCTGGGCCGGCACGAGCTGTACGCGACCGGCACCACCGGGGCCCTGCTGGCGAGCGAGCTGGCCCTGGAGGTCACCCGGTTCCTGAGTGGCCCGCTCGGAGGCGACCAGCAGGTCGGGGCGGGGGTGGCGGAAGGACGGATCGACTTCGTGATCTTCTTCTGGGACCCGCTGGAGCCCCAGCCCCATGATGTCGATGTGAAAGCGCTCCTGCGGATCGCGGTGGTGTACAACGTTCCGATCGCCTGCAACCGGGCGACGGCGGATTTCGTCCTGTCGAGCCCGCTCATGGAGACCGAGTACGAGCGCCAGCTCCGGGACTACGGGCCGACCCGGGGAACCCGCTAGTCACTGTCGCGGAAGCGCAGGCCCCTCCACATTGCCTTCCATGCCTGCCGCGATCGTTGCCGAACAGCTGTCGAAGACGTTCCGGGTCAAGGTGCGGGGCGCCGGCCTCCGCGCGGCGCTCGGCGCTCTGGTCCACCCCCGCTACCGCGACGTCCACGCGGTCCGCGAGGCGTCCTTCGCGATCGAGCCGGGCGAGATCGTGGGCTTCCTCGGACCCAACGGAGCCGGCAAGACCACCATCCTCAAGATGCTCTCCGGGCTGCTCTATCCCTCGGGCGGCCGGGTCCGGGTGGCGGGGTTCGAGCCGTGGACCGGGGGAGCCGCGTTCAAGCGCCGCATCACGCTGGTGCTGGGCAACCGCCAGCAGCTGATCTGGGACCTGCCGCCGGAAGAAACCTTCCGGCTCAATCGGGCGATCTACGACGTGCCGGAACCGGAGTACCCCGAGCGCCTGGCCGAGCTGGTCGGCCTCCTCGATCTGGCCCCGCTGCTGGACAAGCCGGTGCGCCAGCTTTCGCTGGGCGAGCGGATGAAGTGCGAGCTGTGCGCAGCGCTGCTCCACCGTCCCTCGATCCTCTTTCTCGACGAACCGACTCTCGGTCTCGACGTGAGCGCGCAGGACGCGATCCGCCGCTTCATCCTGGAGTACCGGGAGCGGTACGGGGCGACGATCCTCCTTACCTCGCACTACATGCAGGACATGACGACGCTCGCCTCCCGGGTCCTGATGATCAACCGGGGCCGGCTGCTCTACGACGGCGCGCTCGACGCCCTGGTGGCCCGCACGGTGCGGACCAGGCGGCTCGAACTGGTGCTGGGCCCCGGGGTGAGCGCCGAGTCGCTGGCCGCGTTCGGCACCCTCCGGAGCTATCGCCCGCCCCACGCCATCCTCGAGGTTCCCCGAGAGGAAGCGGCGGCGTCGAGCGCGCGGCTGCTGGCCAGTCTCCCGGTGGCCGACCTTTCGATCGCAGACCCCCCGATCGACGAGGTCATCCGGCACGCCTTCGCCGAAGGGGCCGAGCCGGAGGAAGATGGGGGATGAGCGCCGCCGCCTGGGCCCGCCGCTACGGCGCGCTGATGCGGAACGCCTGGATGGTGGATCTGCAGTACCGCGCGGCCATCCTGCTGTGGGTGCTGTGGGGCCTCGCCGAGCCGGCGATTGCGCTCGGGATCTGGTGGACGATCGCGGGCCCGGCGGAGGTCGGCGGTTACGACCAGGCCGCTTTCGCCCGCTACTTCTTCGGCGTGATGCTCGTCAACCAGCTCACCATCGCGTGGGACTCGTGGTACCTCGACCGCTGGATCCGCGCGGGCGAGCTGAACTTCCGGCTGGCGCGGCCGCTGCACCCCGCGCACGAGGCGGTGGCCGACAACATCGCCTACAAGGTGCGGACCGGGAGCCTGATGCTCGTGGTCTGGCTCTTCGTCGCGCTGGCCTGGCCCGCGGCACGGCTGCCGTTCGATCCGGCGCACTGGGCGCTGGGCGCGGTCGCCGTGCTCCTCGCCGCCGCGATGCGGTTCTGCATCAGCTTCACCACCGGATTGCTCGCGTTCTGGACGACCCGCGCCACCGCGATCATGGAGCTGCATTCGGGCATCTCGCTGTTCCTTGCCGGCCGGATCGCGCCGCTCGCCCTCCTCCCGCCGCCGGTCGGCGCCCTGGCCGGCATCCTCTGGTTCCGCTCCACGCTGGCCTTTCCGGTGGACCTGCTCACCGGCTCGGTTTCGGGCACCGGCCCGCTGCTCCGCGGGTTCGCCGGACAGATCGTCTGGCTCGCGCTCTGGATCCTCGCCTGCCGGCTGGTGTGGCGCCGCGGAATCGTTCGCTACGGAGCGGTTGGGGGATGACGCCCGACCCGCATCCCCTGCGCCGGCCACGCTGGGCCGCGGTGCTCGCGGCGCTGCTCCGGCTCAACCTCGCCGAAGAGCTCCAGTACCGGGCCAACTTCGTGGCAAGCCTCCTCGGCACGCTCTTCTGGATCGCAACGGCGCTGCTTACCCTCGCCCTCTTCTTCCGGCACACGGAGCAGCTGGGCGGATGGAGCTACTGGGAGGTCGTCGTGCTGCTCGGAGTGTTCAACACCCTCACCGGGGTCATCGAAGCCGTCCTGCGGCCGGGAATCGGCCAGCTCACCGAAGAGGTCCGCAAGGGAGGGCTCGATCTGGTGCTCTCCCGGCCGGTGGACCCGCTGGCCTTCGTGTCGTTCCGGCGGCTGGACCTCTGGCGATTCACCGACGTCGGCTGCGGGCTCGCGCTGGCGGGGTACGCCCTCGTCCGGCTGGGCCGGGTGCCGACCGTGCTCGAAGTGACCTCGTTCTTCATCGCGCTCATCGCCGCGGCGGTCGTGGTGTATTCGATCTGGGTTGCGCTGATGAGCCTCGCGTTCTGGTTCGTGTCGGTGGAGAACCTGTCGGTCCTCTTCGATTCCCTCTATGAGGGAGCACGGTACCCGGTCTCGGCGTACCCCGGGGCGCTGCGCTTCGTGTTCGTGTATCTCCTGCCCATTGCGTGGACCACCACGATTCCGGCGGCCGCGCTGGTGGGCAGGGTCCAGCCGGGCGTCGCGGCAGGTGCGGCGGCCGTCGCGGCGGCCGCACTACTGCTCGCGCGGCTCGTCTGGCAGACCGCGCTGCGGCGCTACACCGGCGCGGGCGGGTGACGGATCCGGTTCGGCCGTTCGGCTCATCAGCCCGGTCCGCGTGGCCATCTCCTTGCGGGCCAGCCAGAGCCCCGGCAGCAGAGGAAGCAGAAGGCTGAACCCGCGGAAGAGAAGCACACCCCCGAGGCCGCTCCTGACCGGCACGGCGAAGAGATGGAGCATCGCCACACAGGTGGCGTCGAAGGTGCCGACGCCGCTCGGGACCAGCGTTACCGTCGCCACGACGGATGCGGTCACGAAGCTCGCAAACAACGGTCCCGGTCCGACCCCCGCACCGATGGCGCTGAGGCAGGCCCCCAGGGTCGCCGCGTCCAGCAGGAAGATCCCGAGCTGGAGCACGACCGCTTCGAGCAGAACCCTGCGATCGCGCAGGATTCCGCCTGGGGCCCCGCGCAGGGCCCCGAGCAGGCCCTTGATGAGGGGAATGCGGGCCAGCCAGGCGGGAACCCGGCCCGGTTGGCGGCGTGCCAGCCACGAAACCGCGCCCAGGATCGCGCCGGCAAGCAGGATGAAGGTGGTCGCGACCGTGAGGACCAGGCGACTCGATTCGCCGCGGGACCAGAGGACGATCAGCGCGCCGGCGACCGCGACGCTGTAGGCGAGGTAGAACGCCATCAGCCCGGTCAGCACCGCCGCGGCGCTGGTTCCCTCGGGGACTCCACGCCGTCGGAGTGCGCGCACCACGAGCAGCGTCCCGCTCAGTCCGGCCGATGGAACTACCTGGTCCATGAAGAGCTTGGCCAGGCCGAGCGGAACCAGCCCTCGCAGCTGCAGCGGCCAGTCATGACGGGCCAGCACCCGCTGCCACACGCGCGCCGCACAGACATAGGTCAGCGACTGGAACGCCACCGCCAGGAGGAGCCAGGCCGGGTTCGCCTGGCGCGCGAGCGCGGCAAATCGCTCCTCCTCGCCCAGCTGGCTTACCACGACCACGAGACCCAGCAGCAGCACGATCCCGGCGACCCAGCCCATGCGTCCGGCCCTGGGAACTGTCAGCGCGGTCGGGTCTGCCTGCCCTGGTGCGGTTTCGGCTTCCATTGTCTGAGACATGGGTCCGCTCACTCCGCAGGGAACCTCCGGCCGCAGCATCCGGGCCCCTCGGCGGGTGGCCGCGCTCTGTCGTGAGCGCGGTTCGGCCCGGCGATCGCGGCTACCGGGCAGCCGGCACCACCGGTCCGGCAGGCGAGCGCGCCGGGTCCGCCACCGGAACCGGGGCGGCCGGTGGAACCCGGCGTCCGGCGGCAAGCCGTTCCGTCACCGTTGCCAGCGAATCGGGATTGAGGGACATCGAGTCGATCCCGACGGACATCAGGAATTCGGCGAACTCGGGGTAATCGCTCGGCGCCTGCCCGCAGATCCCCACCTTGCGGCCCTTCCGGTGCGCGCCCGCAACGACCATCTCGATCAGTCGCTTGATCCCGGGATCGCGCTCGTCGAACAGGTGGGCCAGAATCTCCGAATCGCGGTCGACCCCGAGGGCGAGCTGGGTCAGGTCGTTGGACCCGATCGAGAAGCCGTCGAACAGGTCGCTGAATTCCGCGGCCAGGACGACGTTGTTGGGGATCTCGCACATGACGTACACCTCGAGGCCGGTTTCGCCCCGGCGGAGGCCGTTCGACGCCAGCTCCGCCAGCACCTTGCGGGCTTCCTCGAGGGTGCGGCAGAACGGAATCATGACCCTGACATTGGTCAGTCCCATCACCTCCCGGACCCGCTTGAGCGCCGCGCATTCCAGCGCGAAGCCCTCGCGGTAACGCTCGTCGTAGTAGCGCGAGGCCCCGCGGAATCCGATCATCGGATTGGCCTCGACCGGCTCGAAGTCCTCTCCTCCCAGCAGGCCCCGATACTCGTTGGTCTTGAAATCGGAGAACCGCACGATGACCGGACGGGGGAAGAACGCCGCCGCAATCAGCGCGACCCCGGACGCGAGGCCCTCGATGAAAAACTCGGCGGGCGACGCGAATTCCGCCGTCCGCTCGCGGATGGTGGCGAGCGTGGCCGCATCGCGGACGCGCTCCGGATGCAGCAACGCCATCGGGTGGATGCCGACGCCGCTCGAGACGATGAACTCGATGCGCGCCAGCCCGACCCCGGCGCTCGGCAGACCGGCCAGGGAGAAGGCCTTGTCCGGATTCCCGACGTTCAGCATCAGCGGCACCGGCGAGGGAGGCAGCCCCGCCGGGTCGATCTCCTGGCAATCGAATGCGAGCCTTCCTTCGTAGACCCGGCCGTCGTCGCCCTCGGCGCACGACACCGTTACCAGCTGGCCGTCCGCGAGGGTCCGCGTGGCCGCCCCCGTCCCGACGACGCAGGGAATGCCGACTTCCCGGGAC
>Ga0153915_10002084_pt1 | contig 18355 bp, 12 predicted proteins | sample Opewatmetagenome_2_FD_107003 | JGI IMG/M metagenome (GOLD analysis project Ga0153915, IMG submission 107003) | Freshwater wetland microbial communities from Ohio, USA - Open water 3 Core 3 Depth 3 metaG | ecosystem: Environmental > Aquatic > Freshwater > Wetlands | place: USA: Ohio, Lake Erie...
GGCGATCGTCTCCCGGTCGGAGGGAAGATCGGGACGCACGGCGTGGGCCCTTTCGAGGAAGAGACGGACCGACTCGCACGGTCCCGCTTCCTCCGCGTCGGATCCGGGCAGACGCATCGGCGGTACTTGCAGCACCCTCTCACCCTGGAGGTTCAAGGGCTCGCGGCTGGTCGCGAGGATGCGGAGGCCGGGGCAGGCCGCGGCGATCCGGCCCACCTCCGCGGCCGCGTCCAGCACGTGCTCGAAGTTGTCGAGGATCAGGAGGAGCTGGCGTGGGGCGAGCCAGCTCCGCAGGAGATCCTCCGGACCGCGCATCTCCCGCGGAGCCTCCCGGACGGCGAGGGCCGCGGCGATGGCCGGGAGCACCTGCGCTCTCTCTGCGACAGTGGAGAGGTCCACGAACCACGCTCCGTCGCGGAAAAGCCCGGATCCCATGGCCGCGGCATGGAGGGCCAGGCGCGTCTTGCCCGTGCCGCCTGGGCCGGTGAGGGTAAGGAGCCACACGCCGTCCTCGGCCAGGATGCGCCGGACCGCGGCCATCTCCTCCTCGCGACCGATGAGGAACGTCGGCTGACCGGGCAGGTTGCCGGGCCTGGCGTCGAGGGTGCGCAGCGGAGGGAATCGGGAGGGGAGGCCGGGGTGCGCCAGGCCGTGGACCGTCATGGCGGGGCCGAGGTCATCCAGGCGGTGTGCGCCCAGGTTCCGCAGCGTGCATCCTTCGGGCAGGCGGCCCGCGGCGAGGTCCGCCGCCGTTCCGCTCACGAGGATCTGGCCTTCCTGCGCGGCGCGGAGGAGGACCGCGGCGCGTTCCAAGGCCCTTCCGGCCTGGGCGCCGCCGCTTTCCCCGGTTTCCCCGGCATGGACGGCAATGCGCATGGCCGCGTCCCCGTCCTGGAGCCGCGCGTGCAGGGCCGCCGCGACGGCGGTCGGCACGTCGGCGAAGGCGACGCCCATCATCCCGGTCAGGTCGCGGTGGAGCACGGCGCCTCCAGAGGCCCCGAGACGTTCGGCCGCCCGCGAAAGCCGCCGCGCCGCCGCCGGATCCCAGCCGGCCGTCGGGACGTCCACAAACACGAGCGCCGCGGATCCGCAGGCGGCCGACGGGACGGCCGCGGGGCGGCGCTCCAGCTTCCCCGCGCGGATCGCGTCCCGCAGCTTGACTGTCTCCTCTTCGGGCTCCTCCTGCATCTCCTTGTCCAGGAGCCTCCGGAAGGCCTCGAACTGCCGGAGTGCGTCCTGCAGGTGGCCGCCCGACGCGAGCAGGCGCATCAGCCGTCGCTGCGGCCCTTCCTCGAGAGGGTCGAGGCCGACAAGGATGCGCGCCGTTTCGACGGCAGCGTCGAAGTCCCCGCGGCCCTCCCTCATGTCGGCCAACCGGACAAGGGCCGCGGCGCAGCGCTCCCGCATCTCCTGCTCCTGCGCATCCTGCCAGCCCTCGAATGCGGGGCAGTCGTCCAGATAGAAGCCCGCGAGGAAGGCGCCGCGGTAGATGCGGACGGCCTTCGCGAGGATTTCCTCCGCATCGCTGCCGCCGGCCCTGCCGAGAAGGGCGCGGAACTCGTGGACGTCCACGCAGATCCCGGCATCCCGGCGCAGCCCGATCCCCTGCGCCCCTGCCTTGATGAACCGTTCTCCGACTGCGTCCTTGAGGTAGGAGAGGGTCTGCCTGATCCCGGCTCCGGCCCGCTCCCTGTCCATCCGTGGAAACAGCAGGGCCGCGAGCTCGTCCCGGGATGGAGTCCGTTCCGTGACGGCGAGGTAGGCGAGCAGCGCGAGCACCTTGCGCCTGTGGATCTCAACTGGGGTCCGGTCAGCCTCGAGGCGCGGCTCGCCCAGGAGCAGGATCCTGAATGTGGCCATGCGACTTTTCCTTCATTCCATAGTATCGAGACGATGGCCAAACCGCAAGCCGCGGGGACTCCCGGGTCCATGTGCCGCGTCCAAGCCGGAGGGTAGCGAACCGTCGATTCCGTCAGGACTGGCTATCGTAGTGCAGCATCAATATACTCTTTGTCATGGCGATGGCCCTCTACACCATCATCCTATCCTTCCTGCTATCCGTGATGCTTCTTCTCGCCGTGGTATCCCTGTTCCGGCGCAGCGTCCGGGGGGCAGGGCTGTTCATGGGCCTCACGCTTGCAGCCAGCTTCTACGCGTTGGGCTCGATCTTCGAGATCCGCGGTTCCACCGTGGATGCCCTGCACTTCTGGCTCTCCGTGGAGTACCTGGGACTCGCCGTCGCTGGACCGGTCTGGCTGGCCTTCGCCCTGGCCGTGACCGGACGCATGAAGGACCGTCTCCCGCGCCTTCTGCCGCTGGCATTCCTGATCCCCGCGGTCGTCCTCGTGGCCGTCTGGACCAACGACGCCCACCACCTGTTTTATGCGTCGATCCTCCTGACCCGCCATGGCCCTTTCACCGTTCCGCAGCTCGGGAAGGGCCCCCTGTACTGGCTTCACATGGCGTACCTCGATGCCTGCATCCTGGCCGGCGCGGCCGTCGTCCTTCGGCACCTGGCGAGGTCGCAAGGCGTCCACCGCAGGCAGGCCGTGGTTCTCGCCGCCGGATCCCTGCTGCCTCTCGCGGGAGAGGTGGCCTACCTGAGCGGGATCACCCCCTGGGGGTTGGACGTCTCGCCCATCGGCATGGCCGCGAGCGCGCTGCTCTATGCCTGGGGCCTCTACCGCTTCCAGATCCTCGACCTCACCCAGATCATCCACTGGAACGTGTTCACCAACACGCGGGACGGGATCCTCGTGGCCGACCGCAAGGGCCGCCTCCTGGCCGTCAATCCGGCCATGACCGGCATCTTCCCGAGCCTCGTGCCCGACAGCATGGGAGCGCCCATGGCCACGCTGCTTCCGGACCATCCTGAGCTTCTGGGCCTGCTGGAGGGCCCCGTTGGCAGGGAACGGGACCTCTCCGTGACGCGCGGGGGATCCACGCTGCACTACGAGGCGGCGGCGAGCGCGCTGCGCGGCCGCCGTGGCGTGCTCCTGGGAACGATCGTAACCCTGCGAGACATCACGGCCCGCGTGGAGCTGCTCGCCCGCGTGGAACGCCTCGCCGTGACCGACGAGCTCACCGGGGTGTCCAACCGCCGCCACTTCATGGGCGTCGCCAGGCGCGAGATGGATAGGGCGCGGCGCCACGGCCGGTCCCTCGCCGTGGCCATCCTGGACCTCGACCATTTCAAGGAGGTCAATGACGTCCACGGGCACCTGGCGGGGGACGCGGTGCTCGCCGCGGTGGCGCAGGCGTGCGCGCAATGCCTCCGCTCCTCGGACCTCCTGGGCCGCTACGGCGGCGAGGAGTTCGCCGTGCTGCTGCCCGACGCCACCGCACAGGAGGCGTCCGCCGCCGCCGAAAGGCTGCGGGCGGCCGTCGCGGCGGTCCATGTCGAGGCCGTGGACGTCCGCGTCACGGCCAGCTTCGGCGTCTCCTGCCGCCAGCGCGTGGGCGGCGAGGAGCTTTCCCTCCTTCTGAAGGAAGCCGACGGGGCCCTCTATCGGGCCAAGGAGGGCGGGAGGAACCGCGTGGTGATTGGGGGATGACGGAGACCGCGTGGCGGGAAGTCGCCGGGACCCGCCCGGCGGGCACTTGCAGATCCTGGCAGTCCCGGAGCCCGAGGTGGCCTGTCGGGGCGCCCGCGGAGGAGTAGGGGGCTTTCAAAGCGCGCGGTTTTCTGGTAGAACCTTGGGACCGTGATCACAGTCACAAACCTCACCCTCTCCTTCGGCAAGCGCATCCTGTTCAAGGACGTCAACCTCAAGTTCACCCCCGGCAACTGCTATGGCATCATCGGCGCCAACGGCTCGGGAAAGTCCACGCTCCTCAAGCTCCTCTCCGGGGAACTGGAGGCCGACACGGGCGACATCGCCCTCGGCTCCGGCGTGCGCATGGCGGTGCTCAACCAGGACCACTTCGCCTTCGAGGACTGTCAGGTCCTCGACACCGTGTACATGGGCTGGGAGAAGCTCCACGGGATCATGAGGGAGCGCGAGACCCTCTATGCAAAGCCCGATTTCAGCGAGGCCGACGGCATGCGGGCGAGCGAGCTGGAGGCCGAGTTCTCCGAGATGGGCGGATGGGAGGCGGAAGCCCAGGCCGGGGCCCTGCTTTCCGGCCTCGGCGTTCCGGAGTCGCTCCACGGGAGGACCATGGCGGAGGTCGACGGGGGCGTGAAGGTCCGCGTCCTGCTGGCCCAGGCCCTGTTCGGCAACCCCGGCATCCTGCTCCTCGACGAGCCCACCAACGGACTGGACCTCGAGTCCACCTCCTGGCTGGAGGAGTTCCTCATCGAGTTTCCCAACATCGTGGTGGTCGTCTCCCACGACAGGCACTTCCTCAACGCGGTCTGCACCCACACCTGCGACATCGACTTCGGCCGCGTGAGGATGTACGCGGGCAACTACGACTTCTGGTTCCGCATGAACCGCATCCTGATGCAGCAGCAGAAGGACGAGAAGAAGAAGCGCGAGGACAAGGTCAAGGACCTCAAGGATTTTATCCAGCGCTTCGCCTCCAATGCGGCCAAGAGCCGGCAGGCGACCTCCCGCAAGAAGATGCTGGAGAAGCTGGAGGTGGACGACTACGTGCCCACCAGCCGCCGCTTCCCCTTCGTCGGTTTCAAGCCGACGCGGGAGGTGGGGGACCGTGTCCTCGAGCTCGAGGGACTCTGTTCGACGGTGGAGGGCCGTCCGCCGATTTCCGGCCTGGAGATCACCGTCAACCGCGGCGACAAGATCGCCTTCGTCGGCCGGGAGCACCTGGCCAAGACCACGTTGTTCCGAATCCTGGCGGGGGAGCAGAAGCCGGACGGCGGCCGCATCCAATGGGGTCAGACGATCGTCAGGTCCTACTTCCCCAAGGACAACACGGCCCTCTTCGACTCCGACATGTCCATCTTCGACTGGCTCGCGCAGTACAGCCCGGGCGTGGACGCCTCCTACGTGCGCTCCTTCCTGGGCCGGATGCTGTTCTCCGGGGACGAGGCGTTGAAGCCGGTGCGCGTGCTGTCCGGCGGGGAGAAGGTGCGCTGCCTCCTGGCGCGGCTGATGCTCTCAGGGGCGAATTTCCTCATCCTCGACGAGCCGACCAACCACCTGGACCTGGAGGCCATCACCGCCCTCAACGACGGCCTGATCGAGTTCCCCGGGGTCCTCCTGTTCACGAGCCACGACCATGAGTTCGTCAATTCGATCGCGAACCGCATCGTGGAGATCTGCCCCGGCGGGATCATCGACCGCCCCGTGGGCTTCGACGACTACCTCGCGGACGTCCGGATCAAGGAGCTACGCGACCGGTACTACCACGGCCACGCCGTGGCGGAGATCTAGGGCAGCTCGAAGGATACGAGCTCCAGCCCCGGGATGTCCTCGAAGTCCTTCGCATTGCGCGTCAGGAGCTTGAATCCGTGCTGGAGGGCCTGCGAGGCGATCCAGAGATCCTGGACCCTGCGGTCCCGCAGCCGGCCTTTCCTGCGGATCAGGCCCGCTATGGCCCCGTAAGCGAGCGCCGTGCCGTCGTCGATGACGAGGTACGGCTCCTTCCGGAGGCGTGCCAGCGCGGCCGCGCGTCTTGCCCGGGATTCCGGATCCCCCTCGGTTTCCATGCCGACGGCGAACTCGGCGATCGTGACGGGGGAAACGCAGGCCGGTTCGCTTCCGACGTACCTGTCCAGGTCCGCCCTGGCGACCCTTCCGTGTTCCATGTCCATCCAGATGCAGGTGTCGATCAGCCAGCCCATAGGTCCCTTCCCTGCGCCTTCATTCAAAGCGCCCTATTCGCCGGGATCGTGGAGCGCGGCCAGGATCCGCGCGCCGTAGTGTTCCACCTTCGCCTCTCCCATGCCGTAGACGCGCAGGAGGTCAGACCGGTCGGCGGGACGTTTGGCCATCAGGTCGCGCAGCGTGCGGTCGGAAAACACCATGAACGGCGGGATGCCTCCCTCGGCGGCCAGGCTTTTGCGCAATGCGCGCAGCGCTTTGCCCAGCGCCGGGTCCTCCGGCGCCGCGGGACCCGCAGCCGCGGGCGCGGACCTGCGGCTGCGATGCCCCCCGGACTTCTCCGGGGCCACGGCCGCCTCGATCGGCAGTCGATCCCTCAATGCGTCGACGGCCTTGCGCGTGAGGGACAGCACCTGCCAGTCCTGACTGCGGTCCAGGTAGCCGGAGCGGACCAGCTGCCGGGCCAGGTCCAGCCAGAGCCCCTTCTCCCATTCCTTGCCGATGCCCCAGGTGGAAAGATTGTCGTGCCCCAGGCCCACGACCCTGTCATTGTTGGAGCCGATCAGGACGTCCACGACGTGGCCCGCCCCGTAGCGCTCTCCGGTGCGCTTCACGCAGGAGAGGAGCTTGTAGGCCTGGACGGTCACGTCCTGCTTGAGGGACGCGTCCGTGGTGCCGAGGCAGACGTCGCAGGAGCCGCAGTCCGACTTCGGGTATTCCTCCCCGAAGTGGGCGAGGAGCGCGGCGCGCCGGCACCCGTCCGAATCGGCGTAGCGGACCATCGCGGCCAGGGACTCCTCCGCGGCTTCCGCCTCCTTGCCTTCCTTGTCCGCGAGCAGGGATTTGATCTTCCGCACGTCCGCGTAACTATAGAAGAGAACGGCGAGGGCCGGCTCCCCGTCGCGGCCCGCGCGGCCCACCTCCTGGTAGTACTGCTCCAGGCTCTTGGGCAGGTCGGCGTGCATCACGAAGCGGACGTTGGCCTTGTCGATGCCCATGCCGAAGGCCGTGGTGGCCGTGATGATCCGGATCTTTCCTTCCAGGAAGCGGTCCTGGTTTTCGGACCGCACCTCGTCCGGCAGGCCCGCGTGGTAGGGAAGGGCGGGAAGCCCGCGTTTGCTGAGCCCGGCGGCCATCTCCTCGGTGCGCGCGCGGGAGAAGCAGTACACGATGCCCGGCCCCTTCGGCGCCGCCTCCACGATCTGGTCGATCAGCTGGCCGCGCCGCCGGACCTCCAGGCGGATGTTGGGACGATCGAAGCCCGCGACGAACCGTTTGGCGGACTTCAACTTCAACGCGGAAGCGATGTCGTCCCGCACCCGTTCCGTGGCCGTGGCCGTGAGGGCCAGGCACGAGGCCTTGGGGAACCGGCCGCGCAGGCCGCCTAGGAGCCTGTACTCGGGACGGAAGTCGTGCCCCCACTCGGAGATGCAGTGCGCCTCGTCCACCGCCAGCAGGCCGACGAGGCGGGATTCCTCCAGGGCGGCGAGCATCCCTTCCGCCCGCGGGGAGGCGAGGGTCTCCGGCGCGAGATACAGCAGGCGCACGGAACCGCTTCGGGCAGCCGCCGCGTTCTCCCTCCACTCCGCGGGGTCCAGGGAGGAGTTGAGCACGCGCGCATCGATCCCGAGTCCTTGAAGGAACTGCACCTGATCGCGCATCAGGGCGATCAGGGGGGAGACGACGACCGCCAGGCGCTCCTGGACCAGGGCCGGGATCTGGTAACAGAGGGATTTACCGCCCCCCGTGGGAAGGACCGCCAGCACGTCCCTGCCTTCCAGGACCGCGTCGATGATCGGTTCCTGCATCGGCAGGAACTCCGTGTATCCGAACACCGTGCGCAGCACCTTGTGGGGATCCGTCGCCATGGGCGGGAGTATAACGGGAATGCCCCGGAGGGTCACGCGAGGGGAGGGGGTAGGGATCATGGTCCCCAGTGACGTCGTCATGCTCAGCAATGATTCGATTTCCCGCGGGAACCGCCCATACAAGCGTTCCTTCCCCGGCACACTCGCGCGGAAAGGCCGCTGCACCTTGATCACCGGAAAACGCAGCGTTGGAAAGACCACGTGCATGATCCAGGTCTGCGCGGAGCGGAATATGGGAGACGTTCTTCCCCCAATCTCCTGCCCCGCGGCAGGGGATTTACTCGTGGATTTCCCGAACCTGAGCGTGAAACGGGCGATCCGGAACACGTCGTAGCAACGAAGAAGGACTTCTGCAATCCTGAGGAACCCATCCGGCTTGTCGATATGCACGGTATGCGCCGCGTCGCCCCTCATATATCTGCAGTCGGCAAGCAGCGCGACGGCCCTGTCGGCGTCCTTCTGGTCCATGGCGCCGTTCAAGGGTCCCGTCCTTGAGGATCTCGTAGTCGGCGTGAAAAAGCAGTACCGGGTACCGGATCCGCCGGAGCGCATCGGCATGGTCGAAGCCGTCGTTCCAACTTCCATTATAAAAGGCGTCGCCGAAATGCGGATCGTAGGAATCGATGGCGCGGAGGAAGAGCCCGAGGATGTCGCGAAGGAAATGCATCTCGACCGGCTGGCCCGGATTTGCGGTCCGGTACTTGTCGATGCTCGAGAGGAGCAACTGGAGCGAGTCGGGACCTGCGTTCTTCCGGATGAAATTCCCGTTTAGGTTCAGCCAGTAGACGAGGAAGCCGCGATTGTCCCCCTTGAGATGCTCATGGGCGGTGGCGAACGTCCTGTATGCGATGGCGCTCTTGGACCGGGGATACTCCGCCGTGAACAGGGGAGGATCCTCAATCAGGATGGCCCTGACCAACCCGGGCTTGTTGGCCGCAAGCCATGCCGTCAGAAGCCCTCCCGAGGAGTTGCCCGTCACGAAGGCAGGCTCCTGGATGACAGTTTCGATGAAGGCGGCCAGATCATTGCGAATGCAGGCGGCGTTCATGCGGTCCGTGGGCGCCTTGGTCTTTCCGCGTCCATGTGCTGGGCATGAAGGAGAAGCAGGGCAGGCCCGTTGTCGGGTCCTTCGGCATAGTTCCAGGTCACGGGACCGATCGCAATGTCCTTTTCCACGATGCCGGCCGCCGCTATCTTTTCATGCCAAGGATCCTTGAATGACGGATCCAGCGGGGCGCAGCCGACGGGGAGCAGCGTCAACAGGACCATGCGGAATGGTCTTGACCGTTCCGCTGAGACGCTGATAATGGCCGGTGTGATCGGACGGAAGCGGATCTACACGGTAATCCTCCGGCGTCACGTGGCGGGGGAACGTCTATTGGCATGGGCCTTTCCGTCCCAATCCGTGTAGAGGAGGATACCCATGATCTTCTACTTTTCGGCTACGGGAAACTGCAGGCACGTGGCGGGCCGGATCGCGGAGGCGACCGGGGAGGAAATGGTGCCGATCACGGACTGCCTCAAGAACCAACGGTTCACCTTCGATCCGACTGCCGACGAAAGGATCGGATTCGTCACGCCGACCTATTTCCTGGGTCTTCCTACGCCGGTCCTCGATTTCCTGGGCCGCATGAAGCTTAACCTTTCCGACGGGCACTACGTCTACCACGTGCTGACCTTCGGTACCACGACGGGCAAAGCCCATCGCATGCTGGACGAGCATCTGGAACGGCATGGGTTGGCCATTCACGGGAAGTTCATCGTCCGGATGGTGGACACTTGGACGCCGGTGTTCGACCTTTCCGATGCCGGGAAGAACAGGAAAACGACGGAGGCCGCGGAACCGCGGATCCGTGAAGTGGCCGTCCAGGTGAAGGAGCGAATCGAGGGGGACTTCGACGACCAGAAGCTGCCGAATTTCTTTTCCACGGCTTACTACTCCCGCTACAAGGGCGGAATGTCCACCCGAAAGTTCCGGGTCGAGGATTCGTGTGTCGGGTGCTCCCTTTGCGCGAAGAAATGCCCGGTGGACGCCATCGAGATGAAGGACGGAAAGCCCGCGTGGACCAAGGACCGGTGCGCTCTCTGCCTCGGCTGCCTGCACCGCTGTCCGAAGTTCGCCATCCAGTACGGGAGACGCACCAAGGCGCACGGCCAGTTCGTGAACCCGAACGGGAAGTGAAGATCCTATCCCGTTTGCATCAGGTAAGGAAATTCCTTACCATTGCCGGCCTTTAAATCCTGGGACGTCATCAAGGTGCCATTCCCCCATGCGGACCGCCCGATACGGGAGCGGCGGCCGCAGGCACGGCCTGCTCTGGGTGTTGATGATCACAAGCGCGGAAAACCGAGGTTGGGATGGGGATGTGGACGTATCGGACCTGGAGTTTTCCGGATTGCCCGTGGCCTCGGTGGTCCGCACCGCGTAGCACGTTCCACGCAAGGGAGGCCAGGCTCCACTCACCGCCATCCCGTGGTACTCCGGTGGAAACCCGAAAAAGTCTTGCATGAAATGGGTAACGGATGTATAGTACCTGGCATGGCAGACATCGATCAATTGGGCAAGGAAATCGCCAGCCTGGCGGCGCACCTCGATGCCGCCACGCATCGGCTCCTGCAATGCATCAGGCTGTTCGACGAGGCCCGCGGCTGGCATGAACAGGGCGCCGTTTCCTGCGCGCATTGGCTGGCCTGGCGGTTGGGCCTGGACATGGCGACCGCGCGGGAGAAGGTGCGAGTAGCGCGCGCGTTGGGCAAGCTGCCCGCCATCGACGGGGCGCTGTGCCAGGCCAGGCTCTCGTACGCCAAAGTCCGCGCCCTGACCCGGGTTGCCACGCCGGAGAACGAAACGCGTCTCTTGGAGATGGCGCTGGAGGCGACCGGGGCCCAACTGGAACGCCTGTGCCGCGGATACCGGAGCGCCGTGGCTGAGGGCGGGGAGCCGGCACCCGAGGAGCGCTGCGTCCGCCAGCGGATCCTGCCGGGCGGGATGGTGAAGCTGGAGCTGGTGCTTTCCCCCGATGAGGCTGACCTGATCCTGCGCGCCATCCATCGTGCCCAAGAGGCTGCGTCAGTAGCCGCCCCTGAGGCGCACGCCGAGTCTTCGAGACCGCCTGTGAACGCTTCCGCGGAAACGTCCCGGCCGTCGCAGGCCGACGGCGCCGTCGCGTTGGCCGAATCCTTTCTGGCCGGGCAGCCGGCGGGTGGAACGGGCGGAGATCGGTTCCAGGTCATCGTCCATCTGGATCAGGATGTTCTCGGCCCGGACGGCACCCTGGCCGCCACGCTGGAGGACGGCACGCATATTTCCGCGGAAACGCTGCGGAGGGTTGCATGCGATTGCGGGCTGGTGGCCGCGGGGACCGCGGTTCCCACCGCGTCCGGGGCCGACGGGGGTGGGCTCTCCATCGGGCGCCGTGCCCGCACGATCCCGACATCCATCCGGCGCGCGCTGATGCTGCGCGACCGCGGCTGCGTTTTTCCCGGCTGCACGCACACCCGTTTCCTGCATCACCACATGCTGCACGAGGGCGGCTGGAAGATAACCCGCGGTAAGGATGGTGAGCTGGTGTTAAGCTCCCCGGCAGGCCGACGTCTGGATCCCGTGCCGCCGCGGGAATCTGTTGGAGACATCCCGATTTGGCTAGAGGAACGGGCTGCCGCGCATGGCGTGGAAGCCGGTTCGGATACGAACATGCCGCGGTGGGACGGGACCGCCCCGGATTATGTGATGGCGGTCGACGCGCTGGTGGCGGCGGTGTAGCATCTGCCACAAGGGTATCATTGGTCGCGAAGGAGGCCGAGATGAAGGAGTCCAGCACCCTGAAGTCCGAATGGTACGACCGGATCAAGGACCGCGGCTTCCGCGTCAAAGTGGCGCTGGACGGCGCGGCACCGTCGGCGGCATGATCCATTACGGACCGATAGAAAACGTACCGATCCGCGGGAAGGTGGTCGTGACGGCCATCCACTGCGGGTGGTGTTCCGCGAGGTGGACGCGTTCGAGCGGAAGGTGAAGCGGGGAGTCTCAACGCATCTCCCATTCCTTCCTGACGTCATATTGAGGGTATCCGATCCGCAGCGGATCGCAGCGGATGGTATATTTCTCTGCCCACTCTATCCAGGCCGCCAGATCTCCTTCGAGAGGTTTTCCCTGGGCGATGGCTCTTTCACGAACATAGCTGACGAATCCTTGCGTCTTTACCATCATCTCGTATGAATCGATCGCGATACGCAGGTTTTCCACGCGCCTCTCATCAAGCTGTTGAAGAAAGGCCAACTTCTGTCTGCGTTTTTCTTCTTCCTCCCATTTGCGCTTTCTGATCTCCGACTCGATGGCGTTGTTGCGTTTCTTGATCGCCGCGAGGATAAGTACCCTACAGAAATCGCCTATCTCCTTTTCCATCTTCATGCGTTTTCCGTCGGACCATCGTATCCTGTAACCGGGATTGCCATAGGTGTGCTTCTCCCCAATCCGAAGAATGAGGAGTCCCGTGGGTACATGGTCGTATAACGGCCGTTCGTATTTCCAGGGATTTTTTACTTTATCTTTCTTTTCCTCAAGCGTCAGGATGTGTTCCCTTCTCTCGAGTTTTTCCTCGAACCGGAATGGAATGGAAAAGTTGAAGACCTCAACCTCCATGGTTTTCGATTTGGCCTCGGTTCCAAGCGAGAATTTCCAGCCGCGTATCTCGAAAGCGGCGATCAACGCTTCGCAAATGGATAGGGCACGTTCGGCCGATCTTGACGAAACCCTGACATCCAATACACCCGCAGGAAGAGCGGATATAGGTGTTCCGCCCAATTTCCGTCATTGGACCGCCTGAACGGATGACGATTGCGTTTCCGGGATCGTTCTCGTAGGCGAGTGCAGCATGGTAGGCATCACGTTTCTCTTCATCGAGGATGACCGGTTCCGTCGCACCCGATTTGGAGCTCTCCGTGGAAACGAAGGTACGCTTCGACGGCTTACGTGCCGCTGCGGATTTTCGCCCAGTAGCCGACTCGGGGGACTGGGATCTCTAGCTTCTTGCAGGTTTTCCTGAGCCCTACATCGGAAATGTCGTATTCCTTGGCCAATTCCGTGAACGGTTTCGACCAAGCCAATTCGTAGAGTTCCTCCCGGTTCCAGTACTCCTGATTCATGGGTAACCTCCTTGCCGGACACCGTCATGCGAGGGCCTCCAGGTACGGCCTGATGACGACGGACACCCGATCAATCTGGGCATCCAGGCCTTGCTGCCGTATTGTCCCCGGAACCCTCCGCATGACGAGAGCATAGACTCGCCAAAAGGCTTTCTTCCCCCCATGACGCCGGATCCACTTCCGCGAACAACACGCTGCACCGGAGTTCCGATCCGTTTACAACGACCTTGAAGGCGCCGCCGGCGTTCTCCGATCCTTCCACCTTCGGATACAGCAGGTACCCGTCGTCGGCGTCCCAGAGGACGTCATAGGCGAAGATCTGGCGCAGGTCCTGGTCTCCCGGGACGGGAGGGGATAGGGTCTTCCATTTGGTGTCGACTATCACCTTCTTCCCGTCCCCGGGCTCGATTACTATATCGGGCCTGATTGTCCGGGGGGTTCCCATGTCGGAACGCCAGAAGACCTTGGCCTGCTGGCGCCGCAGCGTGCATCCGGCACGCGGTGTACACTCGCGCCGCAGCCTGGAGACTATGGCCGCTTCCCAGAGGTCGTTCATGTCGAACAGGAGCGAAAAAACGCGTTCCCGGCCCCGCGCGATATCCGGATTCTGTCGTCCCAGTATCAGCCTGGCAAGATTCAGGGCCTTGTGATACCGCTCGTTCTTCCTGTCGAAGCGCAGAGCGTCGAAATCGGCTTGTGACACGGCATAGGAAGGCCAATCGGAGAAGTACAGGCCCGTTCCCCGCGCCCGGTTTCGGGAATACACGGCGGGCGCATAGCGCGCACAGGTCTCCACGCCGGCCTTGAGGATCAAATTGGGAAGGTTCAGCCTGTCGTACTCGAAGGCTACCGTGCAGATCCTCTCCGCGTGGAACGCGTTCTCACGCAGATTGGCCGCATGGTCGATCCTTCCCTTGACCGCTCCCCGGTTCCGGAGGACGCTCCGATAACGCTTCACGAGGCCTTCCCGTATCAGGATTTCCACCGAGTCGAGAAACTGGGCGAACAGGACGTCGAGAATTGTCCATCGCTGTGTACCGAGGGTAGCCTCATCGAGCGATCGGACATCCAGATATCCCGCTACCCCGAGCAGTCGAAGCAGGATGCGGCGCCACTTTTCATGCACGGCGTCCGCCGTGTCCGCCCCGCGAAAGCGTTCCACCTTGGGCAGGATCTCGATGACGAGGTCCTCAACCTCGACCACGCCGACCCACTGATGGAAGCGGACCCCCTGGACGCCGATCTGCAGATAACCCTCTTCCTGCTTCTCCGCCCATCGCGCCAGAAGCTCCCAATGCCGTCGCTGGAAACCGCGGTCGCCGATCCTGAGGTTTTCCTGTTCGAATACCTGGATGGTCAGGTTTTCATTCATAGATCGACTTGAAGATGTCCGCCGTCCATTCCTTCATCTCCGTGACTGTCCAGAGCTCCCCGGTGGCGGCCTCGCCCTCACCCTTCACATCCTTGGGCCAGGTGACCTTGGCCGTCCGCTCCTTCACGAATCCTTTTCCCAAGACCATGGCCAGCTTGGACCAGTCGCCGTAGAAATACTCCTGTAGCAGCGGCAAGATCCGCTCCGCGAAAGCCGCCTTGAGGGCTTCGATGCTGCCGATCCCCATGAGATAGGCGTGTCCGATCCGATGGTCCCTGTCACGCAGCACCTCCAGCCGACGGTTGATCGTTTCGAGAAGCTTCGTCAGGTCGATCCCTTCTATCACTGTAAGTATCTCCGGCCTTGGCGCCATCTCAACGAAGGAGAACCGCCGTCGTAAGGCGGTATCCAGGGCCTCCACGCTGCGATCAGCGGAGTTCATGGTCCCGATCACGTAGAGGTTCTGCGGCACGGAGAACAGCTCCCTGCTGTAGGGGAGCACGGAACGGAGACCGTTGGCCGCTCCCTCCCGCTTGTCCTCCTCGAGGAGGGAAATGAGCTCACCGAAGATCCCGGCCACATTTCCGCGGTTGATCTCGTCGATGAAGAGCGCGAAGTTCCTCCCGGGATTCAGCCGGGCCCTGGCGCAGATCCGCTTGAAGATGCCGTCCTTCACCTCGTAGGAAAGCCCTCGGTCCCCCTCCTCTTCACCGAGCGTCGGCTTGATGCCCTCGATGAAGTCCTCGTAGCTCATGGACTGGTGGAACGTTATGAACTCGTAGTTCCTTTCGATCGACTGCCCCTCGTCTGCGTAGTTCACGGCCTTGGCGATGAAATCCACGACTTCCGGCACGTTGTCCCGGACGGCCTTCTCATCGACTAACCAGTGGCTTTCTGCATCCTTGCGGAAGAGCTGTGGGTCCGTACGATTGGCGTACTTTACGAACTCGCAGTCCAAGAAAGCGTGCTGTTGCAGCATGGCCCAGGCCATCGCAGATGGGGTTGCTTGGTTCGTGGTGGCGATCTTGGCTGCCATGAACTCGTGTTTGACGAGGTTGGGGACTGTCGAAGGGCCTCCGGCAAGCAGTGCCGCAGCGATCACCTTCCACCAGGACATCTCGGAGGCTTCTTCCAGGAGCCACTTGGCGCGGCTCTTCCCTGCAGAAACGCTAGTAAAAAGTTCGAACAGGTCCTTGCAGAGATGATATGTCTTTCCCGTTCCGGGCGGACCGTAGAAAATCATGTTTTTCGAAGGAAGATCCGGCGTCGTGGGTTCTTCACCAGATTCCTCTTCTTCATCCTCCGACTGTAGGCGGACGCTCACGAAGGGCTGGAGGTTGTCCTGCGTCGGTGCAGCGAGGTTGCCCCAGTACGTGAAGTCCGTAGGCGTGAGCGAGCCGTCCAGTAGTTTCATCCCGTCGATCAGGAAGGCGATGGCTGCGTCCTTCTCCCCCTCGGCATAGTCGGCGAAGTCGTCCTTGTATCCGTCCGCCCCAATCCAGCCGGACTTCTTGGAATCGTAGTCGTCGGCGAAGGCGATGTCGATCACGTGCGCCTTGTGCGATACCTTCTTGTTCCTGGTGAAATAGAACGGGAAGCCGTTCCCTCCCATGACCAATTTTTTCAACTGGGATGCTACCGGTGTCTTTCCGGAAGGCTTCTTGCTCCACCAGATTACGGCCTTCTTGGTTTTTTCAAGGGAGGCCCGCGTTTCCTCCTTCCATTTCAGGCCATCGCTGGCAATCAGGCCCCGGACGGATCCTTGGAATTCAACCCATCGGTGCCATTCTTGATGTCCGTATTCATGGATGTCCGTGCCCGTAGGCTTTTTGGCTATAATGGCGGTGTATGCCTCTCCAAGTGACCTGCGTGCGGAAGGATCTCCGAAGGCGAGATACAGCAAGGCGTCACGTGCATAGATGGAAACAATAGCGGGCTTGGCGTGGTCCTGGTAAAGGAAAGCGGTCTTCCATTTCAGCGCCGGAGGAATCTGCAAGGACTCAATGGCCAAGATATCGCCGCGTCGTGCCGCTTCCGCCGCGGCGATGATGCCGGTGTGGATGACCTCGAATGCCGCCTGAGCCGAATCCCCGTATTTCAAGACCCAGGCGAACGTGCCGTCATAGCCGTATTTCTCAGTGGGAAGTGGCTTTCCGTCAGGATTACGGCCATAAATCCCGAACTTGAAAGAAGTTCCACCCCAAATGCTCCCCAGTTGAACAGTACCCGACTCAAGCCAGCGTGCGTAGGTTTCTGAAGAACCGATCTTGCAGTACTCCTCAAGAGTCATTTTACGTAGCCTTTCCATTGGCCAGGCGGCCAGGAATGACGCCAGTATTTCTTGATCGGTAGCCATATGACCTCCCTTGGATTGCTACACTGCCTGCCGAACCACCGCGTCCGCGAACGCCCGCGCCGTCTCCTCCGCTCCCGCCAGTCCCGCCTCCAGCCTATCGCACACAGCCATAAGCTGCTTCACCTTCGCCACGATGCGCTCCTGCTCGGAGAGGGGGGGAAGAGGGATTATGAAATTCATGAGTTTAGGCGTCTCAAGTTTGCAGGTTCCATGAGACGAATGTTCTACAAGATCCATCAAATGGCTGTTCAAACCGTTCATGCACTGGAGAAGATAGTCAAGTGATTCATCTTGGAATGCAATCATTGCTTTCATATCTTGATTGATTGTCAGTGGTATCCTTGACAATGCGACGGGAACTTTTTTTGCCAATATCATACCTCTGACCACTATCAGAAAAGTGTTTTTCGGCAAAATGGATAGGTTGCTTTCTTCAACGGCCTTTTTCGTAATAACATCAATAGATCTCTCGATATAATCGCTTTTCATATCCTTTGGACAAATCCATGTTATGCTACCGTGTTCCCAAAATTGCGGATTGTTTGACGAAGGAGTACCACCGCTTTCCAGGGAGCCGAGATCTCCAAATCTCACCCACTCCCAGCCCTTCGGCAGCTTGAAAGGCTTCTCCTCCTCTGTGATTGGCGGCAGGGGCTTTCCCGTCTTGATCTTACCCTCGGTGATGAGTCTCGCTTTCTCCTTGGCGGTCTTCTCGAGGAGCTTGGATGCCGGTTCGTCCTTAGGATCCTGCGGTACCAGTTTTCCGCGGACGGCAAGATCAAGGATTGCGGAACGCAATGTTTTCACGGAAGACGGTCGGTCGATGAGTAGGTCGAAGTGATCATCGATGCGATTCCAAGAACGCCGTAACTCCCGGGCATCATTCACAACACTCAAGGATTTCGTCAGTGAATCCGCGACATGCTCGCGGACTCGGTCAAGCTTCTCTGACGCAGCCTCCATCTCGTCTAGACGCGACATCAGTTCCTTCACGCGGGTTACGATGCGCTCTTGTTCGGCGAGGGGGGGGAGATACAATACAGCTGATTCGAGATACTCGCGTGGTAATCGCTTCTGCCCGGCTGTACCCGTCATTTTGCTAATACCGTCATCCATGAAGCTTGGCGATTTGAAATAAACATGTAAGAATGCGGCGGAGACAAGTTTTTTTATCGGCCTGACAATATGAAGTTCTGTAGTTCCTGCCCCGTAGCCGTTTTCCAACCCAGTGAATACACAACCTTTTCCGTTTTCAAAACAGGGAGTTATCTTTGCGATGGAAACATCACCTTCTGCAAAATGTGTGAAACCTGTTTTTATATCTACCCATGACCTTTTTTCTGAACCGTGAGGTTGAAAAATAGCCCCGGGAACTTGGGACATTGGGATGAAGGAAACCACAAGATTAGCATCCAGGTCATTACGGGGATTGATGATGCAAATTTCATAAACCCTCACCCACTCCCAGCCCTTCGGTAGCTTGAAGGGTTTCTCCTCCTCTGAAATGGGCGGCAGGGGCTTTCCCGACTTGATCTTCCCCTCGGTGATGAGTCTCGCCTTCTCCTTGGCGATCTTCTCGAGGAGCTTGGATGCAGGTTCGTCCTTGGGGTCTTGCGGAACCAGCTTGCCGCGGACGGCGAGGTCGAGGATCAGCTTGCGGAGCCTCGGAATACCGCCGGGAGCGGAGGCGATCATGTCGAAGTTTTTGAGGACGTCCTTCACCGCTTGCCTCCAAGGGCGTCCGCGAGGATGGCCTTCAGTTCGTCCCCATAACTCCGCTCTAAGCGGCACTCCGGCACCAGTAGGGGCTGCCTGCGGACGCGGACGCCGTGCTAGCCCGTCGCGGTACGCGGTGATAGCGTAATGGCGACCGCCGGGCGCTTCA
>Ga0153915_10002085_pt1 | contig 18352 bp, 14 predicted proteins | sample Opewatmetagenome_2_FD_107003 | JGI IMG/M metagenome (GOLD analysis project Ga0153915, IMG submission 107003) | Freshwater wetland microbial communities from Ohio, USA - Open water 3 Core 3 Depth 3 metaG | ecosystem: Environmental > Aquatic > Freshwater > Wetlands | place: USA: Ohio, Lake Erie...
CTGATTACTTGCCTCTCCAACGTCGCCACTCAGGTGGGCGTGGGACGGATCATGGCAGGAAGTAAGTTTCACTATCCGGTGGGAAATCCCGATCTCACGGCCGATGAAGAACTCGCCTGGCGCATCGAGCTCATGAACAAAGCGCTCCGCGTCCTGCAATCTCCGGCCGCTGCTCCGACGGTCTTTTGATGATCTCTGCGACACGATCCGAAACCGACCTAGTCCAAAGCTCGTGCCTTTCATGCACGAATTGATCACGGACTAAGAAGCGGTTGCTCGCATTGAGGAAGAGGTTCCGCAATTACGCAATTATTACGTAGCTCGTGACCAGTGACGAGCGCTGAGGACTGAGCTATTCGCAACGTGCCGCGTGCGGCATTTTGCTTTTTCGGCTTATGGTTTGGTAACATAATGGGCCACGATAAGAAGCGGCCTGACGATGATGCAGTACATGTTTACCACCGCTATTTTCCCCGCACCGATTTGGAACCGCGAGAGACAGCCGTTCCCGAGCGAGGGAAAGCCTATTCCAGAGACCAGACGCGATCGAGCTACGAAGGCCTGACAACAATTTACCGTGCCGGAATCTCACAGATTGTGGTAATCCCATCAAGGTTTGCAAAGCCCCTGTGACTCACCCGGAATGTGCTATTTGACATTAAGTTTAATAGTATGCTGAACGACAATTCGTTAGCCGTGGAAAGCGTAGAAACATTGCTCAAACCTCAAAGGAATTTTACGTTCGCTGAAAACAGGAAACAGCTTGAATCGTTTGGTTTCAAGCTGTCCGAAGGCGGCGCGCACATCAGCCGTACGATTATGCTCCGGGAAATCAGTCAACTCCTGGAGCGATCGCCCGGTAAGAAAAGTCTCGAAGACTATCGGAAGGCCGTGGTCGAAGAGAATCTCCTCGGAAAATCGACCGAGACCACGAGACAAAAAACGTTTAGACATCTCCGCGAACTGTACGCGCTGTCGGACAAGGTGCCGATTTTTGCGATTTACAGAGATCTCGTTAGGTTCGATTTCGAATCCATTGCGTTGCTATCACTGTTAATCGCGTGGGCGCGTGATCCGCTACTGCGGGCAACTACACCGGCCATCCAGCAAGCCAGGTTGGGCGATCAAGTTACTGGCGAGGATCTGCAGCGGGCGCTCAGTGAGGTCTATCCCCACGAGTATAGCGCCAACAATATTGGGAAGATTTCGCGGAACGCGGGCTCATCGTGGACGCAATCGGGACACCTCGTTGGTCGAACAAATAAGCTACGTACTCGGGTCCAACCTCGCGTTGCAGCGTTGACGTTCGCTCTGCTTCTTGGCCATGTCGGCGGCGCGGCGGGAGTACAATTATTCAGCTCCGCGTGGTGCCGTTTGCTTGATCTCAGCTCAACCGAGGCCAGGTCGTTGGCTGAGCAGGCGCATCGTCAAGACCTCCTCACCTTGCGGGCGATGGGCACGGTTGTCGAAGTGAGTTTTCCCAGGTTTCAATCTCTAGCGGGCACGTTTCTATGAGCCAGATCAACAATCTGATCAGCAACTATCGCCGGCACGTTGGAATACCCTGGCAATCAAATCTTGCCGGCAGGCAGCGCGTTTGGTTCGCCGTCTATCCACCCTCTGAAGAACGTCGGCTTCGTGCCCGGATAAGAGAATTTGAGGTCGCCACTCTCGAAGCCAAGCACCATTGGAAAGTGGTCGACATTACAGACCTTCCCGCGAGATGGTTGTCTACCCACGAATATCGAGAAGCTTATTTCGAAGAGCCAAGTGCTCTAAACATGATAGAAGAAGAGCTGAAATCTCACGTCGTTTCGTTTCTCAAGGATGCCTGCCAGGCACAGGACGCAGAAAAGGATGCGGTAGTCGCGCTCCTCGGAGCCGGTAGTTTGTTCGGCTTTACCCATCTATCCAGCGTCATCGTGGATCTGGAGGATTCGATCCGTGGTCGACTCTTGGTTTTCTTCCCTGGAGAGTACGAGCGCAACGTTTATCGATTTATGGACGCTCGCGACGGCTTTAACTACATGGCGGTTCCGATCACCTGCAGCGAGGGATTGCAGATATGAAGAATTACGAGGTCTATTCTACCGATCCGCGCAAATACGATTTGTTAAACAATGGCGTTTCTAAGGTAGGAGAGATCGGCGCCGATCAGGAACAGCTCAAGACACTTCGTTTCGAGCTGGAGACCTTTGTGTGCGATGGCGAGTATGCTCGCGGCCTTGAACGGATCATGAACGCCTACCTGGACGGGTTAAACAAGCCGGAACAACAGGCCGTCTGGGTTAGCGGGTTTTTTGGCAGCGGTAAATCGCACCTCGTCAAAATGTTGAGATACCTGTGGGTTGATTACAAATTCCCCGACGGCGCTTCGGCGCGATCGCTGGCGCGCTTGCCGACCCATATCAACGATCTTTTTGTCGAATTGAACAATCGTGCTCGGCAGTTTGGCGGATTGAAGGCCGCAGCGGGAACGCTTGGAGAAGGGAGCCCGGATAATATTCGCCTTGCCTTCTTGCAGCTTGTCTTCCGTGCCATGGAGTTGCCGGAAAATTTGGCTGCTGCAAAATTTGTCTTATGGTTGCGTGAGAAAAATCTGTTGGCCAAGATTACCGCTCACCTCAAGGCTAAAAAGCTCAATCCCGAAAAAGAAATTCGTAACTTTTACGTCTCGACACCTCTTGCGGAAGCATTAGTTGCGGCCGATTCAAGTTTCGGCTCCCCGAAGGATGCGCGGGACGCGATCCGCGCGCAATTCCCAAACTTGAGCACTCCGACGATCGAAGAAGCGCTCGATTTGATTCGCCGTATTTTCGGCAACGATGGCAAACTCCCGTGTACGCTTCTAGTCGTCGACGAGGTCCAGCAATTCATCGGCGACAAGGTCGAACGCGCGATGGATGTCCAGGAGATCGCCGAACATTGCTGCACTAGGCTCGATAGCCGTGTTCTACTGGTCGGGACCGGTCAGTCGGCGCTTACCAGTACGGCGAGCTTGGGCCGCCTACAGGCCAGGTTTGGAATAAAAGTATCCCTTTCGGATGCCGACGTTGAAAGAGTGACTCGCCAAACGGTGCTTGCGAAAAAGCCAGAACGAATTGGCGACATCAAGAAACAAGCGATTGAGGCCAATCAAGGCGAGATCAGCCGGCACCTGCAAAACACCCGGCTCGCTTCAAGTCTGTCGGATGAACCGCACTACGCTCCGGATTATCCGCTTTTGCCGGTACGTCGTCGGTTTTGGGAGAAAGTGCTACGCAACGTCGACGCTAGCGGCACGACGGCGCAACTGCGCACGCAATTGAAGATCGTCTATGACGCCGCCAGAGATACCGCCGATCGAGACCTTGGTAACGTGGTGCCGGCGGATTTTATCTATAACGAAATCGCGACTGACTTGCTGAATACCGGCATGTTGCAGCGCGAGTACCACGAGGCCATTGCCGAGCTTGCGGACAAAACCCGCGAGGGCCAGCTCAAGTCTCGACTGTGCGCGCTAATTTTCTTGATCTCAAAGCTACCCCGTGATGTCGGCGCGGATGACGGCGTTAAAGCGACGGCGGAAACGCTGGCCGACTTGCTTGTCGAAGACCTCAAGAGCGACGGCGCTAAACTCCGTCAGGAAGTACCCGCGCTGCTCAAAGAGCTGGCCGACAAAGGCAAGCTGATGGTCGTCGAAAACGAGTACTTGCTGCAAACGCGGGAGGGAGCCAATTGGAATCAGGATTTCAATCGCCGTCGTGGGCAAATACTAAACGACGATCACCGGCTTAACGACGAACGTGAGACGCTGCTCCGGGAGGCGCTCGATGCAGCGCTGCGCTCGTTGAATATCGCCCAGGGAAACTCTCGCCAGCCACGGAAATTGGAAGTGTCGCTTTCCAACACGCGCCCGGCGCAGCCCGAAGGCAGCCTGATCTTTTGGGTTCGTCACGGCTGGGCGGAGCAGGAGCGAGCAGTGTCGACCGAGGCACAGGCGGCCGGCAATACCAGCCCGATGCTTTTTGGCTTCTTGCCGCGGACCGCACATGAAGAGTTGCGGCAGAACTTAGCTACGGTGCTCGCGGCAAAAGACACCGTTCTCGATCGCGGTGTTCCGACTACCGGAGAAGACGCCATTCAAGCGTGTGAAGCTATTCAGACTCGACAAAGGAACGCGGGCCGAAGTGTTGAGGCTGCCCTCCGCCAAGTGATGTCAAACAGTAAAGTCTTTTTAGGCGGCGGGAGTGAAATTACCGGCCTTGAGCTTGTCGACAGAGTGGAAGAAGCAGCACAAAGTGCGTTGCAACGCCTATTTCCTCAATTCAACGAAGCGGATCATGCCAACTGGTCCCAGGTCCTTAATGCTGCTCGCGCTGGAAACTTGGGGGCTCTGCAATCGGTCAATTATCAAGGCGAGATCGTACAGCACCCGGTCTGCAAGCAAATTTCCGAATTCATCGGAGCGGGGAAAAAAGGGCGAGATGTACGCGAAAACTTTCGCAAGGCGCCGTACGGATGGCCGCAGGATGCGGTCGACGCCGCGTTGGTCGTGCTCACACTTGTGGGAAATCTTCGCTGCTCGGTGAATGGTCAACCTACCGACGCCAAGGGTTTAAACCAGACCCAGATCGGCAATGCCTCTTTCAACGTTGATATTCCTCCTCTCTCCGCCATGCAGAAGCTTGATCTGAAGGCGCTCTTTCAAAAGCTCAGCGTGCCCACTCAATCGGGACAAGAGTCGGCAGCAGCCGGGCTGTTTCTCGGCAAACTGTTAGACCTTGCCGAATCAGCCGGTGGCGAGCCGCCCGAGCCGGAGAAACCGAGTATTCAAGCGATACGGGAGCTACAGACACTCAGCGGCAACGCACAACTTTTAAAGATGCACGAGCAACGAAGCGAGCTGGAGCGATGCAGCGCGGATTCGAAAGCGATTAGTGAAAACATTTCGCGACGCTTGCCGCGATGGCAGCGGCTCCAAGAGCTATGTGCTATGGGCATAGGGCTACCGGCGATTCAGGAAGCCGCCAGCTCATTAAATGCTATCGAATCATCGCGTGGTCTGCTCTCCGAGCCCGACCTTGTCCCACCGCTTATCCAGAATGTCCTTGGCACGTTACGTGAGGCTCTGAATACACTCCAGCGCGAACTAGAAGCGACCTTTGAACGTGAGCGATTGCGTCTAGAGGGAAGCGATATTTGGCGCAAGCTATCGGACGAACAGCGAGAACAACTCGTGCAGAGATTCAACCTGCAAAAGGCGCCGCCGATTAAGGTCGCTAACGAAGAGGAGATTTACTCGTCGCTTCGTGAAAACTCCCTGGCCAATCGGCGCAATATCGTCGATGCGTTGCCCCAGCGCTTTCAATCCGCGCTTGAAGAAGCCACGCGTCTACTGGTGCCGAAGGCGACCCGCGTATCACTTCCGACCGCGACCATTCAGAACGAGGAAGAGCTGGAGGCGTGGGTAGGAGATGTCAGGGCTGCGGTGAAGGAACAGTTAAAGAAGGGACCAGTAATTTTGTAGGAGATTAATAATGGCCAAACGACTTAACTGGGGAAAGGCGGCGCAGACCACCAAAGTTCTCCGCAAAGGATCAAGTTCTGGTTACGACGAGCTTCCTCTCGTGGGTTCCTATGCTGACAAGAGCCAGTACTGGACGAGAGGCAGACTCAAGATAGGTCCGAAACCTCCGACAACGCTGACAACCGTAAACAAAAGTAACCCGAAGAGAACGGAACCAAACTCTAAAGTGCTTCGAAGAAGAAAGGGTGCAGAGACAGTTGAACTGCTTAGAAAACCGAAGAGTTGAGACCGTTCCTGCAACCAGACGCGTTCAACCATAGAGGGTCAATGGCGATTTTGACGAAAGAGCAGCGAAATCAACTTTCCAAAGTTGTCCTTGCAGCGCGAGCGGCTACTGAGCCAGCAGCGAGGAAAGCGCTCCATTCTCTCGGTGTGGACGAAGCCGATGCGCCCTCGTACCTGTCTGCTGAACTACGTACGCTCCGGCGCGCTCTCCGGGCGCAAGCGCGGCAACTCGGTGACACGGAAGATCCCCGGAAGAAAGGCAGTTACGATCTCTACCATCTCTCGGAAAAGATCGCCTACGATCAATGGCACCGAATGCTCTTCGCCCGCTTTTTGGCGGAGAACGACTTGCTCATTTCTCCCGATCACGGTGTCGCGGTTTCTCTTGCCGACTGTCGTGACTTGGCGCCAGAAATCGGCCTCAAAGACGAGTGGGACGTTGCGGTTCGGTTCGCGGCAAAAAGTCTCCCGCAGATTTTTCGCCCCGATGATCCCGCTGGCAAGATCGAGCTTGCTCCCGAAGACCGGTCGTCGTTGCGTGATCTAGTGGTTGGTCTTCCCCGAGAAACATTTCTAGCCGACGATTCTCTCGGCTGGTGCTATCAATTCTGGCAGGCGGAGCGGAAGGATCAGGTAAACGCTTCCGGTAACAAAATCGGTGCGGACGAACTGCCGGCCGTCACGCAACTGTTCACCGAGGATTACATGGTGGACTTCCTGTTGGACAACACGCTCGGTGCGTGGCACGCCGCGCATTGCGCGGCAGTTCAAAGTTCAAGGTTCAAAGTTTCAAGTTGCCCGACGGAAGAAGCGGCGCGAAAACTGTGCGCGTTGCCGGGCGTGGAATGGGAATATCTCCGGTTCGTGAAGGAGACTGTCGGTGGTGAGGAGACCTGGACTCCCGCCGCCGGCACGTTCCACGGATGGCCAAAGACGGCGAACGAACTCAAGTGCCTCGACCCGTGCATGGGCAGCGGGCATTTCGTGGTGGCGATGTTCGAGCGGCTAGTGGCCTTGCGCATGGCGGAAGAAAAGCTAAACGAAGCGGCGGCCGTGGCGGTGGTCATCCGCGACAACCTGTTCGGTTTGGAGATCGACGCCCGTTGCACTCAGATCGCCGCGTTCAATCTGGCGCTCGCTGCCTGGCGGCGCGTGGGCCACTGCGCGCTGCCGGCGATGAACTTGGCCTGCTCTGGCCTTGCACCGAACGCTAATGAAGGCGACTGGCTCAAGATTGCCGGCGACAATGACAAGCTCCGGCGCGGCATGGAACGGCTTTACCGGCTTTTCCAAAAGGCGGAGGTACTGGGCAGCCTTCTCAACCCGCGTGCCAGTGGTGGTGACTTGTTGGAGGCGGGGTTCCATGAACTACAACCGCTGCTGGAAAAGGCGCTGGCGCGGGAGGCCAAGGACGACACCGCGCATGAAATGGCTGTGACCGCGCGTGGCCTGGCCAAGGCGGCGGAAATTCTCGCCGGCCAGTTCACGCTCGTCGCGACCAACGTGCCTTACCTTGGGAGAAGCAAACAGGATGAACTGCTGGCAACATTCTGCGAAGGCTCTCATCCCGACGCAAAAGCGGAACTCGCTACATGCTTCGTGGAGCGATGCATTAATTTCTGTTCGAACGGTGGTTCGGCAGCAATGGTAACTCCTCAAAATTGGCTGTTCCTCCGAACATACAAACGTTTCCGCAAAGCACTTCTCGCATCTCGCACGTGGAACTTAGTTGCGCGCCTTGGACCTGCAGCCTTTCGAGACATGAACTGGTGGGCAGCCAATACCACCTTACTTGCGATGAGCCGTGAGCTGCCCGCGGTGCAACAATCTTTTGGCGGCTTGGATGTTTCAGCAAACCGAGACCCAGATATCAAATCCAATTTGTTGAAAGACTGTCCGGTGCAGTTCGCCCTGCAAGCTAGGCAACTCGCGAGGACGGATTCGATTGTCACGATCACAGCGCGAGAAGAAACTCAAACTTTAGCTGAGTATGTCACGATCAGTAAGGGTATCTGCACGGGTGATCGAGACCGTTTTGTTAGGCAATTCTGGGAGGTTTTTAGAGCGTCGGACGAATGGTCGTGGTTTCGAACATCTGTCTCAGAGTGCAAGGTCGCTGGTGGCTGTGAGGACATTCTCTTCTGGCAAAAGGGCTCCGGAGATTTCGTTGAATTTGTGAAAGACCGGTTGGGGGGAAGCACCGGCGCTTGGATTCGAGGCGAGGAAGCGTGGGGGCGGCGAGGCATTGCCATAGGCCGAATGCGGAACCTTCCATGCACGCTATATGCGGGAGAGCTGTTTGACGACAACAGCGCAGTCGTTGTTCCAAAAGATGCTAGCCAGCTCGCCATACTGTAGGATTTCATCAATTCGCCGGATTGTCGCGAGGCGCTGCGAGAATTGAATCAGAAAGTAAGCGTCGATAACACATACTTTGCGGCAATTCCATTCGACATAGAAAGTTGGCGCGGGAGGACAGGGCTCGCGGGCTCCGAGCTTCAAATGGAGTCAAGCGACCCGACTCAGTGGTTGTTCAACGGGCAGCCCAAAGGTTCAGACCAGCCGTTGCACGTGGCCGTGGCGCGGTTGCTCGGCTACCAGTGGCCGCGCCAGACTGGTTCCAGTTTTCCCGATTGCCCGGCGCTCGGGTTAGACGGGTTGGAAAAATTTGCTGACGATGACGGGATCGTTTGCATCAATCCCATCAAGGGGGAGCAACCGGCCGCCGAAAGATTGCGCGTTCTGTTCGCGGCAGCATTCGGATCTGAGTGGGCTCCGGGAATGCAGAACGAATTGCTGGAGCAGGCGGGATTTGGAGGCAAATCTCTTGAGGACTGGCTGCGCAACGGTTTTTTCGAGCAGCATTGTCAGCTATTTCACCAACGACCTTTCATCTGGCAAATCTGGGATGGCCGACGGGATAGTTTCAGCGCGTTGGTCAATTATCACAAGCTGAATCGAAGCAATCTTGAGAAACTAACGTACACTTTTCTCGGCGATTGGGTCGCGCGGCAAAAATCGGCGAAAGACGCTGGCGAGGAAGGAAGTGACGCTCGTTTACAGGCAGCACAGGAACTGAAGTCGAAGTTGGAGAAAATAATTGAAGGCGAAGCGCCCTACGACATTTTCGTGCGTTGGAAGCCGCTTGAGAAGCAGCCGATAGGCTGGGAGCCGGATTTGAACGATGGTGTCCGGTTAAATATTCGCCCTTTTGTTGAGGCCGGCGTGCTGCGGAAGAATCCCAAGATTAACTGGAACAAGGATCGCGGCAAAGACGTGGCGAGCGCTCCTTGGTACAAGGTGTTTAAAGGTGATCGCATCAATGACCATCACCTGAGCTTGGCAGAAAAGCGCAAAGCGAGAGGCAAAAACTGAAATGGCAGTGCGAAAGAAAAAATCTTCTTCGCCTGCTCGCTCGACTCGGGTCTCGCCATATCGTGTCGAAGATGGTGAAGCAACTGTGGGCTCGGAAATGATCGCGCGGATCAAAGGCACTGCCGATTCTTACACCCCTGGAGACCAGGCAAAACCATGTGCCGTCCTATGGACTGATCCGGACCGGCTTTGGGAAGAAGTGTTGGACGACTTGAAGTCGAGCGTGCCGGAGCTGTTCGTCTACGGGACCTACTCGGCCGGAGGTCGTACGGGGCCGGCGGTGTGGCTTAGGTGTGTCGAATCGCGCGCGGTGGAGACGACGCTGTCGGAGGGCGACGTGCCGATCTTCTACTTGCGTGGAGTGAGCAAGCAGAAGCTACGCGAAGTGGAGGACTGTCCGTCGGAGTTGCAGCCGTTGGTTGAATATCAATTCCGGGGGGTGATTTGGGCACATCCCAACGGTAAGGATTGGACACCCTTGGCTTTTCTGAGTTCCGCTCTTGGCGGTCTTGGATTGGAAGTCGCCAAGGACGCCGCGACTAGCACCGCGCTGTTGCGGGCGTTGCCTCAACTCTTAAAAGAAAAGGTAGCTGACCTGCGCAACGAAAGACTCGACTCCGATTTCTTCAACCAACTCTTAGCGCCGGACCCGATCAGCCTTATCCTGCGCTGGATGAATGATCCCAAGAAGGAAAAGCAAGCGAAATCGAAGGCAGAATGGAAAGCTTTCTGTGAGCAGTGCGAGGCGGACTATAAATTTAATCCGGACAAGGACGGCGAGTTAACCGCGGCGAGGTTGTTGGCCGAGAGAAAGGGAGAGTGGGCGAAGGTCTGGACGCGGTTTGCGGACGCGTCGCAGCGCTACCTGGGGGTGGTCGGGTTGCTTGACCGCGTCGAACCCCCGAAGCAATTAGAGCTAGGCTCCGACCCTGAATCTTGGCCCAAGATCAATGACAAATTGGAAAGCGAAATCAGTGACAACCTAAAAACCCTTCGTCAGCTTAGACCGGATCAAGCTGCGCCACGGGTAAAAGAGCTAGAGGAAAAATACGGCCACCAACGTAAATGGGTGTGGCGGGAAATTGGCCGCTCTCAGTTTGCCGTGGCGCTGGAGTATCTGAATGAGCTGGCGACTCTCGTGGACAAGCCCCTAGCGGCTGGGTCCTTGGACGAGCTGGGAGAACTGTACGCGCAGACCGGGTGGAAAGTGGACTCGCTCGTTTTGAAAGCCCTCGACTGCTGTAAGTCTGTCGAACACGAAGAGCCGATAAAATCGGCGGTGCGGGCGCTTTACTCAAACTGGCTCGATCAGTCCGCACGAAACCTGCAAAGCCTCAAGAAAAGTAATCCAGCGGGCATGAAGCCGCGGCTGGGCGCGGTCGAAGCGACCGAGGGCCGCGCAATTATATTCGCCGATGGCCTACGTTACGACGTTGCACAATTGCTGGTTGAATCGCTGCAATCTGGGCAGTTGGATGTAAACGTGGCTTGGGATTGGGCGCCTTTCCCGGCGGTGACTGCGACGGCGAAGCCTTTTGTTTCACCGGTGGCAGGTCTGCTGAACGGTGGCGAGGCTGCCGATGAATTTACCACAACGATTGCTGCGACGGGCCAACGACTAACGCATGATCGATTTAAGTCGTTGCTAGACGGAATCGGAATTCAGTTTTTGGAAGGATTGGCGACGCGCGATCCGACAGCCAAGGCTTGGACGGAGGCAGGCACCTTCGACAAGCGCGGCCATGACGTGGGTTGGAAACTGGCAAAGATTGTGGATCAAGAAGTTAAAGATCTTGTGGTGCGAGTGCGCGGCTTGATTGCAGCTGGATGGAAAGAAGTCCTTTTAATAACGGATCATGGTTGGTTGCTGATGCCAGGCGGTTTTCCGAAAATAGAATTGCCGAAGTTTTTAGTCGACAGTCGCTGGGGCCGCTGTGCCGCCATGAAGGATACGTCTAGTACGGAGCTGCCAGTTGTAGGATGGCATTGGAACCCCGCGATAACGATCGCGTCCCCGCCGGGGATTGGCTGTTTCAAAGCCGGCAAAGAGTACGATCACGGCGGGATTTCACTGCAAGAACTAGTGGTTCCGCGAATCCTCGTGAGAGCGGCGGCTGGTGCAGTCGAGATCGCAAAAATTGCCGATGTAAAATGGGTTGGCTTGCGTTGTCGCGTGACCGTCGAAAGAGCGGTTCCTGGACTCAAAGTGGACCTGCGGGGACGAGTGGCCGAAGCCAAATCAAAGGTGGATGGCGGGATGCCGAAAGAAGTTAGCGAAGACGGCACGGTGTCGTTAGCAGTGGCGAGTCCCGATGACGAGGGGACGGCGGCGCATATTGTGTTGCTATCTAACGATGAGGCAAACGTGCTCGACTCGAAACTCACGACGATCGGAGGAGGCGCATGAGTTTGGAATTGGACGCTCTCGATAAGATCGCGGCGAAGGCCTATGAAGGCTTCGTCGTGCGCAAGGACCTCATTCGCCGCTTCAAGGGACAATATCCCGTGCCCACCTACGTTGCGGAATTTCTCCTCGGGCGCTACTGCGCCACGGTCGATGAAGATGAGATTCAGGAAGGCTTGAAAATCGTCGAAAGACAGCTCGCGGAAAAGACCGTGCGGGCGGGCGAGCAAGAATTGTTCAAAGCCCGAGCCAAGGAAAAGGGGCAGGTTAAAGTTATAGACATCATCACTGCGCGCCTCGACGCTGACACCGATTCTTTTATCGCACAGCTGCCGAGCCTGCAGCTGAAGGACGTGAGAATCGACCCGGAGCTTGTACACCGCAACGAACGGATGCTCACGGGAGGGTTCTACGCGGAACTAGATCTCACTTACGACCCCACCATCGCCGAGGAGCATTCCGGCCGCCCGTTTGGTATCGACACGTTAAGGGAAATTCAAATATCGAAGCGTGATGTTTTAACCGCCCTTTACCGGGGTCGCGAGTTGTTCAGCCTAGAAGAGTGGAAAGGGTTTCTGCTGCGCAGCGTTGGCATGGAGCCCGATAAGCTCAACGAGCGGGCGCAAGCTGCGTTGCTTTTGCGGATGGTTCCATTCGTGGAACGGAACTATAACGTGGTCGAGCTCGGTCCGAGAGGAACGGGCAAGAGTCATCTGTTTCAGCAGGTATCGCCTTATGCTCACTTAGTTTCCGGCGGCAAGGCGACGGTCGCGCGCATGTTCGTCAACAACAGCAATGGGCAACGTGGGTTAGTCTGCCAGTACGATGTCGTTTGCTTCGATGAAATCTCCGGTGTCTCCTTCGATCAAAAAGACGGCGTCAATATCATGAAAGGTTACATGGAGTCGGGGGAGTTCAGCCGGGGCAAAGAAAGCATTCGCGCCGACGGCAGCATCGTGATGGTCGGAAACTTCGATGTCGACGTCGAACACCAACAACGCGTGGGACATCTTTTTGGCCCGCTGCCGCCTGATATGCGCAACGACACCGCTTTCATGGACCGCATCCATGCTTATCTGCCAGGCTGGGACATCCCTAAAGTTAGCCGAGACCTGCTGACCGATCATTTCGGTCTCGTCAGCGATTTCCTGTCCGAATGCTGGAATCAGCTTCGCATACAGCCGCGCGCCTCGCAGGTGCAGGGGCGCGTGCATTACGGCGGCGCGCTCAGTGGTCGGGACGTGACCGCCGTCCAGAAGACCGTGAGCGGTCTCTTGAAGCTGCTCTATCCGAACCCGGAATCGGCAATTCCCGACGATGCCCTGGAATGGGCCGTGCGTTTGGCGCTGGAGTGCCGGCGTCGAGTCAAAGAGCAACAGAAGCGAATCGGATCGGTCGAGTTCCGCAACACACAATTTAGCTACACATTGGGAGAAGAGGGGGTCGAGCAGTTTGTTCACACCCCGGAGTTGTACAGCGAGGACAGCATCGGCACAGATCCACTCCCTCCCGGTCAGGTTTGGGCGATTTCGTCTGGAACCGCAGACGAACATCCGGGACTCTATCGGATTGATGTCACGCAAGGACCCGGGGCCGGAGTAAAGATTCTTAACCAACCAACGCCACCGCCGTTTCGGGAGAGTGTGCGTTGCGCCGAACAGAACCTGTACACGCGTGCGAAGAGTCTGGTCGGTGACCGAGATCCGCGCGCACACGAGTTTTCGGTGCAGTTGCGTGCCTTCGACGCGGCGAAGAGCGGTTCCGCGCTCGGGGTTTCGTCGCTCCTGGCCCTGTGCTCGGCGCTGTTAGAGAAAAGCTTAAAAGGCGGAATGGTCGTAGTCGGCGGCTTGAACCTCGGCGGCTCCATTGAACCCGTCTTCAACGCTTCGACCCTCGTCGAAATCGCCGTCGAAAAAGGTGCGGCTCATGTGCTAATGCCCATCAGCGCCCGCAAACAGCTCAATGATCTACCGGATGACGTGCTGACAAAGGTTACGCTTTTTTATTACAGCGATCCCCGGGATGCGTTGATAAAGGGATTGGCGGAGTAGGATGGGCTGATAAATCTTTGGCGATTGACAGCGTGGCTTAGTCTTTTTGGCTTCAGTCCGGCTGAAACCGTCACGTTGTTCCCTATAACGACGATGTGATAAGCTTTTTCTAGAGCAAACAGCACATGGCGGATAAATCAAGCAAAGTTCTCCCGGACTACGAAAAACCCCCAGTTATCGAGGTAGTATCCGGCATAATGTTCGAGCCGATTAAAGGTCTGGCTGCGCCATATCTAGGGGTCCTGTGGCAAAAATTCAACTCCAAGTATCCACGGTGCCGGGAAGTGGCGCCATTATTGCCGGTAATCGAACGATTCGATGAGGCAGTAGCCGGAGGAAGCTTGCCGTTCGGAGAAGGATTTCCCACGCCTCGTACTTGGTTCGAGACCGCGGACGGCAATGGTCTCATCCAGGTGCAGCGTGATCGCTTTCTCCACAACTGGAAGAAGGAACGAGAGGAAGATCAATACCCCCACTACGATTATGTGATCAATAGCTTTCGCGAGTGTTTAGCAATATTCGAGGATTTCTTGGAAGAGAACAAATTGGGGGCGATAGAGCCAATTCAGTACGAGCTAACTTACATCAACCATATTCCACAAGGAGACGGGTGGACGGCGCTCAGCGAGCTTCGAAATGTATTCCCCGATTTTGCATGGCGCGCTCCAGACCAGCGATTTCTGCCTGTTCCAGAGACTATTAATTGGCAAACCAGTTTCGTTTTGCCGGAACAGTCTGGTCGATTGCACGCGTCGATTCGTTTGGGGAAGCGCCGCAGTGATCAACGCGCGACATTTCTCTTTGAATTGACAGCACGTGGAATTAGCGAAGACAGATCGCGATCCGCTATGTGGTCCTGGTTTAATGTCGCTCATGAGTGGATTGTTCGAGGGTTTACCGACCTTACCGGCGAAGAGTTGCATAAGACACTTTGGAGGCGAAAAAGGTGACAATCGAGGCATTGCGGGAAGACGACCCGAAGAGAATGGGCTATAAGACTCTCATGGTTACCTCCGGCGCAACCAACACGTCTCTTATAGAACAGGAACACTTTTACTTTGTGCACGGGGGTAGGCAAGCCGACGCATTTGAATTAGGCGAGGACAGTAGCTTTGTCGTCTGTGTCGGAAGCGTCAGTTCTTTAAAGGAAACTCAGTTTGCCGATTGGGGAATATGCGTATGGCGAGGTAACAAATTCGGGCGCTTGAGTCCGTCAACGTCCGAGCACCGCTTGGGCCGGTCGGCAGCTGCGATCACGCATCCAATCATTGCATTGTCTCGTGCGAACGTAGAGGAGCCTGCTAACGTTGAAAACGTGGGTGAAACGGTCTCTTCCTTCTCCGGAGTTAGTCCTGAAACGGAATTCGAGGCTTTCACCTGGCGCGGCACTTATTGTCTCGCACACAGTGAAAAAATACTTTTTTCGCAGAATGTGGAATTCAAAACTGCTGACCTACCGCGATGGAAACCCCGCGTTATAATTGATCGGCACAGGCCTTAAAGAGTTGATGAGTGATAGCTGGTACAGCCGCGTAGAAGCACAAACCCCATTGACTCAGGGCGACCTAATCTCTGATTGTCCGGTCATTGCTTGGGCTGCCGGCCCTCTGAATTTGAGCGGATCTGATGAAGTTGAAGTCTTAAAAGGGGCTACGATCGCCATTCAGGCTGACGTAGTGGTGATGACTCAAGCCTGCGATTTGGAGAACAACAAAGTTGATAACGTCATATTGTGCCCGCATATCTCCATTAGTGAGTATCGGAAGGCGTGGGAAGAAGAGAGAAAAAAATTGAACGAGAATCCCACGAAAAAGGCCTGGGGAAGTCTATACAAAGACATCCGTGATGGCTACATATGGAATTTAACAATTCTCAATGCGGGCGAAAGCGGTGACGTAAAAATTGACCATCGTGTTGTGGACTTTCACGATGTTTATACGATTCCGCGCAGTTTTCTTGAGTCACTTCTTAAACAACGTGGTCGCCCTCGACTCCGCCTGAATCCGCCCTATCGAGAGCATCTCTCGCAGGCATTTGCGAGGTTTTTCATGCGTGTTGGCCTACCTGTCCCTGTCACGATGCCATCATAGCTCAAGTCCGCTTGGCGAAAGAGAAGACCGTATTCGCGCATCTGCACTTGAAGACTTGGTCCCCTCTGCGATTTTCAGCATTCAGCGAAATCCGGTTGACACAAGGCTCTCTTCCCGCCTACTCTCGGGCCAAGCTTCTTCGTGTGTTTGGCTGCCGGTGAGATTTTCAACCGCAACGACTCAATGAAAGGAGACTCGACTGCATTTTTTTCAGGAGGTTTGAAATGAAAAGGCTCCGCGCTAACTTTCTTTTTTGCGTCATCGCGCTGTTGATTCTGTCGGCGCGCCGCGACTCGGCTCTAGGCGCGGAAAAAGTTTACATCGGCTATAGCGCCATTTCGGCGGCCACAACGCCGTTATGGGTGGCCAACGATCGGGGCTTTTTAAAAAAGTATGGTTTGGATGCGGAACTGATCTACCTCGCTGGCGGATCGAGAGTCGCACTGGCAATGGAGGCCGATTCGATTCAGACCGGCCTCTTCAACGATGGCGCTGCTGTCGAAGCGCGGCTTGCCGGCGGGAATTCCTTAGTGACGGGTTCGGTATACGATGTTTACTATTTTCAGATTTTCGGCAAGCCGACGATTCAAAGTCCGAAAGATCTCAAAGGCAAGACCATAGCCGCCAGCCGGGCCGGCGCCGCTTCGGAATACGGAATTCGCGATGCTTTAGCGCACTACGGGCTGAAGGAAAACGATTACAAAATGGTTTACGTGGGCGGCACGGACGCGCGCGTGCAGGTGCTCCAGCAGGGGCTCGTCGATGCCTCGATCATTTCCCCGCCCAATGGTTTGATCGCTCAGAAACTTGGCTTCAAAGAAATCTTGAACCTGATGCAGATGAAGCTTCCGTTCGGCTACATGGGCATCGGCGTCAGTGAATCCTGGCTGCGAAACCATCGCGAGACGATGCGCAATTTTATGAAGGGCTACCTCGAAGGTTTGGCGCTCAGCCGCAAAGACCCAGAGTACGCCATGCGCGTCATTGGCAAATACTCCCAGCTTAAAGATCGGGAGATATTGTCAGAGAGCTACCGGACCAGCATTCCGTACATCCCTGAAAGGCCGTATGTCAGGAAAGATATTATTACCGCGGCGCTCAAACTGTCCAAAAGAGACAATGCTCGCACTGCCGATCCGGAAAAGTTCTACGATAACAGCCTGGTGAAGGAACTCGATGAATCAGGATTCATCGCCTCGCTCTTCGGCAAATAATAACTCATTGATGTGAGTGCTGTCCTTACACGAAAAAGATTGCCAAAATCGCATTTTTCGACGTGGAGGAAACTGAATCGGTGAGACCGCACTGGCGTGTCGATCAATTCAATCCTACGGAGGGTAAAGACGTTTCGTGCTGGTATATTGAATATACGAGACCAGCGATATTTGATATACGAGCGGAGATGACAATTGACAACCCTTTGATTTCAGGAGTAAATTTCACATTGATTATTGCTGGATACCCAATATACGAGATCTGTTCACTCAATAGTTAGACCTGTCAGGAACTAAAGGTTATGTCCTCGAATGCTTCATTAAAGGAACAGAGGGATTACGCATGGTCATACTTTCAGCTCCATGCGAATCAGCGTATAAGCTCATTCAACTTTTTTGTTGTGATCGCGGCCCTTTTGACAACCGGGCTTGCTGGAACGTTAAAGAGTGATTTCACACAGCATTACGTGGGTGTTATCTTGGCGCTGAGCCTCATTGTCATTTCTTTCATCTTTTGGAAGATGGACCAGCGAGTGAGCTATCTGGTCAAGCATGCGGAGGAAGCACTGAAAGCAATAGAAGAAAAATGGATGAGCCAGGAGGATTTTATCGGCCCTGAGCTTGCTCTGTTTCGCACGGAAGAGGAAAAAACCAAGAACATCCGCAGTCTCGGCTCCTGGAATCCATGGCAGTTGCATCTGTCATATGCGAAGTGCTTTGGGGTGGTGTATTTGGTGTTCGGGATTCTTGGCGTAGTCGGTGGCATAGCGGCGGTCATCAAATGAACGGTCTAACAAGGGTTTGCAGCTGACTGCCTACAGCGTCCGCTGCGCTCCCGCTTCCGGCAGCCGCTGAAACCTAGCGTTAAACGCCAGGATTCAATTGTATTCTCCATCGACTCAAACCCATGCCATTTGCCTGGGGCGTTGAGCCAATACTGTGACAAAACGTTGTCGTCGTGAATGTCGCGTTGGCGGTAGCCGCAGGATTATTCGCTATCGTGATAGATCGTCGCCTTTTTTATGTGGGACAATCCGTAGTGTCACGCAAGCGGCTTCACATGGCCGGTTGGCTTGCGATCCTTAGCGCAGTTGTAACCGTGCTCAGGATTGGCGCAACTTGCGCGGGAGCTTGAGCGGTGCAGGTATTGTCATTTGTTGCGCCTGTGTTCTCGCCAAAACCGCTCGGCACCCGGATGCAGGGGAATATCCATCGGACTCGCATCGGTTTCGCTGAAAACCGCCGAGAGGCCTGAATAGTCCTTCTCCCACACGATCTGATCTTCGCGAGCAGCAGCCGCGCGGGCCACTTCATAGGCCATTTGCTCCGATAACGATTCGTTGGCATAAAGCGGCCAACCGCTGTAATCGATGCACCAATGCTCTTGCCTGGTGCCCCACTTTCCCGCAGGAATGCAAACGCGC
>Ga0153915_10002086_pt1 | contig 18345 bp, 16 predicted proteins | sample Opewatmetagenome_2_FD_107003 | JGI IMG/M metagenome (GOLD analysis project Ga0153915, IMG submission 107003) | Freshwater wetland microbial communities from Ohio, USA - Open water 3 Core 3 Depth 3 metaG | ecosystem: Environmental > Aquatic > Freshwater > Wetlands | place: USA: Ohio, Lake Erie...
TATCGATCTCCTCGACGTCTGCCCAGCCGATGGCGCAGGCAAGCGCCTGAGCGCGAATTTCGGGCTCGAGTCTCGTACGCTCCTCGGCGGTCAGAAGCTTCGAATCGCGCACGCCCGGGAGCCTCACGCGCCGCGGGAGGATCACGGCGGCGGCCACCACGGGGCCGGCCAATGGGCCACGGCCGGCTTCGTCCACACCGGCCCACAACCTCACGCTCCTCACGGCCGGGCCTCGATGAGTGCGAGCACGGCTTCTGCGGCTCGCTCACTCGCACCGCGCCGCAGCTGCACGTGAATATCGGAGAACACCTGTTCGAGCTCCGCAACCCGCTGCCGATCGTCCATGAAGCCGAGCACCTCGCTCCCGAGCCGCTCGGGAGTCACCTCGGGTCCAAACAGCTCTGGCACAATCCGCCGGCCCGCGAGCAGATTCGGCTGAGCGAAGAACGGCGCCTTCATAAGCCCCAACCGGCGCAGCACGAAGCTCGTCAGCCACCCGAGCCGATACGCCACGACCATCGGGCGGCCGGTGAGCGTCGTTTCGAGCGTCGCGGTGCCGGACGCCACGAGCGCTACATTCGCCGCGGCGAGCGCGAGCTGCGCCTCGCCGTCGAGGAGCCTCACCGGGATGTCCGGCGCGCGGCGCGCAAGCGCCGCGGCGAAAATCCCTCGCACCCCGGGATTCGCCATCGGTGCGACGAACTGCATCGCGGGCCGTTGACGCTTGAGCCAGTCCACCGTTCCCGCGAAATCGTCGCCGAGCCGCTCGACCTCGCCGCGGCGACTGCCGGGCAGCACCGCGACGACGCGGGCGTCAGCCGCGAGGCCGAGACGCAAGCGCGCCGCGCCGCGGTCGACCTCGAGCGGAATCTGGTCGGCGAGCGGATGGCCGACGAATTCCGCGCGGATCGCGTGATCGCGATAGAACTGCCGCTCGAAAGGCAGGAGACACAGGACGAGGTCGACCGCGTGCGCGATGCTCGCGACACGGCCTTGCCGCCAGGCCCACACCTGGGGACTCACGTATTGCACGGTCGTGACTCCAGCGCTCTTGAGCTTCGCGGCAAGCCCGAGATTGAACTCCGGCGCATCGACACCGATGAAAACATCCGGCCTTGATTCGAGGAACCGCCGGCGGACGTCGCGCCGCAGGCTCAGGAGCCCCGGCAGCGCGCCGAGAATCTCGAAAAGCCCGATCACCGCAAGCCGGTCCGAGGGGTGCCAGGCCAAGCACCCGGCCGCCACCATGCGTGGTCCGGCGACGCCAAAAAACTCTGCATCCGGGCGTCTGCGCCTGATCGCCTCGATGAGCCCGGCCCCCAGTGTATCGCCCGAGGCCTCACCCGCAACGAGCCCGACCTTGAGCGGCGCCGCGACCATAGCGACTCACCACCGCCACAGTCGGGGGTGGGGAGGTGCTTTCGGGATCGCAAAAAACAGGACGTCTTTTCCGAAGCCTACAGGGACGTATTCACGGCGCTCCCGAAAGCACCTCCCCACCCCCGACTGCGTTGAAATGCCGTGCATCGAGCGATGAGGCGCTAGCGAATGAGGCTGCGCGTGATGGTCGGGATGAAATCGACGAACGGCTGCACCTCGGGCGCTTCGCGCGCGAGCTCAGCGAGCTTCGCCTGGGCCTCGTCGAGCTTCAGACCCGAGCGGTACAGGATCTTGTAGGCGCGCCTGATGTTCCGAATCTGCTCCGGCGTGAATCCGCGCCGCTTCAGCCCCTCGGCATTGATGCTGTGGGGCGCGGCCGGCTGGCCGGCGACCATCAGGAACGGCGGCACGTCGCGCGTGATGGCAGCATTGTTGGCGAGAAAACAATGCGCTCCGATCTTGCAGAACTGATGGATCCCGGAAAAGCCGGCCATGATCACCCAGTCGCCGAGCTCGACGTGGCCTCCGAGCGTCGCGAAGTTCGCGAGCACGACGTTGTTGCCGACAACGCAGTCGTGGGCCACGTGCGTGTAGGCCATGAAGAGATTGTCGCTGCCGACCCTGGTCACGCCGTGGCCCTGGGCCGTGCCGCGATGCATGGTCGTGAATTCGCGGATCTGATTGCGGTCGCCGATCTCGAGCCGCGTCGGCTCGCCCTTGTATTTCTTGTCCTGCGGCGCATCGCCGAGCGAGGCGAACTGAAAGATCTGGCAGTCGGCGCCGATAGTCGTCGGTCCGCGGATGACGACGTGCGGCCCGATGCGTGTGCGCGGACCGATCACGACGTCCGCGCCGATCACGGCGAACGGGCCGACCTCGACATCCGCGCCGAGCTTCGCCGTCGGATCGATGACGGCGCGCGCATCAATCACGGCACGACCCCGGGCGCCACGAGCATCTCCGCCGACGCGACCTCGCAGCCGCCCACTTCGGCGACGGTCGCGAATTTCCAGATGCCGCGCATCTGGCGCCCGAGCGTCGCCTTCAGAATCAGCTGATCGCCGGGCTCGACGGGCTTGCGAAAGCGCGCCTTGTCGATGCCCGCGAAATAGAACCGCGTGTTTTCGTCCGGGACGATGTCGACGGTGCGAAAGGCGAGGATGCCCGCGGCCTGTGCCATTGCCTCGATGATCATGACGCCCGGCATAACCGGCCGGTGAGGAAAATGTCCGACGAAGAACGGCTCGTTGTACGTGACGTTCTTGAGCGCGCGGATGCTCTTGCCGGGCTCGTACTCGAGCACGCGATCGACGAGCAGAAAAGGATAGCGATGCGGCAGCTGCCGGAGGATGTCGTTGATATCGAGGGTCTTGCCGAACGAGTTGCCGGCCGGGCTGCGTGCTTCAGTCATCGCTTTCCTCTTCAGATTCCGAATCGGATGGCTCGCCGCCACCCTGTGTGCCGCGACGATACCATTCGTCGAGATGGCGGAAACGGGCTGCGTTGCGGCGGAAGACCCGCGCTTCGTCGGCCGGCAGCGCGCCAGAGTACACGCCCGCCTTCGCGATGGAACGGCTGACCATCGTGAGGCCCGTCACCACGACATCGTCGGCGATGGTCAAATGACCCACGACACCCACGGCACCGCCGATCATGCAGCGCTGGCCGATCGTCGTACTCCCCGAAATGCCGACGCAGCCGGCGATGGCCGTATGTGCGCCGATGCGCACGTTGTGGCCGATCTGGATCTGATTGTCGAGCTTGACGTCGTCCTCGATGACGGTGTCCTCGATGGCGCCGCGGTCGATCGTCGTGTTCGCGCCGACTTCGACGTCATCGCCGATGCGCACCGTGCCGAGCTGCGGCACCTTCAGCCAGCCGTCGGCTTCCCTCGCAAATCCAAAGCCGTCGGCGCCGATGACGCAGCCCGGATGCAACACCGCTCGCTGGCCGATGATCACTGCGCGGCACAAGGTAACCCGGGCGGCGAGCCAGGAATCGGCCCCTACGCACGCACCCTGTTGCAGCACCGATGCCGCTCCGATCACGACGCGCTCGCCGACAGTGACTCCGGACTCGATGACGACGTGCGGGCCGATGCTCGCACTCACAGCTATCGTCGCGTCGGGAGCGATGACGGCCGATGAATGCACGCCAGCCGCCGCGCGCGGCAACGGATGAAGCAGCGCCGCCACGCGCGCGTATGTTGCATAGGGATTGTCGGCGAGCAGCGCCGCGGTCGGACAGTCGGCGGCGTGCCGCGGTTCGAGAATGACGGCCGTTGCACGGGTCGTGCTGAGGAAGCGCCGATAGCGGGCGTTCGCGAGGAAACTCACGGAGCCCGGCTGCGCGGACCCGAGCGTCGCTACCGAATCGACGGCAGCCTGCGGATCGCCGCGCAGCCGGCAGCCGAAACGCACCGCGAGCTCGCCGAGCCGCACGGTCATGTGGCGCGCCACTCCCCTCTCAGGCACGCAGCCGGCGCGGCTTGTAACACGGCCGCGCCGACCGCGATGCGCCTAGTTCGTCTTCGCAGGCGGCTTCGGTTGCGTCGGCGTCGGCTGCTGAGGCACCGGCTGCGCCGCTGCTGCCGGCTTGTACTTCGCCTGCAATTGCGCGAGCACCGCCGTCGTAATGTCGAGTGAATCCTTGTAGTCGACCACGCCGCCCTGCAGGCCTCCGGTCAGCACCAGGTCGTAGCCATTGGCTTTCGAATAGGTCTTGATTTCCTCGAACACGATCTTGCTGACACGCTGCGTTTCCGAGCGCCCCTTGGCCTGGGCGTCGTCGCGAAACTCCTGCGCGCGGCGCTCGAGCTCCCGCTGCGCATCGCGCAGATCCTTTTCCATCTTGTCGCGCTCGCTCTCGGACATTGCAACGCTGTCGCGCTGGTATTTCTCGAGGCGCGCCTTGAGCTCTTTGTCGCGGTTTTCCAGTTCGCGCTGCTTCGGCCCGAACTCGCTCTCGATGGAGATCTGCGCGGCCTTCGCCTGCGGCGAGTCGGTGAGCAGCCGGCCGATATCGACCACGCCCACTTTGAGGTCCGCCGCGGTTGCGGGAAACGCAGCTGCGCCGATGAGGCCGATGACAGCTGCCAAAATCACGGTTCTTGACATGGATGGGTCCTTAGAATGCCTGGCCGACGGAAAACTGGAAGCGTTCGGTTTCATCCGCGTAGATGTTCGGGTCGTTCTTCACACCATAAGCGTTGAGCGGCACCGCGAAGCTGAAGCGGAACACGCCGAGCGGCGCGAGCCACTCCACCGCGATACCGGTCGAATGCTTCAACTTATCATACTTGAACCCGTAGTCGACCGGGGGCCGCGGCACCGGATTGCCGCTCGAATCGATGAGCCCGAGATTCGGGCCGACGAAGTTCACGTGCTCCGTGGAGAACACGTTGCCGATGTCATAGAACCATGACACGCGCGCCTGCGACCGCCACTTCTCCGGCACCGGGAACAGCACTTCCAGCCGGCCAATAACCCGCAGGTTGCCGCCGTAGGGATTGCCGAAGTTGTCCTTCGGGCCGAGGCGGCTCTCGCGATAGCCGCGCACGCTGTCCGGTCCGCCGGCAAAGAACTGGCGGTAGGGAGGCAACGCCGTCGTGTCGCCCATGGCGGCCCCGTAGTCGACCTGCCCATTCACAGAGATCGTGAAGCCCTTGCCGAGCCTGAAGAACTGCAGGTAGTCGTAGTTCGCGACGTAGTACTGCACCTGGCCGACCGGTAGCGCATAGGAAATCGACAGTGAATGGCGCACGCCGCGGTCCGGAAAGATCGTGCGGTTGCGCGTGTCGAAGGCCCAGCCGGCCGTCGCCTCCACGGTCGAGAACTTCGCGCCGAAGATCGTGAAGTCGTCGATCCCGTCGCCGTTCTGATCGACCGGGCGCGTGAACGTGTTGCCGTTCTGCCGCACCCACTCGCGTGCCTCGTCGGCGCTCGCGCTGCTCGTGAGAAGCTGTGCGTCCTGCAGCGACAGGCCGAAATGAATGAACTGGTACTCGGAGATCGGGTAGCCATAGTCAACGCCGGCCGACAGCGTCTTGGTCGAAAAGTCGGACGAAGCCGATACGAACTGCGTGACGTCGCGGTAGGTGAGCGAGAGCTGGCGCGAGATGCCGTCGATGGTGCGATACGGATCGGTCTGCGCGAAGCTGTACACCTTCGAGTAGCGCCCCGAGTTGATCTCGACCGCGATGCGCTGGCCCGTGCCCATGAAATTGCTGTGCACGAAGTTGCCGTTCAGGATGATCGACTGCGACTCCGAATAGCCGACGCCGCCGCCGAACTGGCCCGGCAGGCCCTCCTTCACCGTGAAATCGACGTCGACGAGGTCCGGCGTGCCGGGCACGGGATTGGTCTCGTACTCGACCTTCTCGATGAACGGCAGGCGCTGCAGGCGCTCCTTGGAACGCTCGACCGCCGCGTTCGAGAGCCAGCCGCCCTCGAGCTGCCGCATTTCGCGCCGCATGACCACGTCGTTGATGCCGGTCGTGCCGTGAAAATTGATGTGACGCACGTAGGCGCGGCTCCCCGGATCGACGAAGAAGGTGACGCTCACTTCCTTCTTTTCGTCATTGGCCGTCGTGACCGGATCGATCTTGGCGAAGGCGAAGCCGTCCTCGCCGAGCCGATAGGAAATGAGGTCCTGCGTCTGCGTGATGAGCTTGCGCGAGAACGTCTGCCCCGGCGCGACCAGGAGGAGGCGCCTCAGCGTCGCCTCGGGCACCACCATGGTGCCCGCGATCTTCACTTCCCCCACCTTGTAGACGTCGCCTTCCGAGATCGGGATCGTGATGAAGATGTCGTCCTTTTCCGGCGTGATCGTCACCTGGGGATTGTCGATGCGGAAGTTGGCGTAGCCGCGATCCATGTAGTACGAACGCAGCTTCTCAAGGTCCCCCTGCAGCGACTCGCGCGAGTAGCGGTCGTCCTGCTTGTACCAGGACAGCCAGTTCGGCGTCTTGAGCTCGAAGCCCTCGAGGATGTCCTTTTCCTTGAACTTGGTCGCCCCGACGATGTTGATCTCGCGGATCTTGGCCCGGTCGCCCTCGTGGATGTTGATCTCGATCTTGACGCGATTGCCGGTCGACTCCTCGACCTTGGTGTCGATGCGCACGCCGTACTTGCCGCGGCTGAAATACTGATCGGTGAGGTACTGCTTGACGTCCTCGAGCGTCGAGCGGTCGAAGGTCTTGCCGACGGCGAGGCCCACGCCGCGCATCGACTTCTGCAGATCCTCGGTCTTGATGTCCTTGTTGCCCTTGATGTCGAAACTCTCGATCGACGGGCGCTCGAGCACGACGATGACGAGCGTCGCGCCATCGCGACGGAATTCCACGTCGCGGAAAAAACCGGTGTCGTACAGCGCGCGCAGCGCTTCCTGCAGGCGGCGGGTGTCGAGCTTGTCGCCGATGTTGACCGGCAGGTAGTTGTAGACCGTGCCCTCGGAGATACGCTGCAGGCCCTCCACCTTGATATCGCCGACGGTGAATTCATCCTCGCCCGCGGCGTGGGCTATGGCGGTTGCAATCAGAATGAGCGGTGCAATCGCTGCGGGCTTCAGGAGCATGCGTACCTTTCTTCTTCTTCTTAGAAATTGCGGGTGAAATCGTTGACGAGCACGAAGGACAGCAGCACCACGATCATCGCAAGGCCGATCTGCTGGCCAAGAGCCTGCGCACGGTCCGAGAGCGGCCGGCCGCGCACGGCCTCGGCGAGCTGATAAACGATCTGCCCGCCGTCGAGCACCGGCACCGGCAGAAGGTTGAGAATCGCGAGACTCACGCTCACGTACGCAAGAAACGCGAGGAAGGTGATGAAGCCGGCGCGCGCCGACTCCCCGGCCGCCTTGGCGATGGTGACGGGGCCACCAAGATTGCGCGGCGACACCTTGCCCGTGACCATCTTCCAGAGGATCTTGACCGTGAGACCGCTCATCCGCGTCGTCGTCGTGACACCGGCTGCCAGCGCATCGAGCGGCCCGAGGCTGCGCTTGACGATCATGGACTCGGGAAACTTGGCGGTTTGCAGCACCTCGGGGCGCATGTCAAAGCCGACGCCGATGCGGCCGAAGCTGCGCCCGTTCTCCGTGACTCTGCGGATGGCGACGGGAATTTCCAGCGCTTCACCGGCCCGCTCGATGCGCACGACGACCGTCGTGCCCGCTCGCGCACTGATGATCTGGCGGGCGACGTCGGCATTGCGTGTCTGCTCGCCGTCGACGGCGAGGATGCGATCGCCAACCTTCAGGCCCGCATCGCGAGCTCCGCCCTCGTTGACCTCGCCGAGGACGACATGCTGATCGGGCACCCAGAAGGTGAAGCCGAGGAGTGCCAGCGGATCGCCTTCGGTCAGCGCCCGCTGCTCGCTGTCGCTCAGTTGGAGCTTGAGCTCGTGCTCGCCGCGACCGGGGCTCACTACGCCGAGCGTCACCACGGGCTCATCGACGAAATGGCTCACGAGGTCGATGACGAAATCGCTCTCCGTGACACGCTCGCCGTCGATGCGCACGAGTTCGTCGTCGGACTTCAGGCCCGCGCGTGCCGCGGGCGTGTCGGCGGCGACCGCGCCCACGACGAGGCGGCGCATGTCCGTCGGCACGGCGCTGATGATCGCGTACACGAGAATCGCAAAGAGCAGATTGAAACCCGGCCCGGCAAGAAGGACGAGGGTTCGCTGCCAGATCGGTCGGCGCGTGAACGAGCGCGGCAGATCGCGAGGCTCCACCGGCCCCTCGCGCTCATCGAGCATCTTCACGTAGCCGCCGAGCGGCACGGCACCGAGGGCGAATTCGGTCTCGCCGCCGCCGATGCGGCGCGACCAGAGCGTTTTCCCGAAGCCGATCTTGAATCGCTCGACCTTGAAGCCGAGGAGCCGCGCGATCGAGAAGTGGCCGAATTCGTGGACGGCGACGAGAAGTCCGACCGCAACGACAAATCCGCCGATCCACCACAGGAGATTGCCGCCGAGCTCGCTCACGCGCACGCTCCGCAGCGCTCGCCGAGCACAGCCGCCGCCGTGCGGCGGGCCCAGGCATCCGCCGCCAGTACGTCCTCCAGGGTATGCACCGCTCCCACCTCGTGCCGCTCAAGCACCCGACCAATGACCTCGGGGATCATCGTAAAGTTCACCTGCCCGTCGAGGAACGCCTGCACCGCAAGCTCGTTGGCGGCGTTCAAGACCGCGGGCGCCGTGCCACCGAGACGGGCGGCGCGCTCCGCAAGGCCGAGACAGGGAAATCTCGCAAGGTCCGGCGCTTCGAAACGAAGCCGCCCGAGACCGACGAGGTCGAGCGATTGTACACCGGAGTCGATGCGTTCCGGCCAGGCGAGCGCATGGGCGATCGGCGTGCGCATGTCCGGGTTGCCGAGCTCGGCGAGCACCGAGCCGTCGACGTACTCGACCAGCGAGTGAACGATGCTGTCGCGGTGGATGACGACCTCGATTTCGTCCGGCGTGACACCGAAAAGGCGGCAGGCTTCGATGAGCTCCAGGCCCTTGTTCATCAGAGTCGCGGAGTCGACGGAGATCTTGCGGCCCATGACCCAGCGCGGGTGCGCGCAGGCCTCCGCGGGAGTTGCGCGTTCGAGCCGTTCTTGCGTCGCGTCGACGAACGGGCCGCCGGAGGCTGTGAGGATGATCCTGCGCACGCCGGGAGCGCGGCAGCCGCCGACACTCGCGCTCGACGCAGGAAGGCACTGGAAGATGGCGTTGTGCTCGCTGTCGATGGGAATCAGGGTGGCGCCGCTTGCGGCGACGGCCTCGATGAGGAGCTCTCCCGCCATGACGAGCGGCTCCTTGTTCGCGAGCAGCAAGCGCTTGCCCGCCCGCGCCGCTGCCAGAGACGACAGCAGCCCTGCGGCGCCGACGATGCCGGCCATCACGATGTCCGTCTCGGGATGCGACGCGATGTGCTCGAGCGCCGGCGCGCCGCCGAGCACTTCCGTCGTAGATCCGACCGAGGCGAGGCGGCTGCGCAGCGCCACTGCGGCGGCTTCGTCGACGAGTACCGCGAACCGCGGCCGATGCTTCAGGCACTGATCGAAAAGTCGCCCATGGTCGCGATGGGCCGCGAGGGCAACCACTCGAAAGCGGCCCGGATGCCGCGAGACGACATCGAGCGTGTTGATGCCGATCGTGCCGGTCGAGCCGAGTACGGTTACGCCGGCCATACGCGCTCCCCGAGAATGGCGAGACCCAGCACGAAAAGTGGCACCGCCGCGGTCACGCTGTCGATGCGGTCGAGGATACCGCCGTGCCCCGGTATGAAGTGCCCGCTGTCCTTCAGGCCCGCGAAGCGCTTGAACATGCTCTCGGTAAGATCACCGACGATCGACGCGAGCGCGACGCCGACGCTGAGCAGCATGAAAGCGAGGACCGGCGCTGTGAACAGCTGCGCTCCGACAGCGGCGATGAGCGCGGCACCTACCGCGCCGCCGGCGACTCCCTCCCAGGTCTTGGCCGGACTCACGCGTGGCGCCAGCCGCCGATGGCCAAACCGTCGACCGATGAAAAACGCGCCGATGTCCGCCGCCCAGACCAGACACAGCACGTAGAAGACGAGCTCGGGTCCGCGGTCGACGCGGACCTGCAGCTGACTCAATGTCGTCCAGGCCGGCACCAGCACGAAGACACCTGCAATGGCGGCTGCGGGCCGGCTGACCTTATGCGGCATGAACACGAGCCACAATAGTGCGATGACCCACCAGGCGGCCGTAAGAATAAGGAGCTCACGATACGGCTGCGCAGCCACGGCCTGGCGCGACGCCAGCCACATGAGCAGCGCGATCGCAGCGACATAGCCCGCCCTCGTCGCAACACCGGTCAGGCGCACGAACGCCGACCATTCCCAGGCGGCGAACAGGATCGCGAGCGCGTAGCAGCCGAGGGCAACCGCCGGCGGCAGCAGAAAAACGACCACGATGAGAGCGATCACTCCGACAATCGCCGTGAGCACGCGTTGGCGCAGCACGCTCAGCCCGCCTTCACTTGCTGGCCCGTCAGGCCGAAACGCCGCTCGCGGCCGGCGAAGAATTCCAGCGCCTGGTCGAGCTCGCGCCGAGTGAAGTCCGGCCACAGCACGTCCGTGAAATAGAGCTCGGCGTAAGCGAGGTTCCAGAGCAGGAAATTGCTGATGCGCCGCTCGCCGCCCGTGCGGATGAAGAGGTCCGGCTCGGCGAGCCCGCCGAGGGAAAGCTCCGCGCCGAAGCGAGTTTCGTCGATGTCGGCGACGCGCAGCGCGCCGCTCGTGCACTGCGCCGCCAGCTTGCGTGCCGCCTCGATGATGTCCCAGCGGCCGCCGTAACCGACCGCCACCCGCAACTTCAGTCCCGTGTTGAGCCGCGTGCGCTCCTCGGCCTCGAGCATGCGCGCCTGCAGCCGGACGGAAAGCGCCTGGCGATTGCCGATGAATCTGAGCTCGACGCCCTTCTCGTGCAGCTCATCGACCTCGCGAGTGAGCGCATCGGTAAACAGGTCCATCAGCGCCCCGACTTCCTCCACCGGCCGGCGCCAGTTCTCGCTCGAGAAGGCGAACAGTGTCAGCGCTTCGACGCCGAGCTCCGCGCAGCGGCGCACGCTCATGCGGACCGGTTCGATGCCAGCACGATGGCCCTGGTGCCGGGGAAGCCCCCGCGCTTCGGCCCAGCGCCCGTTGCCATCCATGATGATGGCGACGTGACGCGGCAGCGAGTCGGACACGGTGGGTACTGGGGATATATTCACAACCGCTGGCGGGCCTGCTCCTTCAGACCTGCATCAGTTCCTTTTCCTTCTCTGCGGCCGCCTGGTCGATCTCGGCGACATGTTTGTCGGTGAGCTTCTGCACCTCGTCCTGGGCGCGGCGGTCATCGTCCTGGCCGATCAACTTCTCCTTGAGCATCTCCTTCAGATCCGCCAGGACTTCGCGACGCACGGCACGCACCGCGACGCGCGCATTCTCGGCCTCGTGACGCACGACCTTCGTGAGCTCGCGCCGCCGCTCCTCGTTGAGCGGCGGCAACGGAATCCGGATCACCGTGCCCGCTGTGGTGGGACTCAGCCCCAAGTCCGACTTGTGAATCGCCTTCTCGATCACCTGCACCATCGACTTCTCCCACGGCGTGATTGCGAGCGTGCGCGCATCCTCGGCGACAATGTTCGACACCTGGTTGAGCGGCACTTCGTTGCCGTAGTACTCGACGCGCAGGTGCTCGACGAGGCTCGGATGCGCCCGCCCGGTGCGCAGCTTCTTCAGCTCCGAGCGGAAGGCCTGCACGCACTTCTGCATGCGCTGCGTGGCGTCTTTGCGGATATCCTCGAGCATGACGGTACTCCGCTGCTGTTGATCTCTGATGCGAAATCTCAGGCGCCGGCGCCGTTGTCGACCAGCGTGCCGACGTCCTCGCCGTTCACGATACGAATGAGGTCGCCCGCATTGGCGAGATTGAAGACCCTGAGCGGCAGGTTGTTGTCGCGGCACATGACTATGGATGTCGCATCCATGACGTTCAGCCGGTCGGTCAGAACCTTGTCGAAGGTGAGTCGCGTGTAGCGCTTCGCCTGGGGGTTGCGTACCGGATCCTCGGAGAAGACGCCGTTGACCTTGGTGGCCTTCAGCAGCAGCTCCGCGTTGATTTCGATGGCGCGCAGGCTCGCCGCGGTGTCCGTCGTGAAATACGGATTGCCGGTGCCCGCCGCGAATATCACGGCGCGCCCCTTTTCCAGGTGGCGAACCGCACGACGGCGGATGAAGTCCTCGCAAACCTGGTTGATGCGGATCGCCGACATCACGCGCGTGTGGATGCCGAGGTTTTCGAGCGCGTCCTGCAGGGCGAGCGAATTCATCACGGTCGCCAGCATGCCCATGTGATCGGCAGTCACGCGATCCATGCCCGCGCGCGCAAGACCCGCTCCACGGAAGATGTTCCCGCCGCCGATGACGATGGCGATGTCGACGCCGAGCTCGCGCACCTCGCGCACTTCGTTCGCAATGCGCTTCAGCATCTGCGGGTCGATGCCATAGTCCTCGCCACCCATGAGCGCCTCGCCGCTCATCTTGACGAGAACGCGCTTGTAGCGCGGCAGGGACTTGCCGCCGGCGTGGGTCTCTTTCTTGTCTTGGGCCACGGCCGGGTTTCCGGGAGATGCGCTAGTGGGCGGCCTTCACCGTCGCCATCACATCGGCGACGAAATCACTCGTCTTCTTTTCGATGCCCTTGCCCACCTCGAAGCGCACCAGCTCCGTGACCTCCGCCCCCGCGTTCTTCAGGAGCTTCTCGACCGTGATCTTGTCGTCCTTCACGAACGGCTGACCGACGAGCGTGATCTCCGCGAGACGCTTGCGCAGCTTCCCTTCCACGATCTTCGCGAGAATGTCGGCGGGCTTCTGCTCGCCTTTCACCTGCTCTGCGAAAATCGCGCGCTCCTTTTCCACGATCTCGGCCGGAACCTGGGCGGTGGTGATGTAATCCGGATTGAGAGCGGCGGCGTGCATTGCAATGTCGCGCGCCAGCTCTTCCGTTCCGCCCTTGAGAGCCACGAGGCACCCAATGCGGGTGCCGTGCAGATAGGCGCCGAGCGCCGTCGGCGCTCGGACCGCGGCAACACGGCGCACAGCGACGTTCTCGCCGATCTTCGCGACGAGGCTCTTACGCACGTCCTCGAGCGGCTCGCCGCTCTTGCCGCGCAAGGCCATGAGCGCAGCGACATCGGCGACGCCCGAAGCCAGCGCCTGCGCGGCAACGGCGCGCGCAAAGCCCTGGAACTCGTCCTGCTTGGCAACGAAATCGGTCTCGCAGTTGACCTCGACCATGGCCGCAGTCAATCCCGAGCGCTCGATGGCGAGGACCCCCTCCGCCGCGACGCGCGAGGACTTCTTGTCGGCCTTGGCGAGACCCTGCACTCGCAGCTGCTCGGCGGCGGCATCGGCGTCGCCGTTGGCGGCGACGAGCGCCTTCTTGCACTCCATCATGCCGGCGCCCGTGCGCTCACGCAGTTGTTTGACTAGCTCGGCGGTAACCATGGCTGGGCAAATCCTCGGGTTCTACTTCTCGTCCGGCTTCTTCTCGTCTGTCTTATTCTCGTCTGGCTTCTTCTCGTCCGTCTTCGCCTCATCCGCCTTCTCGCCGCCGACGGGCGCCGCGGCCTTCGGTGCTACCGCGCGTTTGTTGCGTAGTGCAGCCGCGCGCGCCGCCATGAACTTCTCGCCGGTCGGATCGGCCTCGTCGATATCGACGATCTCGTCGACCTCGATCTCGGGCTCCGCCTCGACGGCTTTCGGCGCGAGCGCCTTGCGCTTCGCCGGCGCCTTCTTGCGAACGGCCGCCGTCGATTTGCGCTTGGGCGCGCCCTTTTTGCGCGGCACGCCTTCCTCGTCGAGCTCGACGAATTCATCCTCGCCGGCCGGCACTTCCGGCATCGCCGACTTGCCTTCGAGCACCGCATCGGCAATGCCGGCGGCGTAGAGCTGAATGGCCCGCATGGCGTCGTCATTGCCGGGAATCACCCAGTCGATCCCCTCCGGCGAGCAGTTCGTATCGACGATCGCGACCACGGGAATATCGAGCTTGCGCGCTTCGTGCACGGCGATGTTCTCGTGGCCGACGTCGATCACGAACATGACGTCGGGGAGCGAGCCCATTTCCTTGATGCCGCCGAGGCTCTTCAGGAGCTTTTCCATCTCGCGACGCAGCGTCTGCGCTTCCTTCTTGCCGCGCTTTTCGAGCATCCCGCTCGCGGCCAGCTCTTCGATCTCGCCGAGCCGCTTGATCGACTGGCGGATCGTCTTGAAGTTGGTGAGCATGCCGCCCAGCCAACGCTGGTTGACGTACGGCATGCCGCAGCGCTGCGCTTCCTTCAGCACGGCATCGCGCGCCGAGCGCTTGGTGCCGACGAACAGCACCTTGCCGCCGTCGGCGACGACCTGCTTGACGAAGTTCGCGGCCTGCACGTACATGGGCTGCGTCTTCTCGAGATTGATGATGTGGATCTTGTTGCGCTCGCCGAAGATGAAAGGTGACATCTTCGGGTTCCAGAAGCGGGTCTGGTGTCCAAAGTGGACGCCCGCTTCCAGCATCTGTCGCATGGACACGCTGGCCATGAATGAACTCCTTGGGGGTTATGCCTCCGCGGGCCCCGGGCGGAAATCGCAGAGGGTGGCTGCCCATCCTCCCGACACCCCTCCGCTCGTGACGGCTCGCGTGTGGGTTGTTTGCCAAAAAAGGCCGCGCTTTATACCATGCAGGCGCTGACGAAACAACGCGTTAGCTAAGGTAGCGACCCCGAAATGGACTCCGCCGTCAGACCCCGCAACGTTACCGTCAAGTCCCCGGCGGAGCAGCAGAAAATGCGCGTCGCCGGCCGCCTCGCCGCCGACGTACTGGACATGATCGGGCAGCACGTGGTGCCCGGCGTCACGACCGATCAGCTAGACCGGCTGTGCCATGACTATATCGTCAAGACCCAGCAGGCGATCCCCGCGAACGTCGGCTACAAGGGTTTCCCGAAGGCTATCTGCACCTCGGTGAATCACGTCGTGTGCCACGGAATTCCGGGCGAGAAGGAGCTCAAGGCCGGCGACATCATCAACATCGATGTCACCGTGATCAAGGACGGCTGGCACGGGGACACGAGCCGCATGTACTACGTGGGCAAGCCTCCGATCCAGGCGCAGCGCCTGACAGAAGCCTGCTTTCAGGCGATGTGGCGCGGTATCGAACAGGTCCGCCCCGGCGCGCATCTCGGCGACATCGGCCACGCGATCCAGACTTTCGTCGAGAGTCACGGCTTTTCCGTCGTGCGCGAATACTGCGGACACGGCATCGGCCGCGTTTACCACGAGGATCCGCAGGTGCTGCACTACGGACGGCCCGGCACGCTGGAGGAGCTCGTGCCCGGCATGACGTTTACCGTCGAGCCGATGGTCAATGCCGGCAAGGCCGCGACGCGTGTGCTGCCCGACGGCTGGACCGTGGTCACCCGTGACCACTCGCTGTCGGCGCAGTGGGAACACACGCTCCTCGTCACGAACACGGGCTTCGAAGTACTGACGCTCGGCGCCGCAGACCGCCACTGACATCGATGCCATGAACGCGGTGATTCCGGAAGATGCCGAGGACGGCGGCGCCGTCACCACCGCCGAAACGCACTGGCTGTACCTGGAAACGATTGCGGGACGCCTCTCGGCCGGCGGCAACTCGCTCGCTGCCTTTCGCGCGGTGCTCGAGCAGGGCGACAAAGAGCTGCGCGAGCGATTTACGCGCGACGAGCCTGTCGAGCAGCTGGTGCGCGATCGCGCGCGGCTGGTCGACGGATTGCTCATCGCCGCCTGGAACCTCGATGCCAATCCCGCGACTCGGGAACTTGCGCTGATCGCCGTCGGCGGCTACGGCCGCGGGGAGCTGCATCCCGCCTCCGACATCGACGTCCTCATCCTCGTGCCGAAAACCGAATCCACCGCCTGGCAGCAGGGCCTCGAGAAATTCCTGGCGACGCTGTGGGACATGGGACTCGAGATCGGGCACAGCGTGCGGACGATCGACGACTGCCAGCGCGAGAGCCTGGCGGACATCAGCACCGCGACTACCTTGTTCGAGGCGCGGCTGCTCGCCGGGCCCGAACCGCTCTTCAGCGCGATGCGCCGCGCGCTCGCTCCGGAGTCGCTGTGGTCCTCGGCGGAATTCTTCGAGGCCAAGGTGAAGGAGCAGCAGGCGCGCCACGCGCGCCACCACGACACCGCCTACAACCTCGAGCCGAACGTCAAGACGAGTCCCGGGGGCCTCCGGGACATCCAGACGATCGGCTGGGTCGCGAAACGGCACTTCGGCACCGATACGCTCGATGAGCTCGTGAAGCACGGCTTCATCACCGCGAACGAGCTGAGAAAACTCAAGAACGCCCAGAGCTTCCTGTGGAAGGTGCGCTTCGCGCTGCACGTCGCGACCGGCCGGCGCGAGGACCGGCTGCTCTTCGATCACCAGATGAAGCTCGCCGGCATGTTCGGCTACGAGGACGCGACCTACACGCTCGCGGTCGAGCAGTTCATGCAGCGTTACTACCGCACCGCGATGGACGTGAGCCTTCTCAACGAGCTCCTGCTGCAGCTCTTTCGCGAAGCGATCCTGCAGAAGGCGACGCCGCCCGTGCCCCTGAACGCGCGCTTTCAGATCCGCAACGACTATCTGGAAGTCACGAGCCCGGACGTATTCACGCGCAATCCGGGCGCGCTGCTCGAGCTCTTCGCACTGCTCGAGCAGAATCCGCACGTGCGCGGCGTGCGGGCCGAGACGATCCGCCTGGTCGGGCGAAGCCTGTGGCTCATCGACGAGGAGTTCCGCCAGAATCCGCGCCACCACCGGCTCTTCATCGAGATCCTGCGCGCGCCACAGGGCGTGACGCATGAGCTCAGGCGCATGAACCTCTACGGGGTGCTGGGCCGCTACATTCCCGCATTCGGCCGTGTCGTCGGCCGCATGCAGTACGACCTCTTTCACGCGTACACAGTCGACGCGCACACGCTCTTCGTCGTGAGCAACCTGCGACGCTTCGCAATGGCGAAGTACGACCACGAGTTCCCCTCGCTATCGCGGATCATGCAGGCGCTGCCGCGCCCGGAGCTGGTGTACCTGGCGGCGCTCTTTCACGACATCGCGAAGGGCCGGGGTGGCGATCACTCCGAGCTCGGCGCAGTGGATGCGGAAGCGTTCTGCCTCGAGCAGGGTCTTGGACGTTACGACGCACGTCTCGTCGCGTGGCTCGTACGTAACCACCTCATCCTCTCGATGACCTCGCAGAAGAAGGACACGTCCGATCCGAAGGTCATCCACGACTTCGCCGCGAAGGTGGGCGACCAGACCCACCTCGACCACCTCTATCTCCTCACGGTGGCCGACGTACGCGGCACGAATCCGAAGCTCTGGAATTCCTGGAAGGCTTCACTCTTCGAGGAATTCTACGAGCGCACGAAGCGCGCGCTGCGTCGCGGCCTCGAGAGCCCGATCGACCAGGAGGAGCTGATCGCAGAGACGCAGGGCACGGCACGCGAGCTCCTTGCGCAAGCGAAGATCGCTCCGTCGGCCGTACAGCACGTGTGGAAGCACCTGACCGACACTTACTTCCTGCGTCATACGGCCGATGAAATCGCCTGGCACACGGCGCTCATCGCGCAGCGCGAGGAAGCCGGCGAAGACGGTCCGCTGGTGAGCGTGCGTCAGCAGACCGAGCGCGGTGGCACCGCGATCTTCACTTATACGCCGCACCGGCAGCACAGCTTCGCGCGCACGACGGCGGTTCTCGATCAGCTGGGGCTCAACATCCTCGATGCGCGCATCACGCCGACCGCGCACGGCTTCAGCATCGAAACGTATTTCGTGCTCGAGGGCCACGGCGGCGCGATCGCCGACGTCGACCGCATTCGCGAGATCGAAAGCGCCCTGCGCAACAATCTCGACCAGCCGGACGGCGCGGACCTGATGGTGACGCGTCGCGCACCGCGGCAGGTGCGCCTCTTCACGACGGCGACGCAGGTCAACTTCAGCCACGACGCGCGCAACGACCGCACGATTCTCGAGCTCGTCGCGGGCGATCGGCCGGGACTTCTATCGGTAATCGGCCGCATCTTCATGACGGAGCGGGTCGACATTCACGGCGCCCGGATCGTGACGGTCGGCGAGCGCGCCGAGGACGTGTTCTACGTGACCGGAGAAGACGGCCGCCCCTTGACCCAGGCCGCCTGCGACAAGCTCGCAGCGCGCCTCGTCGAAGCGCTGGACCGCCGCGAGTAGCGGCCCGCGCATGAATCCCGCCCTCGAGCGCCTGCCGCCCTACCCCTTCGAACGCCTCAATGAGCTGAAGGCCGGACTTAAGCCTCCGGCAAACCTCAAGCACATCGGCATGTCGATCGGCGAGCCGCGACATGCGCCGCCACCATTCATCCTGAACGCGCTGGCGCAATCGCTCGCGACGCTGGGCACGTATCCGTCAA
>Ga0153915_10002087_pt1 | contig 18344 bp, 15 predicted proteins | sample Opewatmetagenome_2_FD_107003 | JGI IMG/M metagenome (GOLD analysis project Ga0153915, IMG submission 107003) | Freshwater wetland microbial communities from Ohio, USA - Open water 3 Core 3 Depth 3 metaG | ecosystem: Environmental > Aquatic > Freshwater > Wetlands | place: USA: Ohio, Lake Erie...
CCGCGGGCGTGATTCCCGCCCAATCGGTCGCGGTCATCGCGCTCCTGGCGCGCCGCTTCAGCCGGGACACGGTCGTGCGCATGCTCCCCATGGGCGCCGATTCGACCATCCCCGTCACGATCGTTCATCACGGCGATACCACCGTGGTAACGCTCGCCGGGATCGAGGCGCGCACGGTGACCGCCGGCGGTCGGCCGGCGGCGATCGACGTGCCGATCCAACGGCTGCGGGCCGAGCTGTGGGATGGCCGTGATTCGCTCCCGGCGCTCGCCGGACTGCGGCGGCCGGTGCGCGATTACCGCGCGCCGGCCGGCGGTTCCTACACGGCGGCAGAAGTCCAGGTGCCGATCCGCTCGGTGCAGGGCGACACGTTCTCGCTCGCCGGCACGTTCACGCGGCCGGCGGCCGGCCCCGCCCGGGTGCCGGTCGTCGTGACGATCACCGGCTCGGGGCGGCAGACGCGCGACGAGGATTTGTGGCCGCTGCTCCCCGACTACCGGCCGTTCCGTCAGATCGCCGAGCGGCTCGCAGCCGAAGGCATCGGCGTGCTACGCCTCGACGACCGGGGAACGGGAGGATCGGGTGGTGCGGAGGGGACGACGGCCGACTATGCCGACGACGTGCGCCAGGTGGTCGCGTGGCTGCGGCATCGCCCCGATGTGGCGGCCGGGAGGATCGCGCTGCTCGGCCACAGCGAAGGAGGGGCGATCGCCCCGCTGGTCGCCGCGCAGGATTCGACGCTCGCCGGCATCGTCCTCCTCGCCGGGCCGGGCAAGAGCGGTCGGGAGATCCTGCTCGACCAGTTCCGCCGTCCGATCCAGCTCGCGCCGGGGCTCTCGGACTCGGCCCGGGCCGCCCAGCTCGCCGCGGTGCCGCAGGCGGTCGACCAGATGGTACGCCCCAGTGCCTGGATGCGCTGGTTCGCGGCGTACGATCCACTGGCCACGGCGCGCCAGGTGAAAGTGCCGGTGCTGATCCTCCAGGGCGCGCTCGATCGGCAGGTGTCGGCCGGACAGGCGGACACGCTCGCGGCCGCGCTCCGCAGTGCCGGCAATCGTGCCGTGACGGAGCACGTGTACCCGGGCTTGAACCATCTCTTCCTGCACACCGACGGCGACGGCTCGCCGAGCGAATACCCGACGCTGAGGGACACGAAGCTGCCGGCGCCGGTGCTCGACGACATCGCGGCGTGGCTCAGGGTGAAACTCACAGTTCCCGGACACTAGCCGGTCACCGGCAGCAACCTTCCTCGCGTCTCCGGCGTCATACTCGGTACTTCCTCACCCCCGGGGCCGTGGCTATGTCGAAAGCGATCGTCGTTGTCGCGGCGCTGATCGCCGCTGTTCCGCTCGCCGCCCAGAATGTCCATCCCACGACCCCGCCGGTGGTGCGTGCCGTTGCGCTGCAGGAGACGATCCGGATCGACGGCAAGCTGGACGAAGCGGTGTGGCAGACCGCACCCGCGGCCACGGGTTTGACGCAGAGTCAGCCCAACGAAGGCCAGCCGGCGACGCAGCGGACCGAGGTCCGGTTCGCCTACGACGACGCGGCGATCTACGTGGGCGCCCGGATGTACGACGACTCCGGCGCGCGCGGCGTGCGAACGCGCCTGGTGCGGCGGGACGTCAACGCGGACGCGGACTACGTCCAGGTCATCTTCGACACCTATCACGATCACATCGGCCGGCTCTTCTTCACCGTGAATCCATCGGGCGTTCGCGCCGACGCCAACGGCCTGGGCGGCGGCGGCGACGATTCGTGGGACCCGGTGTGGGAAGTGAAAACCGCGATCGACTCGCTCGGCTGGACAGCCGAGATGCGGATTCCGTTCTCGCAGCTGCGCTATCCGACGACGCAGGCGGAGCAGACGTGGGGGCTGCAGATCTGGCGCCAGGAGAACCGGCTGAACGAGCTGTCGCAGTGGGCGTTCTGGCATCTCAACGAGTCCGGCGGCCCGTCGCGCTTCGGGCACCTCACCGGTCTCGTGATCCACCGGGCGCCCGGCAAGGCCGAGGTGCTGCCATACGTGGTCGGCCGTTCGTCCAACGTGCCGGTCAGCGATCCCACCGATCCGTTTACGAAGGCGCACACGATGGACGGTCGCGTGGGCGGCGATGCGCGCGTGTTGTTGACGTCGAACCTCACGCTCGCCGCGACGGTCAATCCGGATTTCGGCCAGGTGGAGGCGGATCCCGCGGTCGTGAACCTCTCGGCGTTCGAGACGTTCTTCCAGGAGAAGCGGCCGTTCTTCGTGGAAGGATCGAGCTACTTCGGCTTCGGGGGGTTCAGCTGCTACTTCTGCTCGAACGTGTCGAGCCTCTCGATGTTCTACACGCGGCGCATCGGGCGCTCGCCCCAGGTCCCAGCGGGGATGTACGACTCCGTGAACTACGCCAAGGTGCCCGACAACACGACGATCCTGGGCGCCGCCAAGCTCACGGGCCGGACCACCACGGGGTGGTCGATCGGCGCGCTCGACGCGGTCACCGCCCACACGCAGGCGACCGTGCAGCTCGCCGACCGTACGCGGAGCCGGGTCACCGTCGAGCCCTTCACCAACTATTTCGTCGGGCGGATCGCGAAGGACCTGCGCGGCGGCGCGACGGTGGTCCGGGCCATGGCGACATCGGTGTACCGCAATCTCGACAATCCCCTCGTCAGCGACCGCCTGAGCCACCATGCCGAATCCTTCGGGCTCTCCACCGACATGTGGTTCCGCAATCGCGACTTTCATTTGATGGCCCAGATGGCCGGCACCAACGTCTCGGGGGACACGGCCGCGATCCTCCGGCTGCAGCAATCGAGCGCGCGCTATTTCCAGCGCCCCGATCGCGGCAACGGCTCGAACGGGCTGTTCAGCGACCGCTACGATCCCTCGCTCACCTCATTGCGCGGCCTGGGGGCGTACGCGCGATTCGCGCGCGAGCAAGGCAACCTCCTGTGGGAGGTGTCCACCAACCTGCGGACGCCCGGGTTCGAGAACAACGACATCTCGTTCCTTTCGCGCGCCGACTACTGGTGGATGAGCGCCAATGTCCACCGCATGTGGACCAAGCCGACGACCTGGTACCGCCAGCTGTTCTTCATCGTGGGCGGGCAGCAGCAGTACAACTTCGACTGGGACCTCACCGACCGGCAGGGACAGATCTGGAGCCAGATCGTGCTGCGCAACTACTGGAACGTGAGCGCGTTCTGGATCACGCGGCCGAGCGTGCTCGACGACGGCCTGTCGCGCGGGGGACCGGTGCTGCGCCGGCCGGCCGTGAACTACTGGGAAACGGACCTGTCGTCCGATTCGCGGAAATCCGTGGTCGTCAACGGATCCTTCTCCTACGACCGGGTGAGCGACGGGAAGTCCGACTGGTCCGCGAGTACGACGCTCCAGCTGCGTCCGGTCTCCAACGTCACCGTTTCCCTCGGTCCGTCCTTCAGTCACAACGAGACGAGCTATCAGTACGTCACCGCCGTGACGGATCCGACGGCCACCCTCTTCGCCGGCACGCGCTACGTGTTCGCCGACCTGCGGCAGAGCACCGTCGCGATGGACACCCGGTTCAACGTGACGTTCTCCCCCAATTTGACCTTCGAGCTGTTCGTCCAGCCGCTGATCGCGAGCGGTGCCTATTCGCGCTACAAGGAATTCGCGGCGCCGCGCGAGCTGCGCAAGCTCACCTACGGGACGGACGTGGGCACCGATTCGCTGGTGCCGGGTGTGGCGGGCCAGCCCGATACGCACGTGATCGATCCGGACGGCGCCGGACCGGCGGCGCGCTTTTCGATCACCGACCCGAGCTTCGTCTTCCGGGCGCTGCGGGGCAACGCGGTGCTGCGGTGGGAGTATCGACCCGGCTCGACACTGTTCCTCGTGTGGACCCGCAGTAGCGAGTCCGACCTCGCGCGCGGTAACATCGACTTCGGCCCCGACGCGCGCGCCCTCTTCCGGGGACCGGCCGAGAACATCTTCCTCTTGAAGATGAACTTCTGGCTGGGGTTCTAGCCCGCGCTCCGTGCCTCGGGCGGCAGCATGGATGGCGGCATGGGGACGGCGACCGCCTCGCCCCGGGCGGTGACCACGCCGTTCGCCGAGACGGTGGATTCGATGACCACCTTGCGGGGGGTCCGCTCGCGCACACGGGCGCGGATTTCGAGCTCGGGGCCGAGCGGCGTCGGCTTGAGGTAGTCCACGCGCAGGGCGGCGGTCACGAAGCGGGGCGACGGGCTGTGGCCCACCTCCTGCCCTTCGGCCCGCAGCGTCGCGGCGGCCGCCGTTCCCATCGCGTGGCAATCGATCAGCGAGGCGATCAACCCACCGTACACGTAGCCCGGCAGCGCCGTGTGCTGGGGCAACGGCGTGAAGCGCGCGACGGTTTCGTCCCCGTCCCAGCGGGACTTGAGCTGCAGCCCGTGATCGTTCAGCCGCCCACAGCCGTAGCAGTGGGCGAAGTCCTCGGGGTAGAAATCCTGGACCGCCGGGGCGGCGGGAGTGGGCATCTCAGCGGCCTCCCACCAGCTCCGTCTTGTCGGGCAGATTGGGGACGACGCATAGGAATTCGAACGGCTCGCCCGCCTGCGCTTCGTACCAGTGCGGCGTCCCCGCCGGGATGTAGACCACGTCGCCGGCGCGGACGTCGTGCACGCGATCGCCGATGCCCACGCGGGCCCGGCCGCGCAGCACATACTGCTCGTGCTCGACGGTGTTGGTATGGGCGGGCATGCCGCCGCCCGGCTGCATGATGAAGCGGCGCAGCGCGAAATGCGGTCCCTCCTCAGGGCCGATCAGCATCTGCCGCGTCGTATCCTTGCCGGCCGTCACCGGCTGAGCCGGGACTTGGTCGGCGTGTTTCACCGAAGGCTCGTTGGTCATGGGCAGCTCCTTCATCATACACACGGTGGACTCAGCCTAAGACCTCCAGCGCGACCTCGACCTTCCCGAACGGCGCGCTCACCTGCACGCCCTGCACCATGCCGCGCACCCGCGCCAGCATCTCGCGGGCGATCGCGACCCCCTCGGCGAGCGCCGCCTCCTTTCCTTTGTCCTGCGCCGCGCGCATCCGGGCCAGCACGTCCTCGGGGACCGACACCCCCGGCACCTCGTTGGCCAGAAACTCGGCGTTGCGCAGGCTGACGAGCGGCCAGATGCCCGCGACGATCGGGATCCGGTACGACTCGACCCGCGTCAGGAACGCCTCGAGCTGGCGCGGATCGAACACCGGCTGCGTTACGGCAAACTCCGCCCCGGCGTCCACTTTCCAATGGAAGCGCGACAGCTCGCGGTCGGGGTCGACGGCGGCCGGGTTGACGCCGACGCCGATGACCCACCGCGTCGGGCCGCCGATCGGGTTGTTCCCGGGATCGAGGCCGTGGTTCAACCGGTACACGAGGTTCGTGAGCCCGATCGAATCGATGTCGAAAACAGCCGTGGAGTCGGGATACGGGCCCATCTTGGGCGGGTCGCCCGTGATGATTAGGATGTTGCGCAGCCCCGCCGCCGCGGCGCCGAGGATGTCGGACAGCATACCGAGCAGGTTGCGGTCGCGGCAACAGTAGTGGATGACGGTCTCGATGCCGACCTCGCGCTCGATCAGCATCGCCGAGGGCAACACCCCCATGCGGCTCTGCGCCCGAGGGCCGTCGGGGACGTTCACCGCGTCGACGCCCGCTTCCTTCAAGGTGCGGCACTGCACCAGCATCGGGCTCGGGTCCACCCCTTTGGGCGGAACGATCTCGACGCTCGTCACGAACTCTCCGGCCGCCAGCTTCTTGCCCCAGTGCGAGCGCTGCTCGATCGGCAGCGGCGTCACGCCCGCGGGAGCGCTGACGTCGTGCTTGGAGACGACGGCGCTCGAGCGGCGCGGCGCTACGCTCGCCACGTAGTCCCGCATCTTGCGGATGTGCTCGGGAGTGGTGCCGCAGCAGCCGCCGACGAACCGCGCGCCGGCCTCCACCAGGCGTCGCGCATAGCTCGCCATGTACTCGGGGCTCGCCAGATAGATCTTGCGATCGCCCACGTCGCGGGGCAGTCCGGCGTTGGGCTGTGCCGAGAGCGGACGATCGGTGACCTTCGCCATGCGCTCGATCGCTTCGAGCACGCCGGCAGGTCCCACCGAGCAATTCACCCCGATGACGTCGGCGCCCCAGGCGGAGAGCTGGCGGGTGAAGTCCTCGGGCGCCGTGCCGTAGGTCGTGAGCCCGTCGATGCCGACCGTCATCTGGGCGACGGCTGGCAGGTCGCACGCCTCGCGCACCGCCCGCAGCGCGGCGTGGAGCTCCTCGACGTCGCTGAACGTCTCCAGCACGAAGCCGTCCACGCCGCCCGCCAGAAGCCCGTCCACCTGGCGGCGGAACAGGTCGCGCGCCTCGTCGCGAGAGGTGGGGCCGAACGGCTCGAGCCGCAGGCCGAGAGGACCGATGGCGCCGACCACGCTGGCGCGGTCGCCCGCCGCCGTCCGGGCGAGCTCGGCGGCGGCCCGGTTGATCGGCCAGGTCTGATCGGCCAACCCGTGGGCGCCCAGCTTCACCGGGTTGGCGCCGAAGGTGTTGGTCTCGATGATCTCGGCGCCGGCGCGCACGTACTCCTCGTGCACCTCGCGCACCAGCTGCGGCTGTTTCACGCACAGCTCGTCGTAGCAGACGTTGAGATAGAAGCCCTTGGCGTAGAGCATCGTGCCCATCGCGCCGTCGAACAGGTGGACGCGGTGGTCGTCGATGAGGGAGCGAAGTGTAGGCGCCATAGCGCCTGGAATCTACCGAGAACGGCGTGGTGAGTGGTACGTGGTTCGTCCAAGGCGAGGCCCGGGCGGCGAGCCACGATCCACCCACCACTCACCACGCAGTTATGTTTCACGTATGCCCGACATCGCCTCGTACCATCCGCAAATCGTCCACTTCGCCATCGTCCTGCTGCTGGCGGGCGTGGTGATGCGCTGGATCTCCCTCACCGGCAAAGTCTCGTTCGCGGGGCCCGCCGCGGCGACGGCGCTCTTGTGCGGGGCGATCGCCGCGGTGCTGGCGGCCACGTCGGGTACGCAGGCGCACGGCCCGGTGGAGCGGATCCCCGGCGTCGCCGCCGCGGTGCAGGCGCACGAAGAATGGGGAGAGCGCACCCGCACCATCTTCCTCTTCGTGGCAGGGCTCGAAGTGGTGGCGCTGGTGCTTGCCCGCGTGCGGCCCGGGCTGCGCCGCTGGGCCGAGGTCGCCTCCGCGGTGGTCGGACTCGCGGGCGGGTACGCCGTCTACGAAGTGGGGAAGAAGGGCGGGGAACTCGTCTATACCTATGCCGGCGGTCCCGGGCTGCGCTCGGGCGACACGACCGACATCGCGCGCCTGCTGGCGGCCGGCCTGTACGAGCAGGCGATGGTGGACCGCGCCCGGCACGAATCGGCCGGCGCCGCGGCGTTGATCGAGCAGCTCGCGCGCCGCTCGCCCGGCGATACCGCCGTCGCGCTGGTGCGCGTCGAATCGATCCTGCGCGACCGGGGAGACGCGAAGGGGGCCCTCGCCGCCCTGGAGGCGTTGCACCTCCCGACCGACAATCCGCGGCTCGCGGTCCGGGCGGGCATGCTGGCGGCCGACGCGTACGCGGCGGCGGGCCAGCCCGACTCGGCGCGCGCTATCTTGCGCGGCCTCGTGGCACGGTTCCCGATGTTCCAGCGACTCAAGGACCGTCTCGCCCAGCTCGGCGGGTAGCGGCATGACCGATCTGGCCGCGGCCCGCGTCCAGATGGGGATGTCGCTCGCGTTCCACATCATCTTCGCGGTGGTGGGGATCGCGATGCCGGTGCTGATGGTCGTGGCCGAGCGCCGCTGGCGCCGCTCGGGCGATCCGGTCCATCTCGATCTCGCCAAGCGCTGGGCGCGTGGCACCGCGATCCTCTTCGCCGTGGGCGCGGTCTCGGGCACCGTGCTGTCGTTCGAGCTCGGTCTCCTGTGGCCCGGGTTCATGCGCGTCGCCGGTCCCATCATCGGCATGCCGTTCTCGCTCGAAGGCTTCGCGTTCTTCACTGAGGCGATCTTCCTCGGCATCTACCTGTACGGCTGGGAGCGGGTGAGTCCGCGCGCGCACTTGTCCGCCGGCGTCCTGGTGGCGGTGAGCGGGGCGCTGTCGGGTGTGTTCGTCGTCATCGCCAACGCCTGGATGAACGCACCGGCGGGATTCGACTTCGTGGACGGCCAGATCACCAACGTGCGCCCGCTCGCGGCGATGGCGAACGCGGCGGCGTTGCCCCAGGTGCTCCACATGACCCTCGCGGCGTATGCCGCGACCGGCTTCGCCGTCGCCGGCATCCACGCGTGGCTGATGGTGCGCGGCCGGAACGCGTCGTTTCACCGGCACGCACTCACCATCGCACTCACCGTCGGCGCGCCCGCCGCGGTGCTCCAGCCGCTCTCGGGCGACTTCGCCGCGACCCACCTGGCCCACCATCAGCCGGTGAAGCTCGCCGCGATGGAGGCGCTGTTCGAAACGCGATCGGGCGCCCCGCTCACGCTGGGCGGCTGGCCCGTCGCGGCCGAGCGTCGCACCCGCTTCGGGCTCGAAGTCCCGTATGGGCTGTCGTTGCTGGCGTTTCGCGACCCCACGGCGGTGGTGCAGGGGCTCGATTCGGTGCCCCCGGAGCTGTGGCCGGCGTTGCCGGCGGTGCACCTGTCCTTCGATCTGATGGTGGCGTGCGGGACGTACATGGCGCTGGTGGCGCTGTGGGCCGCGTGGCTCGCACGGAAGAAAGCCGACCTGTCTGCGCGACGCGGCTTCCTCTGGGCTACGGTCCTGGCGGCGCCGCTCGGTTTCGTGGCGATCGAGGCCGGCTGGATGGTGACGGAGCTGGGGCGCCAGCCGTGGGTGATCTACGGCGTGTTGCGCACGGCCGATGCGGTGACGCCGATGCCGGGGCAGATGTGGCGTACCGGGGTGTTCGCGCTCATCTACGTGTTCCTGGCCGTCGTCGTGGCGGTGCTGTTGTCGCGCCAGATCGTGCGCAGCCCGATGTACACGGGCGAACACCGCGGGGTCCCGGGAGCCGGGCGATGACGGCGGCGGACGCCCTCGCGGGGATTCTCGTGCTCGCCTTGAATGCGTACGTGATCTCGGGCGGCGCGGACTTCGGCGGCGGCGTGTGGGATCTCCTCGCCTCGGGCCGGCGAAAGGCGGCGCAGCGCGATCTCGTCGCTCAGGCGATCGGCCCGGTGTGGGAGGCGAACCACGTCTGGTTGATCCTCGCGGTGGTGCTGCTCTTCACCTGCTTTCCCGCGGCGTTCGCGCGGCTCGCCGTGACGCTGAACCTGCCGCTCACCGGAGTGCTCGTCGGCGTCGTGCTGCGCGGCTCGGCGTTCGCGTTTCGCGGCTACGGCGGCGATCGCGACGTCGTGCAGCGACGCTGGGGACGGGTGTTCGCGGTGGCGAGCCTCGTCACGCCGGCGCTGCTGGGGGTTGCGGTCGGAGCCGTAGCTTCGGGCGCGGTTGGGGAAGGGGGAAGGGGGGACGCGGACGGGTTTGTGGCGGCCTACGTCGCGCCGTGGCTGGCACCGTTCCCGCTCGCGGTCGGGCTGTTTACGCTGTGCTGCTTCGCGTTTCTGGCCGCCGTGTACCTCACGCTCGAAGCGCCCGAAGGGGAGTTGCGTGAGGACTTTCGGCGGCGGGCGCTGACGGCCGGGGTGGCGGTGGGAGTGGCGGCGGGGCTGGCGTTGCTCGTCGCCCGGCCGGGCGCGCCGCTGATGCGCCATGGGCTGCTCGGCTCGGAGTGGGCGCTGCCGTTTCAGGCCGGCACGGGAATGGTCGCCGTCGCGACGTTGGGCGCCCTGTGGACGCGCCGCTACCGCCTGGCACGCGCAGCGGCGGCCGTGCAGGTCTCGCTCATCATGTGGGGCTGGGCGGGCAGTCAGTATCCCTACGTGATCCCGCCCGACCTGACGATTGCGGACGCCGCCGCTCCGGCCGCGACCCTGCATCTCGTGCTGCTCGCGTTGGGACTCGGGGCCGCGGTGCTCGTGCCCTCGCTCGCCTACCTCTTCCGGGTGTTCAAGCGCAGCGATCAGCCGTCAGCGGTCGGCCATCAGTAGCCCAATCGCCTCACGACCCACCACGCGGCCACGCCGCCGGCGACGAAGCCGACCACCATCCCGAAGGCGCCGAACAGCTGGTTGCCGAGCACCCCGACGAGCGTCCCTACGACGAAGCTGACCAGCGTCTTGAGCAGTCTCATGGCTCCTCGAGGAGGACTCGGCCGGCGGCCTCGGTGGTCACGCCGAAGATGGCGACCGTTTTGCGCCGGGCGGTCGCACCCCGGACGATCGTCACCGCGCTGCGCGGCACGCCGAGGCGCTCGGCGAGGAAACGGACCAGCTCCGCGTTGGCGGCGCCGTCCACGGGCGGCGCGGCGAGCCGGATGCGGACTGCGTCGCCATGCCGGCCGGCCACCTCGGTCACCTTCGCCCGCGGCACCACGTGCACGACGACCTGTGCGGCAGGTGTCACACCGATAACCGACTACCGATGCCGCTGGTTATAGCAGCACCGAGAACACGAACTGCTTCAGGGCCCATAACACCAGCAGCGCCACGAGCGGGCTGAAGTCGATGGGCCCGGTCGCCGGCAAGAGCCGCCTGATCGGCTCGACGATCCAATCGGTGAGCCAGTATACCGGCCGTAGCCACGGGGCATACCGGAACCGGCCGAGCCATGAGGCCACGACCCGCACCAGGATGGCAAAGAACAGGAGGTCGTACACGACTCCGATCACGAGCGCGAGCATGGCGCGGCCGCCGGCGTGTGCGGCCCCGCTCAGCGTCGACATCGAATTCACGGCCCATTGCGCCAGCGACACGACGAGGACGCCGATGATCGCCACCCCGATGATGAGCCACCACCCGGCCTGCGCGGGGTTGCCGCCGGATCGCACGACGCGCCGCTCCACCGGCCGCATCAGGGGGTCGGTGGCGTTGCGCAGGGCACGCCCGGCGAGTCCGAACGGGGACAGCCGGCGGGTGCGCACGAGCCAGCTTCCCAGCGCCGCCAGCACGGCCAGGAAGAACGCCGCGAACACGGCGTAGCGGATCAGGAGGAGGACGCGGTCGGGCATCGTCATGCGCGCTGTGTATAGATAGCTCGGGGCGGGTGGCGTGTCAGCGCCGTTTCTCCCAACATTAGCGGGTGAAGCGTTTCCCCCGAGCCTCGGGCCTCATGGCCGGCTTCATCGCCGTTGCCTGCGCCGCGAGCCGTGATCCGATCTACATCGGTGTGGCCGGGCCGTTCGGCGAACCGCGCGGCGCGTCGATGCGGCTCGCCGCACAGCTCGCCGCCCGGCAGCTCAACGACCGGGGGGGGATCGCCGGACGTCCGGTGCGTCTCGTGTTCGCCGACGACTCGAGCGAGGAGACGATCGCCGTCCGCGACGCCAAGGCGTTCGTGGACAGCGACCGGGTGGTGGCCGTCGTGGGCCATCTCTCCTCCGGCCCCACCCGCGCTGCGCTCGGCGTCTACACCGGCCGGGGCGGGCCAATTCCCCTGATCACGCCATCGGCTTCGAGTCCCGACCTCTCGGGGCTCTCGCCGTGGCTGTTCCGCATCTGCCCCAGCGACCTCGCTCACGGCACCCAGCTGGCGCGGTTCGCCCGCCAGCGGCTCGGCGCCGCCCGCGCGGCGGTCATCTACACCGACGACGACTATGGGCGTGGCGTGCGCCGCACGTTCGTGAGCGAGTTCACGAAACTGGGCGGGACCGTCCTCGAGCAGGATCCCTATCTCGTGACGCACGGCTCTCCGGAGCCGTTTCTCTCGCGGCTGCGGCGCGCGGCAGGACCGGACGTGCTGGTGCTCGCGACTCAGCGCGTGGAAGCGGAGGCGGTGCTGCGGGAGCTGCGGTCCACCGGGGTCACGTGGCCGGTGATCGGCGGGGACGCCCTGGTCGGCATCGAGGCCGACGGTCCACTCGCCGAGGGGGTCCGGATATCGGTGACGTATTTGTCCGACCGGACCGGCGACCAGAACGACGCGTTCGTGACCGCCTACGCCCGGGCGTACGGGCAGCGTCCCGACCATCGCGGCGCCGGTGCGTACGATGTGATCATGCTGCTGGCGCAGGCGATCGGGCAGGTCGGGGCGCATCGCGGCGCGGTCCGGGACTACCTCGCCGCGCTGGGGCACGGCCGCCCGGCTTACGAGGGCGTCACCGGGAGGATCGCGTTCGACACCGCGGGCGACGTTCCCGACAAGCCGATCTTGATCGCGGTGGTCCGCAACGGCCGGCTGGTGACCGAGTGGCAACCGTGAATCAAGGAACGAATACTTGGGTGACCGAAGTCTGGGAGAACCCCGCGGCCGGTCCGCCGCCGACCACGTAGATCCGGCCCGCGAGCGTAGCCGCTCCGAGCCCGTGGCGAGGCGTGGGCAGGGGAGCGGCGACAGTCCAGCGGTCGCTCACGGGGTCGTACACTTCGTGGTTCGCGAACACCGATGATCGTGCCTCGCCGCCGAACGTATGGATGCGTCCGTCCAGCACCGCCGCGGCGAGGCCGCCGCGCCGGCTCGGCATCGGTGACCGCGTGGACCACCGGTCGGTGACGGGGTCGTAGGCCTCCACCACGGCGTAATTTCGGTCGGGATTGCCGGGGCGGCCGCCGATCGCGAAGAGCAGGCCGCCCACGGCCTGGGCGGTCAGGTGGTCGCGCGCGGTAGGGATGGGGGCGCCGGCGCGCCAGAGATTCGTCGCGGGATCGTACAGCGCGGTCGAGTCGACGTGCGCGAAGCCGCGACCGAGCCCACCCACCACGATCAACGTTCGGCCGATCACGCCGACCCCCGACGCCCCGCGGCCCTGTGGCAGGGGGGCGCGCGCCTCCCAGACGTTCCGGTCCTCGCGATACACCCAAAGGTTGTCCTGTCCGTCGAAGCCGGCGGACAGTCCGCCGACGGCATAGAGCGTGTCGCCGACGACGGCGAGGGGCATGTGGTGTCGCGGTGCTGGGAGGTCGGCGATGCGCTCCCAGCGATTGGTGGCGGGATCGAAGCGATACGCCCGCGCGCTGGCCCGGTTGGTCGAGTCGATGCCGCCGGCGATGTACACCTTGCCGTGCAGCGTGGCGGCGCTGATCTCCTGCACGCGCTCGGGGATGGGGGCGGCGCTGGACCAGCCACCCGAGGAAGCGATCCCGGCGAGCGCGACGACCAGCGTGGACCGCGTCACCGCCGGCGCGCGTACACTCCGATGAGCTGTGCCGTGCCGAGGATGTGTCCCTGCATGGCGCGCTCCACGTCGGCCTTGGTGGCGCCGGGCCGCAGCGCCAGCCGGCCGTCCAGCGCGTACAGCTTGAAGACGTAGCGGTGCGGCTTCCCCGGCGGGGGGCAGGGGCCACCATAGCCGGTACGCTTGAAGTCGTTCCGGCCTTGCTCCGCCTCGGTCAGGCTCTGCGGCAGTGCCGCTGCCGTGCCCGGCAGGTTGTACAGCACCCAGTGCACCCAGACGCCCCCCGGGGCGTCGGGATCGTCGGCGATCAGCGCGAAGGTCTGGACGCCGGCGGGCGCCCCCGACCATCCCAGAGGCGGCGCGACATCTTTCCCATCACAGGTGTGCTCGCGCGGAATCGGACCGCCTTCCGTGAACGCGGAGCTGGTGAGCGCGAACGTCACGGGCCGAGTGCCTCGCGCACGATTCTCGCCTGCTCGGCCTGGTGGGCGGCCGGATACCCTTCGGCGGGGCTGGCGCGCTCGGGCCGCGACACATCCTTGATGGCGATCGCCGTCGGGGTGAGGTCGCGCAGCTTGGGCAGCACGAACTTGCGCGCGCCCATGTTGCGGGGCTCCTCCTGCACCCAGACGACCTCGGTGAGCTTCGGGTAGCGGCGGACCAGGTCGGCGATTTCGGCGGCGGGGAAGGGGTAGAGCAGCTCCACCCGGCCGATGGCCACGCTCGGATGCTGCGCCCGCGACGCCAGGAGGTCGTAGTACACTTTCCCGCTGCACAGCACGAGCCGGGTAATCGCGTCGCGCCGCTCGGCCGCGGCGGCGTCGTCCAGGACGGCGTGAAATCGCCCGCTGGCGAGGTCCGCCAGGCGCGAGGCCGCAGCCGGCAGGCGCAGCAGACTCTTCGGCGTCATGACGATGAGCGGCCGCATCTCGCCGTGGCGCGCCTGGCGCCGCAGCAAATGGAAGTACTGCGCCGGCGTCGTGCAGTTGGCGACCCGGATGTTGCCTTCGGCGCCGAGGGCGAGAAACCGCTCGAGCCGCGCGCTCGAGTGCTCGGGTCCCTGGCCTTCATAGCCGTGCGGCAGCAGCAGGGTGAGCCGCGAGGTCTGGCCCCACTTGGCAAGGCCGGAGATGATGAACTGATCGATGATGATCTCGCCGCCGTTGGCGAAATCGCCGAACTGCGCCTCCCACAGCACCAGGGCTTCCGGCGCCGCCACGGCGTAGCCGTACTCGAAGCCGAGGCAGGCGAGCTCCGAGAGCGGGCTGTTGTGCAGCTCGAACGGCGTGCGCGCGCCGGGCAGGTGCTTGATCGGCGCGTAGCGGCGCCCATTGACGGCATCGTGCAGCACGAGGTGCCGCTGGCTGAACGTCCCGCGCTCGGTGTCCTGCCCCGTGAGCCGGATGGGGATCCCCTCGGACACCAGCGACGCGAACGCCAGCACTTCGGCGTGCGCCCACTCGATGCCGCCGTCGGGCCCGATGGCTTCGTGCCGGCGCTCGAGCTGCTTCTTGAGCTTGGGGTTCACGGTGAACCCCTCCGGCACGAGCAACAGCTGGTCGTTCAGCGTGGTGAGCAGCTCGGCGCGGACCGCCGTTTCCGGCTCGGCCAGCGACTGCGTCGAGATGCGCTGTGGCTCCTCGCCGCCGCCCCCTTCGGCGAGGCTGGCCTTGAGCGCCTGCTGAATCTCCTGCAGCCGCGCGGTCGCGGCGTCGGCCGCCGCCTGGGCCGCGGCGGTGTCCATCACGCCCTCGGCGGCCAGCTGATCGGCATAGCGCTGGCGGACAGTGGGGGTCTGACGGATGCGCTCGTACATCAGCGGCTGCGTGTACGAGGGCTCATCGCCCTCGTTGTGCCCGTGGCGGCGATATCCGACGACGTCGATCACGACGTCACCATGGAACTTGTCGCGATACATCATGGCGAGCCTGACGGCGGCCAGGCAGGCCTCGGGATCGTCGGCGTTGACGTGGATGATCGGCGCGTCGAAGCCTTTGGCGAGATCGCTCGAATAGTCGGTGGAGCGGCCTTCGCGCGGGTCGGTGGTGAAGCCGACCTGGTTGTTCCCGATGAGATGGATCGTGCCGCCCGTGGTGTACCCCTTGATACCGGCCAGATTGAACGTCTCGGCCACGCTTCCCTGACCGGGGAAGGCGGCGTCGCCATGGATCAGCACCGGCAGGGCGACCGTGGTATCGTGGTGCGCGTCCGGACCGCGGCGGCTCGTCTGCTCCGCCCGCGCCCGGCCCTCGACCACCGGATTCACCGCCTCCAGATGGCTCGGGTTGGGGCTCAGGGTCACGGTCACCGTCTTGCCGAACGCCGTCCGGAACGTGCCCTCGGCGCCGTGATGGTATTTCACGTCCCCGGTGCCGCCTTCGGGCGTGAGCGTTTCTTCCACGTGACGGCCGCCCTCGAACTCCGCGAAGATCGTCTCGTACGGCAGGTTCACGATGTGCGCCAGGACGTTCAACCGCCCGCGGTGCGCCATGCCGATCACGACCTCCCGCGCGCCGGACGTCCCGCTGAGCTCGATCGTGAGGTCGAGCATCGGCACCAGGACGTCCAGCCCTTCGATCGAGAAGCGCTTGTGGCCGAGGTAGGCCTTGTGGAGGAAGCGCTCGAGCGTCTCGACCGCGGTGAGGCGGGACAACAGTTTCCTCTTGTCGTCCTTGGTCAGCGCTTTGCGGTGCAGCCCGGATTCGATCACCTGGCGCGGCCAGAGCCGCTGCTCATGGCTGCCGATGTGCTCGACCTCGTAGGCGATCGTGCCGCAGTAGATCGCGTGGAGATTCGGGTATGCCTCGGCGAGGGTCTTCCCCGGGACGTAGATGCGCAGCACCTCGGCGGGGATCCGAGCCATGACGTCCGGGGTGAGCCCGAGCGGCCCCGGGTCGAGTGCCGGATCGCCGGGCGGCGCCGAGCCGAGCGGATCGAGCCGCGCGGCCATGTGGCCGAAGTGGCGGTGGGCTTTCACGAGCCCCATGGCGGCTGCCACGTTCTTGAGGTCTTCCACCCCCACCCCCACATCCTGGGGGAGTGGGGAGTGGGGAGTGGGACTCGACGGTTTCGTTGCGGGGGCGGCACTCGAGGGTGTGCCGGACCGTACCACTCCCCACTCCCCACTCCCCGAAACGCCCAGGCTCTCTGTCACCGTCTCATAGAACCGCTCCTCACCCTGGAGCAGCCCGTCGAGGTGGCGCAGAAACATTCCCGACTCCGCGCCTTGGATAACGCGGTGGTCGTAGGTGCTCGTGATCGTCATGACGTTGACGCCAGCCACGTCGCGGATCGCGCCGGTCGCGATGATCGAGCCCTGGCCTTTCATGAGGCGCGGCACCGAGGCGACGGTGCCGATGGTGCCGGGGTTGGTGAGCGTGATCGTGGCGCCCGCGAAGTCGTCGGGGACGAGACGATTGGTCCGCGCCTTGTCGACGAGAGATTCGTAGGCGGCGTGGAACGCCGCGAAGTCCATCGCCTCGGCGTGCTTGATCACCGGAACGACGAGCGCCCGGCTGCCGTCCTTCTTCTCTACATCGACCGCCAGGCCGAGGTGGATCCCGTCGGGATCGAAGCGATGCGGCTTGCCGTCCACGTCGTGGAACGCGCGGACCAGCGCCGGAAACTGTTTCGCCGCCTGGACGATGGCGTAGCCGATGAGGTGCGTGAACGACACCTTGAGGCCGCGGGCCGCGAGCGGCGCGTTGAGCGCTTTGCGCCGCCCGTCGAGCGTGGCGACGGAGACGTCGCGGAACGAGGTCGCCGTGGGGACGCCGAGCGACTCGCTCATGTTCTGGACGAGCCGGGCGGCGGGGCCGGTGATGGGCGTGAGGCCGGCGGGGAGTGGGGAGTGGGGGGTGGGACCCGACGGTGCTCCGCCGCCAACCACTCCCCGCTCCCCACTCCCCGTCGACTGCAACGCCTCAGCCGCGGTCGTCGGGATCACGGGCAGCTCCGCCAGCTTCCCGTTGTCGAACAGCTGACGCCAGTCGTCGCTGACGGAGGCGGGGTCGCGCAGATACTGCTCGTACATCACCTGCACGAAGGCGGCGTTGTTGGTGCCGAAGACGAATTCGCTCACGTGTCGGAATCTAAACGTATATTCGGGCCCCATGAAACCTCTTCTGGCGCTTGCAGCGCTTGTGGCGCCCATCGCCACGGCCGCGGGACAGGGGCTGGATTCGCTGCGGGCCAGGATCGAAACGCGTATCGCGCAGGCCCCCGCCCGGGCGGTGGGGGTGTATTTCCGCGATCTCGGCAGCGGCGACACGTTGCTCGTCGGGGCCAACACCCGGTTTCATGCGGCGAGCACCATGAAGGTGCCCGTGATGATCCAGCTGTTCCGCGACCGGGATGCGGGTGCGCTGTCGCTCGACGACTCGATTCTCATCCACAACGAATTCCGCTCGATTCTCGACCGCTCTCCGTACTCACTCGACAAGGCCGACGACTCCGATTCGACGCTGTACGCGCTCGAGGGGCAACGGCGGTCGGTCCGGCAGCTGATCGACCTGATGGAGACGATCTCGTCGAACCTGGCGACCAACCTGCTGATCGACCGCGTGGGCGCGCCGCGCGCCAATGCGACGGCCCACGCCCTCGGTGCCGATTCGATCCTCGTGCTGCGCGGTGTGGAGGACGACAAGGCGTACCAGGCCGGGATGAACAACACCACGACGGCGCGCGACCTGGGGATGCTGTTCACGGCCCTCGCCCAGTACCGGGCCGCCTCACCGGCCGCGTGTCGCGAGATGCTCGATATCCTCGCGCGCCAGCACTTCACCGAAGGGATCCCCGCCGGCGTGCCACCGGGGACGCGGGTGGCGCACAAGACCGGGTGGATCGAGGGTGTCGTGTATCACGATGCCGGGGTCGTGTACCCGACCTCGGGCGCACCTTACGTGCTCGTGGTGCTGACCAGCGGCATCCAGGACGACAGCGTGGCGAACGCGGTCGTGGCGGACGTCTCGAGACTGGTATTCGGTGCGTCCCGCCGCTAAGGCTGTCCCGCGACTCGTGCCGGCCCGCCGATGATCAGGGTGGTCGGATCGACGAACCCAACGCCAGCCTGTCCGATTCCATTGCCCCCCCAGCAGTAGGCGGCACCTCCGGTCGTGAGCCCGCACACGGTATACAAGCCATTGGAGGTCGCACCGTAGCTGAGTCCGC
>Ga0153915_10002088_pt1 | contig 18343 bp, 17 predicted proteins | sample Opewatmetagenome_2_FD_107003 | JGI IMG/M metagenome (GOLD analysis project Ga0153915, IMG submission 107003) | Freshwater wetland microbial communities from Ohio, USA - Open water 3 Core 3 Depth 3 metaG | ecosystem: Environmental > Aquatic > Freshwater > Wetlands | place: USA: Ohio, Lake Erie...
GCCGGTCCGCCGTGACAGGGTTGCGAAATCGAGAATGGCCGTATTGCGGATGATCACGGTGAGGCTGCGTCGAGGCCGCGGATGGCGGCGAAGAGCATCTCCCGGAAAAGCGGAAGGTTCACCTCCAGGGCCACCTCCGCGTTGGCGGGCCGCCCGCTGATCCCGTAGACGTCCGCCACGGTGCGGCCGCGCGTGAGCTCTCCCGTCGTCTCGATCTCCACGTTCATCCTGCGGGTCCTGATCACCTCGGGGCGCAGGAGGTGCGCGACGGCCAGCGCGTCGTGGATGGGGGCACCGGCGAGTCCGAAGATGTCGCGGTTGGCCTGGGCGAAGAATCGAAGGAGGGGGGCGACCACGCGGGACACCCGCCCCTTCCACGAGGCCATCTCGTCGATGTCGGCGAAGCTCAGCAGGGCCTTGTTCGTCACGTCGAGGCCGACCATGACGATCGGGATCCCGGAGCCGAAGACGATCTTCGCGGCCTCGGGGTCCACGTAGATGTTGAACTCCGCCGCCGGGCTGATGTTGGAATCCGCCACCGCCCCGCCCATCAGCACGATGCGCTCGAGCTTGCCGGCCAGCTTCGGCTCCTCCAGCAGGGCGAGTGCCACGTTGGTGAGCGGCCCGGTGGGCACCAGGGTGAGCGGGCCGCGCGAGCCCATGATGGTCCGCACGAGGAAGCCCGCGGCGCTCTCCGCGATGCCCTGGAAGCCGGGCTCCGGCAGGTCGGCCCCGTCCAGCCCGGAAACCCCGTGGATCTCGGGTGCGACCGTGAGGGCCCGAAGGAGAGGCTTGTCCGCTCCCCTTGCCACCGGGATGTCCGTGCGGCCGATGAGGGAAAGGGTTCGAAGGGCGTTGCGGTACGTCTTTTCCCCGGTCTGGTTTCCCGCCACCGTGGTCACGCCGGCCACCTCCAGCTCGGGGGAGGCGCACGCCAGCATGATGGCCATCATGTCGTCGTGGCCGGGGTCGCAGTCTATCAGGATCCGTTTCATGGCGTGCCCTCCGGGGCGCCTTCCCGCACTTTTCTCCTGCGCTTGCGCATGGCCTGGGCGGCGTAGATCGCAAGGGCAACCGCCGTCGCAAGGTAAGGGGTCATCTGGATGAACTCGGAGGGAACCTTCAGGGGGGCGAGATAGTTGGCCAGGGCATTGACGGCACCGAAAAGCAGCGAGGAGAGGAACGTTCCCAGGGGAAGATTGCCGCCGAGCGTCGCTGCTGCAATGGCAATGAATCCCCGGCCCGCAGAGATGTCCCGGGCGAACCACGACACGTAGCCCATGCACAGGTACAGCCCGCCAAGGGAACCGAAGAATCCCGAGAGCAGCAGGGCATACATGCGCGTGCGGTTCACGTTGATGCCCACCGACTGGGCGGCATCCGGGTTCTGGCCCACCGCGCGGATGCGAAGACCCAGCGGGGTCTTGAACGTGATCAGCCAGTAGAGGAAGACGGAGACGATGGATGCATACGTGAGAATGTTGTGCCCGCTGAAGATCGGACCGAGAACGGGGACGTTCTGCAGGAGCGGGATGTCCACGGCGGGGAAGAGCTGGCTCTTCAGGGAGCTGGTGCTGCCCTTGTCTCCCGTGAAGAGGAACAGGAACACGATGGAGATGCCCGCGGCGAACAGGTTCAGCGCAATGGCGGCCAGGAAAATGTCCGCCCTGAGCTTCAGGTGGAAATAGCCCAGCAGGGCCGCCAGCGCGATCCCGGCCGCCAGGCCGGCGAAAAGGGACAGGACCAGGCTGTGCGTAAAGGCGCTCACCAGCACCCCGGCGCACGCGGAGACGATCATGATCCCTTCCAGCGCAATGTTCGTCGCGCCGGCGAGCGCGGAGATGGCCACGCCGAGCGCCGGGAACAGCAGGGGGGTCATGACGCGCAGGATGGCGAATCCGAACTCGGTGGAGAGGATGGATTTCAGCAGGGGGTTCATCTCGCCGCCACCTTGCGCGCAGCCTCGCGCACGGTGATGCCGTAGCGCCACCGGCTCAGGAACGCCTCGGCCGTGATCAGCAGGATGATGACGGACTGGATCACGGTTACCATTTCCGCGGGCACGTCGCTCATCAGCGTCAGCACCTGTCCCCCCACGCGCATGTAGGCGAGGAAGAGCGACGCGGCGACGATGAGGAGGGGGTGGTTGCGGCCAATGATCGCCACGATCACCCCGTCCCAGCCGTAGCCGGGGGAGATCTGCCAGTTGAACCGGTGGTGGATCCCCATCACCTCCGTCATGCCGCCGATTCCGGCGATGAGCCCGAGGATGACCTGGCTCAGGATCACGATCCGCGATACGCGGATCCCGCCGAAACGGGCGAACTTCTCGTTGTAGCCCGTCATGCGCACTTCGTAGCCGGTGGTGGAATGGTAGAGGAAGAACCAGACCAGCACGGCGAACACCAGGGACAGCACGATCCCCCAGTGCATGCGCGTGTCCGGGATGAACTGCTGGAGCCAGGCCGTCTGGGGGAGCTGCAGCGAGACGAGGTAGCCGGCGGCCTTGTCCCGGAAGTGGAAGTTGATCAGGTACAGGCCCAGGAAGTAGGCCACGTAGTTCATCATCAGGGAGGAGACCAGCTCGCTCGCGTTCCACCTGGCCTTGAGGAGCCCGGGGATGTAGTTCCACGCCGCGCCCACCACGCCGGCGACCAGCAGCACCAGCGGGATGTGGAGGAAAATCGGCATGCGGGTAGAGACGGCAAAGGCCGTGCCCACGGCGGCGCCAAGGAACAGCGAGCCCTCGGCACCGACGTTGAACTGACGGGCCTGGAACGCCACCGCGATGGCCAGGCCGCAGAAAAGGATGGGCGAGAGGGACTCGATCATGTTGGAGAAACGCCCCCGGGAGAGGAACGGGCCCAGGAGGAACTGCTTCAGCGAGAAGCCAGGGTCTTTGCTCACCAGGTAGATCAGGCAGACGCTGATCACGAGGCCGATGAGGATGGCGATGATCGTCCGGATCAGGTTGAAGTACTTAAGGACGAACTTCTCCACTCACCGCCTCCTCTCGCTGCACGCCCAGCATGTACGGACCCAGGTCTTTCGCGCTGATGTTCGCCACCTCCCTGAAATGGGCCACCAGCTCCCCGTTGTAGATGACCAGGATCCGGTTGGAGAGCTTCAGGATCTCGTCCAGGTCCGCGGAGGTGAGAAACACGGCCTTGCCGTTGTCCCGGGCCTCCCTCAGCAGGTTGTGAACCATCTCCTCCGAGCCCACGTCGATGCCGCGGGTCGGCTGCGAGGCGATGACAACCTCGGGATTACTCGATAGCTCCCGGGCGACCACTACCTTCTGGATGTTCCCGCCGGAGAGGGAGCTCACCGCCGCGCGGGGCGAGAGTGCGAGGATGTTGAACCGGCTGACCAGCTCCAGGCTGTGCTGCGCGATGGACCGCCAGAGCAGGCGCATGCGCCGCGAGAAATCCTTCTTGTAGTAGCGGTCGATGATGATGTTTTCCTGGAGGCTTGCCTCCGCGGCCGCCCCGTCTTCCATACGGTCCTCGGGAATGTGCGCGGTGCCGGTCTCCCGGATGGCCCGTGGGGAAAGTCCGGTCACCGGCGTGCCGCGGATGCTCACGTGGCCCGCGGAGGCGGGAAGGAGCCCCGTGAGGATGCGCACGAGCTCGGTCTGGCCGTTTCCTTCCACCCCGGCAAGCCCGAGGATCTCCCCCGCGCGCACGTCGAAGGACACGTTGCTCAGAACCCGGACATTCTCATCGTTCACGAGGGAGAGGCCCCGCACGGTCAGGAGGGGATTCCCGACGGCACGGGGCGCCGGGATGCGCTCGAAGCTGATCTCCCGGCCGACCATCAAATAGGCGATCTCGTGCTCGCTTATCCCCTCGGCTTCCCGCGTCGTGATGACGCGCGCGTCACGCATCACCGTGACCCGGTCGGCAATGCGCTTGACCTCCTTCAGCTTGTGGGAGATGAAGATGATGGTCTTGCCGTGCGCCTTGAGGTCGAGCAGGGTCTTGAAGAGTCCCTCGGCTTCCTGGGGAGTCAGCACCGCCGTCGGCTCGTCCAGGATCAGCAGCTCCGCGTTGCGGTACAGTGCCTTGAGGATCTCTACGCGCTGGCGCACGCCGATGGGCAGATCCTTGATCTTGCGGTCGGCGGGAACGTCCATGCCGAACTCCCGGGATACCCGCTCCGTGATCGCCAGGGCCTTCCGGGTGTCCAGGAACAGCCTTGCGCTGCGAGGCTCGACACCCAGCACCATGTTTTCCGCGACCGTCAGGTCCGGGGCCAGCATCAGGTGCTGATGGACCATGCCGATGCCCAGCCGGATGGCCTCGTGCGGGCTGCGGATCTGCACCTTGCGGCCCTTGTAGACGATCTCTCCCTGCTGCGGCTGGCGGATTCCGAAGAGGATCTTCATCAGGGTGGATTTGCCGGCGCCGTTCTCTCCGACCACCGCGTGGATCGTGTTGGCCTCTACGGACAGGCTGACATCGCGGTTGGCGACCACGCCGTCCTCGTAGATCATGAGAATGTTCCGCGCTTCGAGGATCGTTTCCATGCGTGATGTCCGTGAAAAGAAAGAGGGCGGTCCCCGTTTCCGAGGGCCGCCCCGGTTCGTCTTACTTGCCGAAAGCCGTGTCGACCTTGATCTGGCCGGACAGGATCTTCTTCTCGAGGTCCTTGATCTGGTTGCGTACCGCGGGGGAAACGAGCTTGGTGAAGTTCTCGTTGTCCGCCACGCCGACGCCGCCCTCCTTGATTCCCAGGGCTTCCGCCTCGCCGTACTTGATCGTCCCGTCCAGTGTGCCCTTGATTGCGCGGAAAAGCGACGCGCCCACGTTCTTCAGCATGGAGGTCACGATGTACGAGGCCTTCTCGGGATCGCTGTCCTTGAGCAGGAGGTACTGGTCGGAATCCACGCCGATGGCGTAGCGCTTCTTGTCCTTGGCCGCGTCCAGCAGGCCGAGGCCCGCCTGGCCGGCAACGTTGAAGCCGATGTCCGCGCACTGGTCGTACTGGGCCAGCATCAGCTCCTTGCCCTTTGCCGAATCGGAGAAGTTGCCGACGTAGGAGACGAGCACGTTCATGTCCTTGTCTATGTACTTCGCCCCCTGCTCGTATCCCACCTTGAAGTCGTTGATGACGGGGATATCCATGCCGCCAAGGAATCCGATCACCTTCTGTCCGTTGGACAGCGGCATCCTCGACTTGCTCACGATCGCGGCGAGCGCGCCCACGAGGAAGGAGCCCTCGTTCTGCTTGTAGAGAATGGAGTACACGTTGCCCAGCCCGCCCTTGCTGTAGGTCACCGTAGTGTCATACGTGATGTACTTCTTCTTCGGGTTCTTCGGCGCCAGCTTTTCCAGGATCTCCTGCAGCTGCCAGGTGCCGGCGATGATGATGTCCCAGTCTCCTTCCGAGAGCTGCGCGATGTCGGGTTCCCACCGGGCCGGATCAAAGCCGCCCTCGATGGTCTTCGCGGTGATCCCCAGTTCCTTCACCGCCCGCTGCACACCGGCGTTTGCCGAGTCGAAGAACGACTTGTCCCCGAGAGTGCCGTTCACGTACAGGACCACCTTGAGCTTGGGAGCGGCAAAGACAGAGACGCTGCTGAGAACCAGCACGAGAGCGACGAGAAGCACGAGCCATTTCTTCTGCATCGGAGCCTCCTTCTCGATTTCTGGACTTCCCGGACTTCATCGCTTGAGAGCGACTATTCTGGAGAGTATCGCATCGAATCGCGACTTGTCAATTTCGAGGACGATGGAATGCCGCCGGCCCTCCCAGCGGATGCTCGCTCCCCGCAGCGTGCCCTGGTTGAGCTCCATGCGCAGGCCTCCCGTGACGACCTTCCGCGCGACACCAGGATCCACCAGGAACGCCGCCGTCAACGGGTCGGGCAGGTAGATCCCCCGGGCGCCATACACCCGGGAGATGTATTCGAAGGGAACCTCCTGGAGATCGAGGAAGAGCCTCCCCGAGGCGCTTGCCTGGAAGCCCATGCCCGCGAGGTCTTCCCGGGTGTGCATGACCGAGAGCGTGGCGTCCCACGTCACGATGCTGAGCGGTATGCCGGTGTCGATGACGTACTGCACGGATTCGGGGTCGGCGTAGAAGTTGAACTCCGCGAATCGGGTGACGTTTCCCCTCTCGATGGCGCCCCCCATTGCGACGATTCCTCCGACGAGCTCCTTGAGCTCCGGGTACAGGTTCACGGCTATCGCGATGTTGGAGAGCGGCCCGAGGGTGAGCAGGGTCAGCCCGGGATTTTCGCGGGCCAGCCTGTAGATGCCAGCGGGGGCCCGCTCCGCCTGCTCGACGACGCGGGGCGGCGGCAGTTCGACCCCGCCCAGGCCGTTGGCGCCGTGGATCCCCTCCGCGCGATGGGTTTGCTCCACGAGCGCGCCGGAGGCGCCCCGAAAGACCGGGATTTCCGTCCGGTCCAGGAAGCTGAGCAGCCGCGTCACGTTGTCCACCACGCGGGCGAGCGGGACGTTGCCCGACACGGTGGTGATGCCCACGACATCGAGCTCGGGGCTCGCCAGGGCTATCATGATCGCCACGGCATCGTCGATGCCGCAGTCGGTGTCGATCAGTACCTTCCGTGCACTCATGCGGGTGAGTGTACCCTGTACGAGGCGGCGTAAAAAAGGCTATGGTCGGCCGGAGGCCATGGTGTCTGTCGGAGGCAGCACGTCCGCGAACGAAGATCTCCTCGCCCTGGGCAGGGAGCTGGAGCGCTCTCCGGAGGGGGGCTTCCGGGAGTGGCGCACGCACGAGATCCTGGCGGACCGCTTCCGGCGGCGGGGATTCAAGCTGCAAGAGTTCCCTGGCATGCCCGGATTTGCGGCCACGGTTGACGGCCGGCTCGAGGGCAAGACCACGGCCGTCGTGGCGGACATGGACGCGCTGCCGGCCGCGGCGCCTTCCTACGCGCACCTCTGCGGGCATCACCAGCAGATGGCGGTGATGTACGGCGCGGCATGCCGGTTGCAGGAAGAGCCGCCGGGAGTGCTGGCCCGCACGGCCTTCATCGCCACCTCGGCGGAGGAGTACGTGGACCTGGAGCGCCGGGAGGAGCTGCGCCGCGCCGGCTCGGTGCGCTGGCTGAGCGGGAAGCAGGAATTGATCGAGCGCGGGGTATTCGCCGGCTTCCGGCGGGTGGTCGCTACCCACTCCGCGCCCCTGCCCGGCTCACGGACGGTGAACAGCGTGGTAGCGATGAACGGATTCGACGTGCTGCGCTTTGCCTTTCACGGGAAAAGCGCCCACGCAGGCGCGTCGCCTCACCTGGGCAGGAACGCCCAGAATGCGGCCAGCCTTTTCCTGCAGGCCTGCGCCTTCCTGCGCGAGGGTTTCGACGAGGACAAGCACATCCGCATCCATCCCGTTCTCCGGTTGCGACCCGACCAGGCAGTCAACCTGATCCCCGATGCAGCGTTCGTGGAAACGTACGCCCGGGGCGTCGATGTGCCGGCCATCGAGGAAACGATCCGGCGGCTGAGCGGGGCGGCCGCGGGGTGCGCCGCGGCCCTCGGCATCGAGCTGGAGACGGAGCGCATCCGCGGATACGCCCCGTTTCACGCCGATCCGCTCCTGCACGAAGCCCTTCGCAGCAGGGCGGTGGAGAAGGGGATCGATTTCATCGAGGACAGGTTCTCGGCGGCATCCAGCGACATGGGCGACGTTTCCCAGGTGGTCCCGTCCATCATCGTCGGGCTGCCGGGAACGAACGGCCTCCTGCACCAGACCGGCTTCAAGGTCACCGACGAGCATGCCGCCTACGTGTTCGGATCCGAGGTGGTTGCCGGGCTGCTCGAGACGCTCCCCGGGCCGGGGGGAGGGTAGGGCTACCGGGCGGTACCCGCCGCCAGGGCGATTTCCATCATCGCCGTGTAGCCCTTCTGTCGCTGCTCCGTGGTGGCCGAGGCACCGGACACCAGGCTGTCGCTCACCGTGAGAATGGACAGCGCCTCGACACCACGGGAGGCGGCAATCGTGTACAGCGCGGCGGTCTCCATTTCCGCGGCGACCACCCCGAAGCGCTCCCAGAGCTTCCAGAAGTCCGGATCGTCCCCGTAAAAGGTGTCGCTGGTCAGCACGCTCCCGACGTGCGCGGGGATTCCCTTCTGGCGCGCAAGGTCGTGCGCTTTCACGAGGAGGCTGAACGACGCGGTCGGGGCGAAGTCGCAGCCCCCGAATCGCAGCTTGTTGAACGAGGAGTCCGTGCAGGCGGCCTGGGCGAGGATCACGTCGCCGAGGGCCATGTCCTCGCGCAGCGCTCCGCAGGTTCCGATGCGGAGCAGCCGCCGGGCGCCGTAGTCGAAGATGAGCTCGTGGACGTAGATCGAGATGGAGGGGATCCCCATCCCGGTTCCCTGGACCGACACCTTCATGCCCTGGTAGGTGCCGGTGTAGCCCAGCATGCCGCGCACCCTGCTGTGGCATACCGGGTTTTCCAGGTAGGTCTGCGCCACGAACTCCGCGCGCAGCGGATCGCCGGGAAGAAGGACGACCTCGCCGATCTCGCCGGCCTTTGCACCGATATGAATGCTCACGTTCGTCTCCTCGCCACGGTCACGCGAAGGCTACCGTCGCCGGGTTGGCGATGTCAATGTGCGCGGCTCGCCGTGCGCGCGGCTCGCCGAGCCGGTGCGCGCCCTCAGTCCAGGCTGAAGGGCGGGTAGACGTCCGTCACCAGGACGAAGGCGTACGCGCTGACGCGAACGGCCCACCGCATCACTCCCACGACGAAGTCGAAGAGACCCCGCGGGTACCTCGCGGTGAACAGGATGGCGAACCACGCGATGAGGACGGCCCCGAGCGCCCCCACGAAGAGAAAGGCCAGCACGATATAGTGGGGAATCGCCAGGAACCACTTCACCAAGGGAAGGCCCGTTTTCAGCTCCCGGGCTACGTCCGGGTACTTCATGGTGAGGTGCACCGTCTGTTCCTCGTCTGTCGAGGGGTAGCCGTCGGTGAGCAGCGCGAAGTAGGCCCCCACCCTCATGCCGAAGCGCGAGAGGGCGAGGTTCCAGTCGAACCACCAGCGGGGATACTTCCATCGGACGAGCAGCATCAGCACGGTGGGGAGGAACACGATCCCTCCGACCGCGAAGGGAAACCGCCAGGCGTCCTTCGCCGAATCCCAGCTCGGCCCGCTCACGAGTACGAGGATGGCCACGATTGGAACGATGAGGATGACGCGGAAGACCGAGGTCAGTCGGTTCAGTTCCCTGTCCGGGTAGTCGATCGTCAGGCTGACCGGATAGGACGCGGACTTGCTCGTGTCGGACATTGGTTATTCCTCCTGCAGGACGGCTCTTTGCGCGAACCCCCTTGAGTCAAACACCGGACCGGCGCCAAAGTGTCACGCGTTGGCGGCGTGCCCCCGGCACCCCGGAGCACGGCGGTCTGCTCACGCCACCAGCGACCAGCAGTTCTCCAGCAGGGACCGGATCCTGGCGAGGAACGCGGCGGCGAGCGCGCCATCGATGTGCCGGTGGTCGTGCGTCAGGCAGAGGCTCATGATCGTTCTCGACTCGATGCCGGCAGCCCCGGTCCGCAACTGCTCCTCGACGGCCCCCACGCCGAGGATCGCGCTCTCGGGAGCGTTGATCACCGGCGTGAACTCCGTGATCCCGTACATGCCGAGGTCGGTGACGGTGAACGTACCCCCTTCGCACTCCCGGGGCGAAAGGGATCCTGCACGCGCGCGCTCCGCCAGGCCGCGGGCCGCGGCGGAGATCTGCCGCAGGGTCATCCGGTCCGCCCCACGGATCACGGGAACGATGCGGCCGTCCTCGAGGGCCACGGCGATGCCGACGGCGACCTCGTCCCGCATGACCAGGGCGTCCCCCTCGACGATCGAGTTGACGATCGGGTGCTCCCGCAGCGCCGCCGCGGCGGCTTTCACGACGAAATCGGTGCAGGAAAGATGGTCACCCCCCGCCGCGTTCACGCGCTCGCGCAGGGACGCGAGCTCCGTCACGTCCGCGCGGGTCACGAGCGTGACGGCGGGCACTTGCAGGTGACCGCGGACCATCTTCTCCGGAATGGCACGACGCGTGCCGCTGGCCGCGGCGTTCTGCAAGTCACGCAGGCGCACCGCGCCGCCGGGGCCGCTGCCGGCCACAGAGGACAGGGCGATTCCCGCCTCGGCAGCGAACGCCCGCGCAGCGGGAGTGGCGGGAGTCCGTCCCGTGGCCGGAGTCCGGCCCGTGCCGGGAGAAGCGGCCGCGCTCATCGCCACGGAAGCAGCGCCCGCTGGCATCGCCGTCGACGGGCCCACCGCCGGGGCCGCGGCCGGCGCTGCCCTCATCGCCTGCTCCGCCTTCTCCCCGGGTGCGCCGATCCAGGCGATCGTCTCCGTGGCTTTCACCACCTCGCCGTCCCGGTGAACGATGGACAGGAGCGTGCCCTCGAAATCGCTTTCCAGGTCCATGGTGACCTTGTCCGTCTCTATGACGGCGATCGTCTCGCCCTTGCGGACGGTGTCTCCGACGGCCTTCAGCCACCGGACGATGGTTCCTTCCTCCATGGCCATGCCGGTCTTGGGCATGATCACGTTATGCGGCATCGGTCCTCTCCAACAGGCCCAGTCCGGGGGAACGTGGATGGCGGAGCGCGCGAATCGACCGGGCTATTCCTCCACCTTCACGGTGGGAACCCGGATCATCTTCCAGGAGTACGACTCGCCGGCAATCTCGACCATGTCCTTGAACAGCTCATCGGTAGAGGTCACTCGGCCGAGCCTCCACTGGTTGGCGCGATACTCCTCCGCGCTGATGGTGGTGTACCCCGCCCATCCCGACGGGTAGAGCACGACGGCCCCGACCGCGAAGTCCGCTTTCTCCGCCTTGCGCGAGGGGATGACCCATTGCACCCATGCCTTCGAGCCGTCACCAACGAACAGGACCTGGGACTGGTTCTTCGTGGCATCCGAGGCGGGAGTCATTACCTTGGCGAGGAAGTATTGGCCGTCCATCATGGGGCCTTCAATCGTGGTGCTGAGGACCTCGTCCGACCGGAAGTCCGCGACCGCGGTCTGCACGCCCTGGGGAACGATGCCGCCGACTGACGGCATGCCTGCGCAGCCGGCGAGCGCGAGCAGGGCCGCTGCGCACAGAAACAGAACGATCTTCTTCATGGTGACTCCTTTCTTGCAGAGCACGCGGCCCCTACTCGCCCGACTCGCCAAGCGCGCCGGGATCGTCCGGGATCCGCAGGAACTTCCAGAAATACTTTTCCCCGTTCACCTCGACGAGGTTCTTGAACATCTCGTCCAGGGAGGTGACGTGCCCGATCCCCCATCCGGTGGAACGGTAGTCGGCGACGGTCATGGTGTCGTATTCCGCCCATCCCGAGGGATAGAAGACGATGGCACCTTCCACGAGGTCTCCTTTCCGGGCGGGGTGAGTGGGAACCACGAAATCCACCCACTCCGTGGATCCGTCACTGACGTAGAGAACCTGCGCCTGGTTCTTCGTCTGGTCACTCGCCGCCTTCAGGACCTTGGCCACGTGGAATGTCTGCTCGGAGGCGCTTTGACCCGCCGCGCAGAGCACTTCGCCCTGCTTGAAGTCCTGGCCGAAGGCCGCGGCGGCAAGCAAACCGAGAATGAGGATGATGGCACCTTGCTTCATGGGAGGGATCCTCCTTCACTTGCGGCCAATACGGGATATGAAGCGTCCATGATAAGGGCGGAATTTTCTCCTGTCAATCCGGATGTGGCTTCTTTTGGTTGAATTGCCGCGGTCGGCGCCCTATCATGGTGGGCACGGTTTCGCGCAGGTCATTCGGTCCCATGTGCCAGCCCTCGAAACGGAGGGAGGCGAGATGAGAATGCGTTTCGGATTCATCCTGATGGCGATCCTCGTTTCCGCCCTTGCCCGTGGCCAGGACTTCGCGCCGGGCGAGACCTTGTGCGTGCGTGGTGGAAGCCCGGACGCCCCGGCTCTGGGCGTCGCAAGGATCCTCACGCCGGCGAGTGATGCCGCGAAGCAGGCGGAGGCCATCTTTGTCGCCGACGGCGCCAGGGCCCGGGTGGACGTGGTGCTTCCCTCCCACCCGGCCCGGAAAGAGGAGCTGAAAGTGGGAGCAATCGTCTTGCGGCCGCGCAAAGGGTCGGTCGGCGCCATGAGCGCAAGCGAATACCGCAAGGGGACCTGGCTGGTCGGGCGTATCACCTCCATTGCAGAGATGTTCAAGGACGTTGCAGAGGTCGACGGGATGAAGCTCCGGTGGAGACTCCTTCGTCTGGCAGACGATCCCGAAGCGATGGCGGGGCTGTCACGGAGCACTCCCGCAGTGTCGGAGACGGCCAGGGCACCGGTTGCCGCGCCTGCGGCCGCGCCCCCCGCCGCGCCTGCGGCCGCGCCCGCCGCCGCGCCCCCCGCGCAGGGCTCGAAGGAAATGAATGCCCTCACCGTCCTGCGGGAGGTTGGCATCATCAACCCGCCTGCAGTCCTTGCCCCGGATTCCACGGCGCTCATGAAGGAAGTGGTCAAGATACACGCCGATCTGGAAACTATCCGCCGGCTGTTGGCCGCGGGAGCCGACGTGAATGCGCAGGACTCGTACGGCAACACGGCGCTCATCCTGGCATCCGCATTTCAGCAGGGGATCTACCCGGACCAGCACCGGGTCGTGAATCTCCTCGTGAAGGCCGGCGCCCGCGTGAACACACAAAACAGGATGGGCGATACCGCGCTCACGGCCGCCACCCATCTGGATCCTGACGTCGTTGCAGCCCTGGTGTCCGCGGGCCCCGACCTCACGCTGCGGAACGCCCTCGGCCAGACCGCCCTCATCCATCAGCTCAGCGACCCGCACTTCTTCGATCCACGGGTGGTCTCCATCCTGGTGTCCGCGGGGGCCGACGTCAACGATTCGGATCGGCAAGGCCAGACCGTCCTGATGCTCGCCGCCGTGAAGGACGAGGCGGACCAGGTGTTCGAGGTTCTTCTCAAGGCCGGGGCGCGCGTCACGGCGCGCAGCGCGCAGGGGAACACCGCCCTTCACTTCGCGGCGGCGGCCGACAGCTCGGGGACCCAGGCGCTGAGACGCCTGCTGAAGGCAGGCGCGCCGGTAGATGTCCGCAATGCCGACGGCGACACCCCGTTCCTGTTCGCCGCCGCGTACAATCCCAGCCCGCTGGTTGCTGCCGCCCTGGCCGAGGCAGGCGCGGACGTGAGCGTCCGCGGCCCGCACGGCGAGACGGCCCTCATGAGGTCGATCCGCAGCAGGAGCGGGGCGGAGAAGGACGAGGCTTTCCTGAAGCTCGGTGTTGACGTCAACGCTCGGGATGATGAGGGCGTCACGGCGCTGATGACAGCCTGCGACATGGGGTACGTGAGAACGACGCTGATGCTCATCAAGGCCGGGGCCGTCGTCAGCGTCAAGGACCGGAATGGCAGATCGGCGCTCCGGCGGGCGGTCTCAATGGACGCCGACGCGGTGCCGGCCGTCCAGGCGATGCTCGACGCGGGGGCAGACCCCCGCGAGGCGGATCAACGCGGCGCGACCCTGCTCATGGACGCCGCCGTGATGGGCCGCGGCGACACGGCGGAGCGGGTGAACGCCCTGATCAAGGCCGGGGCAGCGGTCAGCGCGCGGGATGAGATTGGCCGCACGGCCCTCTTCTTCGCCGTGGACAAGAACTACATCCTTCCCGACGTGGTGGACGCGCTGGTGAAAGCCGGCTCTGACGTCAACGCCAGGGAGACCCACACCGGACAGACGATCCTGATGCGCGCCTGCGGCGGGGATCCCAAACCCCCGGTGATCGACGGCCTGATTGCCGCCGGCGCCGACGTGAACGCCCGGGATGCCATCGGCGGGACGGCGCTCATGGTCGCGGCTGCCTCGAGTGAGGGCTCGTGGCTGATCCCCGCGCTGCTGAAGGCCGGAGCCGACGCGAAGACCCGCGACAAGCTCAACCGCACGGCCCTCGACAAGGCCAGGAAGAACGCCGGCTTGAACGGCACTGCCGCGCTGGAGATGCTTGCGGCCGCGACGTCCCGCTGAGCCGCCGTCCGCGGCTACGTATCCCGCACGCACACCTCGGGGATGATGGGGAAGACCTCCGTGGACAGGGCGCCTTGGCTCATGGCCGCCTGGACAGTTGCGAAGAGCCGCTCGGCCGCCTTCTCGAAGCCGGGATCCACGGAGGAAAGCCGCAGGCTGCGGGCCAGCCGGGTATTGCCGAACCCGATGACCGCGGCGTCGCCCCCGGGTGTCATCCCCTCGTCGCGAATCGCGGCCAGCGCACCGGCGGCGGTTTCGTCCGACGAGCAGAAGAATGCGCGGCAATCCGGCACGGCGGCCCGCACGGTCCGAGTGGCAGCGGCGCCTCCTTCCGCGCCGGGAGAGCAGGACCGCACGATGCCGGCATCCGCAGGCAGTCGGCGAGCGGCGATCTCTTCCAGGAAGCCGCGCTGCAGGCCCGGGCTGGGCATCGCGGCCGCGAGCAGGGCCATGCGGCGGTGGCCGCGATCCGCGAGGCTGCGAACCGTCCTCCGGGCGCCCTCGGCATCGTCTATGAACACGCGAGGGCCAGAGCCCCCGGTGTCAAAGGCGCTGATGACGATGACGGCAGGCGGCGTCCCTTCCGGCCGAGGCAGGCCGCGGGCGGGCTGCAGGATCACGAGTGCCCCGTTGCGCTCGGCTTCCCGGCAAAGCCCCTGCTGCAGGACAACGTCTCCGCCGTGGCAGGAGATCCGGACCGGCAGCGGAACCTTGCGCAGCTGTGCCTCAAGCTTCTCCAGCAGGGCCGCGTTCGCCTCGTCCAGGTCTTCCAGGATCACGTGCGCCCAGGGAAACCGCAGCGCCTTGCGGGGCGCGGAGGCGCTCTCGCGGGCATAGATGACCACGGTGCCCTTCCCGCTGTAGCGCTCGATGTATCCCTCCAGCACCAGCTTGGCCAGGGCGTTGCGGACCGTGAGATGAGTGGTGGCGAACCGGTCCTTCAGGACCCGTTCCGGCGGAAACCAGTCTCCCTTGCGGTACTTGCCCGAGAGGATCTCTTCCTTCAATTCGCTGTAGATCTGTTCGTACAGGTAGCGGGAGTCGGCCGGTTCCTGCGCCCTTGTTTTCATGGCAGTTTCCATTCCGCTATACATGATATATAGCGTCTGGTCAACTGCTATATAGCGCCTTTCCCGTCCTCGCGAACAGCCGCCGCCTGCGTGCGCGGTTCTTCAGGAGCCCGAAACCGAGCTTCCATAGCTGCGTTTCCTTCATGAGGAGCTGCACGATGAACTTCGAAGGAAAATCCCGGTCGTGTCGCGAGATGATCTGCTTGTTTCGATCCCTTTCGAAGATCTCGATCAGCTCGTCGGCCTGCTCCTCGGTCATCGCGTTCATGAACTCCCGCATCCGCAGGCTCAGCCAGAGATCCCGGCCCAGCTTGGCGTTCATGCGCCGCTCGTAGCCTCCGGGGCTTTCGGCGAGGTAGCGCGCAGCGAGCAGGCCGTAGATGATTCCTCCGTAGGTAGTGGCCTTGACCTGGGTGGCTGCGTCTCCGATCAGAAAGACGTTCTCCCCGGGCTTCTTCAGCCTCTGCCGCGGGTCGTACACCGGGATCACACCGCTCTGGTCTTCGATCGGCAGGCTTCCATTGAGAAGGATTCTGTAGTCACGCTGCAGCGCGCGACCCTGCGGGCCGATGACCCCGACTCGGGCAGTGGCGGCGTCCTCCGGTACGATCCAGGAGAACTCTCCCAGGGTGAGGCGGATCTCGGTGACTCCTTCTTCCAGGCCGGGATACCTGCACCGGGCCTGCAGGCCGGCAACGAAGGCCCGGTCACGGTACAAGCCCGCCGCCTGGGCCACCGGGCTGAACGGCCCGTCGGCGCCCACGATCATTTCCGCCTGGTAGGTTCCCCGGCTCGTCCGAACCTCGTACCCGCCAGCCCGCCGCCGGTAGCCCGTGAACCGTTCCCCCAGGTGGAGCACGGCCCCGCTGGACAAGGCGCCGTGCAGCAGGTGACAGTCGAAGGCGGCCCGGTCCAGGATGAGGTTCACCTTGTCCAGGTCCACGTACATGCTCTTGCCGCCTGGCGCCGTCAGCTTGAACCTTCGGATCCTGCTGACCACCAGGTCCTCCGGAATGTCGCCGAGGACCCGGCGCACGGAGTCGGTCAGGATGCCCGTGCAGGAGACCGGCCTGCCAACGGTCTCATGCTCCTCGAAGATGTGTACCTCCCGGTCCTTCACGAGGGAGGCGTAGTAGCACCCCGCCGGACCGGCTCCGATGACCGCGATCATGCTGTTCGAAAGCGTAGCGGCTCTTTCTCCACTCCGCCACACCGTCGTGTTTCTTTTCTGCAGGAGAAAGCGACCGGAATGTTGCGACGAGGCCGGCACGTTCACCAGGGAGCGAATTCTGGAAAAGACCTGTTGACAAGTGGGAAAAGATATTATATATAGCGCTATATACAGTACTTGACGGAGGGAAACCTTCATGGACCTGGGTCTGAAGGGAAGAACGGCGATCGTCACCGGTGGCGGAACCGGGATCGGGGCAGGCATCTGCGAAGCTCTCGCCCAGGAAGGGGTGAACGTCGCGGTGAACTGGATCGTGGGCAAGGAGGAAGTGACGGCGTTCGCCGCGGACCTGTCGAAGCGCTCCGGCTCTGACTGCCGGCCGTTCTACGCCGACGTGTCGAAGGCGGAAGACCTGGACGCGATGGTGAGGGACGTCGCTGCCGCGTACGGCCATATCGACATCCTGGTCAACAACGCCGGCATCTGGCCCACCGAGAACATCCTGGACATGCCCGACCGGAACTGGGAGAAGGTCATCGCCATCAACCTCAACGGGCCGTTCATGCTCTGCAAGCGCGTGGCGAAACACATGGTGGACGCGGGCATCAAGGGCAGCATCATCAACCTCTCTTCCAAGTCCGGCATCACGTACAACACTGCCGGGCATGCGCACTACGCCTCGGCCAAGGCTGGCATCAACATGATGACCAGGACGCTCGCCCGGGAGCTCCTTCCGCACGGCATACGGACCAACGCCATCGCCCCGGGCATGGTCCGCACCCCTATTAATGAGGACAAGTGGTCGGATCCCGAGCTGAAGAAGGCCTACGAGGCCCGTATCCCCGCGGGAAGGTTCGCCATGCCCGTGGAAATCGGGTACCTCGTTGCCTTCCTGGCCTCCGAGAAGTCGTTCAACATCGCGGGCACGGTGATCGACATCACCGGCGGAATGCTGATCTGAGCAGGAGAAAACCATGGGCGTGGATTTGAAGGGCAAAACGTGCGTCGTCACCGGCTCGGCAAAGAGCATCGGTCTGGGAGTGGCAGAGATGTACGCCGGCCTGGGGGCAAAGGTGGCGATGATCGACCTGAACCCCGAGGTCATGGCGCAGGCCGAGCGCCTGTCGAAGGCCGGCCATGTCGTGCGTGGCTACACCGTGGACATCACGGATCGCGCGGCCGTCATGCGGTGCTTCGAGGACATCGCGAAAAGCCTCGGCGACGTGTTCGCCCTGGCGAACGTTGCCGGCGCGGTGGACCAGCAGCCGTTCACCGAGATCACTCCCGAGCGGCTGGACAAGATGAACCGGATCAACATCAATGGATCGGTCTGGTGCACGCAGGGAGCCCTGCAGACCATGAGGAACTTCAAGGACGGCCGGATCATCAATTTCTCCTCCAAGTCGGGGAAGACGGGCTCCGCGATCATGGCCGCCTACTCCGGCGCCAAGGGGGCGGTGATCTCCATCACCCACGCCCTGGCCTTCGAGCTGGCCAAGGACAACATCAAGGTCAACTGCCTCTGCCCCGGCATCGTGGAGAACACCGGGGTGTGGGGCTCCGTGAGCAAGGGCTACGTGGAAAACCTCAAGATGGACGAGCAGGCCGTGGTGAAGCAGTTCACCGCGAAGGTGCCGCTGGGGAGGTTGTGCAGGATCGACGATGTGGTATCGTTCGTGAAGTTCCTGACCGTGGACGGGGACTACTGCACCGGGCAGGCGTTCAACGTCACCGGCGGCCGTGAAATGCACTGATGGCGATGGCGGCCCGAAGCGCCGTCTCGGCCATGAGAACGCGTAATCGCGTTTTGACCAGAGTGAATGAGCGGGACACGCGAAGAGGAGGAGAGGATGGCGGAGAGTCAGTTTGACGCCCTGGGGATGATCGAGACTCGGGGGTTTGCCGCGATGGTGGAAGCGGCGGACGCGATGGTGAAGGCGGCGAAGGTGGACCTCATCGGGTTCGAGAAGATCGGGGGCGGGTACGTGACGGCGATCGTGCGCGGGGACGTGGCGGCCTGCCGGGCGGCAGTGGACGCCGGCAGCCGGGCGGCGGAGAAGGTGGGGGAGATCGTGAGCACCCACGTGATTCCGCGGCCGCACGC
>Ga0153915_10002089_pt1 | contig 18341 bp, 16 predicted proteins | sample Opewatmetagenome_2_FD_107003 | JGI IMG/M metagenome (GOLD analysis project Ga0153915, IMG submission 107003) | Freshwater wetland microbial communities from Ohio, USA - Open water 3 Core 3 Depth 3 metaG | ecosystem: Environmental > Aquatic > Freshwater > Wetlands | place: USA: Ohio, Lake Erie...
CGCTCCAGCTCCGCTACCTGCAGACGTTGGTGGAGGTCGCCTCGGAGAACAACTCGACCACGATCTTCCCCGTGCCGATCGACCTGCTCACCCCGTTCATGGACATGGCCACTCGGGGCGCGGCTGCGCGGGAGGCGGCGGCCGGGGAGAAGTCGCTGCCCGCCGCCACCGGGACTCCGGTTCCCGCGCCCGAGCCCGAGCGCACGCGCCGCTGAGCGCATGGCCGACACCGTTCCTCCCGGCAAGCGGCTCGACCGTGCCGCCCTCGAGCGTATCGTGCTCCGCGCCGCGCAGCTGCAGGGCGGCGAGCGCGACCTCGACGAGGGACTGACCGAAGCCGAGATCATCCGGTTGGGAGGCGACGTCGGGATCCCGGCCGAGTACCTCCGCCAGGCGATCGTCGAGGAGCAGACCCGCGCCGTGGTCCCCGAGGAGCGCGATCTCCCGACGGTGCTCGCCGGTCCGCGCTACGTGGCGGCCGAGCGTACGGTGCCTGGTCGGGTTTCCGTGGTGGACGAGGCGCTGCAGCACTGGATGACCACCGGCGAGCTCCTCCGGGTGAAGCGCCGCTTCTCGGACGAGGCGACCAGCTGGGAGCCGCAGCGCGGCACGGTGGCGTCGCTCAAGCGGTCGCTGGGCCTGGGCGGGCGCGAGTACCTGCTGGCCCGGACGGCCGAGGTGGCGGGGCAGCTGACCACCGTCGCGGCGGAGCGGACCCACGTGCGGCTCGTCGCCGATCTCGGCAACACGCGGCGCCAATACCTCGGGGGGGCCGGCGTGCTGGCCGCCGCGGGGGCGGGCGCGGCGGGCGTCGGACTGGTGCTCGGCTTCGCGATTTCCCTGGCCGTCCTGCCGGTTCCCATCGCGCTGGTCGCGGCGCTGCTGGTGGCGCGGTCGCGCCAGGTCGAGCGTTACCGCGTGGCCTTGGAGCAGGTGCTCGACCGCCTGGAGCACGAGAAGATCAAGGTGCCCCCGGGCGGGAGTGACCTGGGACCGCCGCTGTCCTGGATCGCCAAGGAGATCAGGAAGCAGCTGGGGGCCTGAGGTTTCCGCTGCCTGACTACCGAACCACTCACTACCGACGGGACGGCCATGACGGAGATCAAGACGGTCGGAGTGCTCGGCTGCGGTCTGATGGGGAGCGGCATCGCGCAGGTCGCCGCCGCGGCAGGTTACCAGACCATCGTGCGCGACATGACGGACGAGCTCAACGCCAAAGGAAGGGGTCGGATCGCCAGGTCGCTCGACAAGCTGGTGGAGCGCGGCAAGGTGCTGGCGGCGGATCGGGACGCGACGATCAGACGGCTCACGTTCACGACCAGGGTGACGGACCTCGCGGCGTGCGATCTCGTGATCGAGGCCGTCACCGAGGAGCTCGATCTCAAGAACACCCTGTGGATCGAACTGGACGCCACGTGCGGGCCGGATACGATCTTCGCGTCCAACACCTCCAGCCTCACGATCGCGGCCATGGCGGCCGCCACCCAGCGGCCCGACCGGTTCGTCGGCCTCCACTTCTTCAACCCCGTCCCGCTCATGAAGCTGGTCGAAGTCGTGCGGACGGTGACGACGTCTGCCGCCACCTTCCAGCGCGCGCGGGCGTTCGCGCAGTCGCTCGGCAAGGAGCCGATCGCGGCCAAGGACAGCTCGGGCTTCATCGTCAACCTGCTGCTCATCCCGTATCTGCTGGACGCGATCCGGGCCCTCGAGCGGGGGGTGGGGACCGTCGCGGACATCGACACGGGCATGGTGCTCGGCACCGGCTACCCGATGGGACCGTTCACGCTGCTCGATTTCGTGGGGCTGGATACCACCCACAAGATCGCCGAGATCATGTTCGACGAGTACCGCGAAACCCGCTACGCCCCGCCGCCGCTGCTCAAGCGGATGGTGCTGGCAGGCATGTACGGCAAGAAGTCAGGTCGGGGGTTCTACGATTATTCGCGCACGCCCCCGGTCGTCGCCGATCTGGGGCTGTGAACGGCGGCGGGCTCCGGTCCGCCGCCCGGGGCCCAGTTGACTCCGGGGCGCCCGCGGGACAGGCTTCCGGGGGGGTGTCCATGCCCCCAGCACGTAACCTCACCAGCACTGACGGAGGGTGAATCCGATGCGCCGTTCCAGCTTTACCGGTTTGGCCGTCGTCGCAGTCCTTGGCGCCGCGTGCGGGGCCGGCAGCGTCCGTCCCAGCTACGCGCCGTTCGAGGGTGCGCGGGTCGATACCGTGAACGCGGGCCCCACCGCCGTGATCCAGGAGATCGTGGCCCGGGTGAATACGGAGCGCATGAGCCCGCAGTTCTCGAGCCCCGCCGAGGGCTACATGGAAACGCAGTGGTACGACGTCATCGACCAGAAATCGGGGGCGTTCGATCGGTCCCAGCCAGACCGTTACATCCTGCTCCGCTTCTGGGCGGACTCGATCGGTGAGGGCAAGTCCCGGGTGACGTCCGAAGCCGTCTACAAGACAAGGTCGGATCCCTCCGTGCCGCCGCGCGATCAGGAGTCGCTGGTGCCGCCGGGCCACGCCGGTGCCCGGCTGCTGGAGGCGGTCATGACCAGCGTGAAGCAGCGGTTCGGCGGATGAAGCGACTGGCCTTCGCGGTCCTTGCCGCCTGCGCGGCTGGCGGGTGCGTGACGTCACGGACCCCGAGGCCGATCGCGCCGGTCATCGATGAAGCGTTGCCGGGCACGCCCGACGTGGTATTCGCGGCGGCGCTCAAGGCCGTCGGCGACGAGGGACTCCCGTTGCGTTTCCACGACGCGGCGACGGGCGGCATCGAGACCGAATACGTGGACATCGCGACCTACGCGCCGGGCGAGTCGATCCAGTACCCGACCCCGGAGCGCATGGTCCGCTTCCGGATCGTGGTGGCGCAGAACCCGCAGGGGCCGGGCACGAGACTCTCGATCTTCGCGCTGTACCAGCCGTTCCGTACGGACTTCAGCACCGAGCGGAACGCGCGGTCGATCCCCCGAGACCACCCCGGGATGACCGTGGCGCGCAGGCTCCTGGAGCGCACGCAGAAGGCTGTCGGGGGAGGATGAGTCCGGGCGGAGATCCGGCGGACCGCGAGTTCTGCCGAGCCATCCTCCCCAAGGTGTCGCGCACGTTCGCGCTCGGCATCCGGCTCCTGCCGCGCGGGCTCGAAGGAGCGGTGCGGGTCTCCTACCTGTTGTGCCGCATCGCCGACACCATCGAAGACGCGCCCGAGCTCGCCCGGGACGCCAAGCGGGCGCTGCTCGGGCGGTTCCGTTTCTGCCTCGAGGAGGGGGGGAACGACGTGGCGCCGCTCGGCCACCTGTTTCCCGACCCGCGCTCGGGCGAGGAGCGGCTGGTGCGTGAGGCCGACCGCGTGCTGCGCTGCTACCGCGGCCTCTCGGCGGCGGAGCGGGCCGCGATCCGGCCGTGGGTGCAGGAGATGGCCCTGGGAATGGCCGAGTTCGCCGGGCGTCGGGCATCGCCCGCCGGGCGGATCGAGGCTTTGACGAGCGTTGCCGAGCTGGACCGCTACTGCTACTACGTCGCGGGAACGGTGGGGCACCTCCTCACCGGGCTGTTCCGCATCCACTCCGCCCGGATGCCGCCGGTTCGGTACGCCCGGCTCGAGGCGCTCGCGGAGAGCTTCGGGCTCGGGCTCCAGCTCACCAACATCATCAAGGACGTGGGCGATGACCGGCGCCGCGGCTGGAGCTTCGTGCCCCAGGACCTCTGCGCCCTGGCCGGCATCCGGCCGGACGAGCTCCAGGATCCCGACCGCTCGCCCCAGGCCCACCGCGTCATGGTCATGCTGATCGACAAGGCGAAGCGCCACCTGCGGGACGCCTTGACCTATTGCACGACGCTCCCGTCCGCAGCCTACCGGATCCGGATCTTCTGCCTCAGCTCGCTCTACTTCGCGGTGCGCACGTTGCGCCTCGCCGAGCGCGACCCGCGGCTGCTCGACCCGAACCACAAGGTGAAGATCGCGCGCAGCGAGGTATACCGCACGCTGGCCACCACCTATCTCGTCGCCCCGTTCGATCGGCTGGCGCACGGCTACTACCTGCGGCTCGCCGGGGAAGGCTGATGGCCCCCCTCGCGCCCCCCCCGGACTTCCGCGGGCGGTTCCTCACCGACCCGCGTGCCCGCGCCGCCTACAGCGAGGGCGCCGGCCCCTATCGGATCGTGCCCGCCGCGGTGGCCTTCCCCGAGAGTCGCGACGATCTGTGCGCGCTGGTCAAGTACGCCGTCGCTGACGGCATCGGGCTCACGCCCCGCGGCGCGGGGAGCGGCATGCCCGGTGGCAACGTCGGCAGCGGCATCGTGGTGGACATGGGCGTCCTCGACCGCCCGCTCCGGATTGCGCTGAACAAGGTCGGGAACATCGGCGCCGCGGTGTCGTGGGCCGCCGTGAACCAGGCGGCCGCGCATTTCGGCTTCCGCCTGCCGCCCGATCCGGCGAGCGGGGCGTTCTGCACGATCGGCGGCATGGTCGCCACCAACGCCGCGGGGGCGCACAGCTTCTCGGTGGGCAGCATCCGGCGGTGGGTGCGCGGGATGGAGCTGATCACGGCGGACGGCGAGGCAGGATGGGTCAGCCGGCGGCACGCGGAGCGCAAGCACCGCCTGCCGACCCCGCCGGCCAAGCGGGTCCTGGTCGAGCGTTTCACGATGGAGGACCGGGTCACCGCGGTTCTGCCCCGGATCACGGCGGCCAGGGACGAGATTACCGCCCGGTTTCCCAAGACGCGGAAGAACTCGGCCGGGTACGCGCTCGACGCCTACCTCGAGTCCGGCGAGCTGGTGGACCTGTTGGTCGGCTCGGAAGGCACCCTGGGCATCATGGCGCGCGTGGAGCTCGAGCTCGACAAGACGCCGCACGCCATCGGCACGCTGCTCGTCGCCCTCGCGTCGCTCGACGCCCTCGGGGACGTGGTGGCCGAGGTGACTGGTCACCAGCCCGCCGCGATCGAGCTGCTCGATCGCTCGTTCCTCGACCTCGCCGGCCCCTCAGCCTCCGCCGTCCCGCTCGACGGAGTCGCGGCCCTGCTGCTCGTCGACTTCGAGCGCGCCAGCGACCGCGAGCTGCGACCGGCGCTCACTGCGGCGCAGCGCGCGCTGCAGCCAGGGGCCCGCTACACCCGGATGGGGGTGTCGGCGACGGAGCGCGAGCACCTCTGGAAGATCCGCCACGGCGCAAGCCCCGCGCTCGCCGCGCTGCCCGCAGCGCGACGCTCGCTGCAGGTGATCGAGGACGGCTGTGTGCCGGTGGCGGCGCTCGGGCGCTACCTGGCCGGCCTGCGGGATGCGGCACGGACCGCGGGCATCCCGGTCGTCGCGTTCGGCCACGCCGGCGACGGCCATCTCCACGTCAACGCGCTGGTGGACACGACGCAGCCTGACTTCGAGACGCGCCTGGAGCAGCTGTTCTCGGCGGTGAGCGGGCTCGTCATCGCCCTGGGTGGCACCCCGAGCGGCGAGCACGGGGACGGCAGGCTCAGGGCCCGATTGCTCGAGCAGCTCTACGGTCCGGTGGTGACCGGCCTGTTCCGCGACATCAAGCAGGCGTTCGACCCGGCCGGCGTTCTCAATCCCGGGGTCATCATCCCGGATGGCACGCCGCCGCTCGCCGCGCTGAAGGTGGGCCCGCGGGCCCAGGCGATCCCCCCGGACATCGCAGCCCGGCTGCGCCAGCGGGAGATGACCGCCGGCTGGGGATCCCCGGTGCTCGGGATGCTGGACGACCACCCCGGATGACGCCGTACCTCGACCTGCTGCGTCACGTGTTGGACCACGGGCGCCCCAAGCGCGACCGCACGGGGACCGGGACGCTCAGCGTGTTCGGCTATCAGACGCGCTACGATCTCGCGGCCGGTTTCCCCCTGGTCACCACCAAGAAGCTCCACGTGAAGTCCATCATCCACGAGCTGCTGTGGTTCCTGCGCGGCGAGACCAACGTCCGCTCCCTCCAGCAGCACGGCGTGCGAATCTGGGACGAGTGGGCGGACCCGCAGGGGGAGCTGGGCCCGATCTACGGCTACCAGTGGCGCTCGTGGCCGACGCCGGACGGGAGCCATGTCGACCAGATCGCGCAGGTGGTGGACGAGATCCGGCGGTTTCCCGACTCCCGCCGCATGGTCGTGTCGGCGTGGAACGTGCCGGACATCCCGCGCATGGCTCTGGCGCCGTGCCACGTCCTGTTCCAGTTCTACGTGCTCGACGGGCGGCTCTCGTGCCAGCTGTATCAGCGGAGCGCGGACCTGTTCCTCGGGGTTCCGTTCAACATCGCGTCGTACGCGCTCCTCACACAGATGGTGGCGCAGGTCACCGGTCACGTCCCCGGCGAGTTCATCCACACCTTCGGGGACGCCCACATCTACTCGAACCACCTCGAGCAGGTGCGGCTCCAGCTCGGCCGCGACCCCCGGCCCCGGCCGACGATGCGCCTGAATCCCGACGTCCGGTCGATCTTCGACTTCCGCTACGAAGACTTCCGGCTCGAGGGGTACGACCCGCACCCCCACATCCCCGCTCCGGTGGCCGTGTGACGCTGTCGCTCATCGTGGCGATGTCCGACGGCGGCGTGATCGGCCACCACGGCACGGTCCCGTGGCATCTCCCCGACGACCTGAGACGGTTCAAGCAGCTCACGATGGGGCACCCGCTGATCATGGGCCGGCGGACGTTCGCGTCGATCGGCCGCCCGCTGCCCGGGCGGCGCTGCATCGTGCTGTCGCGTGATCCGGCGTACCGGGCGGCGGGGGTGGAGTCCGCGCCCGATCTCTCGACCGCGCTCGCGCGCCTGGCCGAGGCGCCGGAGGTGTTCGTGATCGGCGGGGCGGAGGTGTACCGCGATGCGCTGCCCCGGGCCGATCAGCTGTATGTCACGCTCGTCCACGCCCCGATCCCCGGCGACGCACGGTTTCCCACGTTCGATCGGACCGCCTGGACGCTCGTCGAGGAGGCGTTTCACCCTGCCGACGCGCGTCACGCGCACGCGTTCACCTTCCAGCGTTACGAGCGACGCCGCCGCACCGCGCACTCCGCGTAGCGCGCGGCGCGATGAAAGTCCAGAAAACCTATTGCATAACGGTTCGGCTTTTCGTATCGTGTAGCGCCAGCAACATTTAGTCGGAGTGCGATGCGCATCGGGCTCGCATACAATCAGAGACCAACAACCGGTTCCACGAGCCGGGACGACGAGCCTCCCCTACACACTCCCGCCGCTGCGTCCGAGGCGTTCGTCGAGTGGGATGAGCCGGAGACAATCGACGCCGTCGAGCGTGCCCTGCGTCCGCTCGGGCAAGTCGTGCGGCTCGAGGCGATCGGCGACTTCGTCGAGCGGCTGGCGCGCGCCGAGGTCGACCTGCTGTTCAACATCGCCGAAGGCTTCGCGGGCCCGAGCCGCGAGGCTCACGTCCCGGCGATCGCCGAGTTCCTCGGCGTGCCGTACACCGCCTCCGACCCGCTCACCCTGACGCTCGCACTCCACAAGGCCCGGGCCAAGGAGATCTTCTCGGCGCGTGGCATTCCCACGGCACCCTTCGTGCTCCTGGAATCCGACGCCGACCTGTCCCGGCTCAACAACCGGATGCCCTACCCGCTGTTCCTCAAGCCGGTGTGGGAGGGTTCCTCCAAGGGAATCGGCCAGTCCAACTTCGTCCCCGACCGCGCGGCAGCGCTCGCGCGGGCGCGCGAGCTGCTGGCCACCTATGAGCAGCCGGTGCTCGCCGAGGCGTACCTCCCGGGCGACGAGTTCACCGTGGCCGTGCTCGGTAACGGGCCGTCGGCGCACGCGCTGCCGATCATTCGCTTCCGCTTCGACACGCTGCCGCCGGACGCCCTCCCCATCATGGGGTATGAGGCCAAGTGGGTTTGGGACGACCCCGCGGCGCCGCTCGACGTGCTGGAGTGCCCCGCCCGGATCCCGTCCGCGCTGGCGGAGGGAATCGTCCAGACGGCGCTCGCGGCGGCGCGGGCGCTGGGCTGTCGCGATTGGGCGCGCGTGGACATCCGGCTGGACGGCCGGGGGACGCCGAACGTGGTGGAAATGAATCCCCTCCCCGGCGTCATCCCGAACCCGGCCGACAACAGCTGTTTTCCGCGCGCGGCGGCGGCGGCGGGGATGAGCTATGACGAGCTGATCCAGACGGTCGCCCGGATCGCCTGGCGGCGGATCACCGGGCGGGAGTTGCTCATCACCCCTGCCGAGGCGGCCGCATGAGAGTCGCGATCCTCTACGACGGCGTGGCGCACACCTGGACGGCGGCGGACGTCCGCGAGGTGCTGGACGCGGTGACTCAGATCGCCCGCGTGCTGCGCCGGGCCGGCCACGCGGTGGACCGCGTACCGGTCCGATCCGGGCTCCGCTGGCTGACGCGTTGCCGCGAGGCGGATGTCGTCTTCAATCTGTGCGAGAGCGTCGGCGCCGTCGGACGGTACGAGAGCCTGGTGGCGGGTGCCGTCGAGTTATCGGGCGTGCCGTTCACCGGCGCGCGGCCTGAGGTCATCTCGCTGTGTCACCGGAAGCCCGTCGCCAACGCCCTGCTCGCCTCCCGAGGGCTTCCCGTTCCCCAGTGGGTGGTCCCGGGCAGCCAGAAGATCCCGAGCGGCTTCCCGCTCCCGGCCATCGTCAAGCCGGCGGCGGAGGACGCCAGCGTCGGAATCGACCAGGGCTCGGTCGTCACGAGCCGGCGCGCCCTTAACGAGCGGGTGGCGCAGCTCAGCGAAGAGCACCGCGAGGTCCTGGTCCAGCAGTACATCGCCGGGCGCGAGCTGGCCGTCGGGTTCATCGGGCCCGAGGCGCTCCCGCTTTCGGAGATCGACTTCAGCGGGATGCCCGACGGGGCGTGGCCGATCCTGTCGTTCTCGGCCAAGTGGGAAGTGGGCGGCGTGGAGGACCTCGGCAGCCGGCCGATCTGCCCCGCTCCGGTTTCCCGGGCGATGACGGAGCGCCTCACCGCACTCGCGCGCGAGGCCTGGGAGGCGGTGGGCGGCAGCGGCTATGGTCGCGTAGACCTGCGGCTCGACGCCGCCGGCCAGCCGTGGATCCTGGAAGTGAATCCGAATCCCGACATTGGAGACGACGCCGGCCTCGCCCGCATGGCGGACGCGGCCGGCTGGTCATACGAGGACCTGATCTTGCGCATCGTGGACGCGGCCTTCGCGGACGCCCAGCAGGCCGACTCGGTCGCCGCCATGACGGCGGAGGCTCGGTCGCGCGCCGACCGCCGCGTGGCTGAAGAACAGCAGAAACTGGCGTAGATGCCCGCTTCGGACGACCCTGCCGGTAATCGCGTCGCGGCCGTGGCCCTCCGCGCGCCGCGCATCGCCGATCGCGACCGGGTACGGGAGATCCTCGAGGCGAGCGGTGTGTTCCGACCGGACGAGACGCCGGTCGCCTTGGAGGTGTTCGACGGGGCGGTTCGGGCACCCGGCCGGGACTATTGGGGCGTCGGCGCGTACGTCGGCGACCGGCTGGTGGGCTTCGCGGCCTGCGGACCGGTGCCGTGCACGCTGGCTACGTGGGACTTGTACTGGATCGCCGTCGATCCCGCCCTCCAGGGGACGGGCATCGGACGGCAGCTCATGGCCCACTGCGAACGGACGATCGTAGCGGAAGGCGGTCGTCTCGTCGTGGTGGAGACCTCGTCGCGCGCCGATTACGCGCCGACGCGGGCCTTTTATCGCCGGCTCGGCTACGAGGACCGCGCGGCGATCCCGGAGTACTACGCGCCGGGCGACGGCCTGATCGTATTCACCAAGTACCTCGCACCTTCCGCGGACGAGTGACGGCTCATGGCTGAGTGGCAACGCCTCCTGCATGAAAGCGGTCTGCGGACGCTGCAGCACCTCGTCGAACGGTTCGGCGCGGAGCACTTCCCGGATCTCGGACGGCTGCAGCAGGCGGTCGACAACTTCGAATTCCGGATCTCGCCGGCGATGGCCGAGCTGATCCAGGAGCCGGGTGACCCGATCTGGCGCCAGTACGTGCCCGACCTGCAGGAGCTCGACGTCGTGGACGGCGTGATGGACAGCCTGGGCGAGGATGCCGACAGCCCGGTGCCGAACATCACCCACCGCTATCCCGACCGCGCGCTGTTCCTGGTGAGCCCGGTCTGCGCCTCCTACTGCCGCTTCTGCACGCGGCGCCGCAAGGTGGGCGATCCCGAGAAGATCCCGATGTCGCAGTTCGAGAGCGCGTTCCGCTACCTCGAGGAGCACGCCGAGATCCGCGACGTGATCCTGTCGGGGGGGGACCCGCTGCTGCTCTCCGATCGGCGGCTCGAGGGCATCATCGCCCGGCTGCGCAAGATCCAGCACCTCGAGGTCATCCGGATCGGCAGCCGGGTCCCGTGTCACCTGCCCCAGCGGATCACGCCCGAGCTGTGCGGCATGCTCCGCAAATACCACCCGCTCTACATCAACACGCACTTCAACCACCCCGACGAGCTCACACCCGCCGCCGTGAAGGGGCTCGGCATGCTCGCCGACGCCGGCATTCCGCTGGGGTGCCAGACGGTGCTGCTCCGCGGCGTGAACGACGACGTGGACGTGATGAAGCGGCTGATGCAGAAGCTGCTCGCCGCGCGGGTGCGGCCATACTACATCTACATGTGCGACAACGTGGCCGGCGTCGAGCACTTCAAGACCACGGTGGAGAAGGGGCTCGAGATCGTCGAGGGCCTGCGCGGCTGGACCAGCGGGCTCGCCGTGCCGCACTTCGTGATCGACGCGCCGGGAGGGGGAGGGAAGATCCCGCTCCTGCCCGAGTACGTCGTCCGGCTCACCAACGACGAGATCGTGCTGCGCAACTTCCGCGGGCGGCAGTACGTCTGGAAGCAGCCGCACGAGGACGAAGCCCTGGTGGCCGCGGCCACGGGCACCGACGGCGCGTCCGTGGTGCCGATCCGGCGCAAGCCCAAGAAGAAGCGGCCGGAGCGGAAGGCGGCCGCGCGGTAAGGCCGGCGGCGACTGGCAGTTGGCGGGCGCGACGGGGTGGATCGGTGAGGTCCACCCCGTCTTTCGTGGGGGGCCGCCCCCCGGTTGCGACCCACCGGCTGGCCAACCTGCCAAGGGACGCGTAGCTTAGCGCCATTCGCCCCCGTCTCAGCACCAGTGGGGCACACCTCAAAAGGCAGACGGCAGGATGCGAGCCGAGAGACCCGTGCGTGCGGGGATCCGTCGTCCGCTCCATCCTGCGAGGCTCGGTTGACCGAGGATTGGGCGGTCGAGCTCCGGCAGGGACGGCCGGATCGCGCCTGGGATTTGTTCCTCACGCGCTATCGCCGCCTGGTCTTCGCGGCCATTCGCCATTACACCCAGGACTATGACGAGGTGATGGACGTGTTCGCGCGGGTGTGCGAGGCCCTGCGCGAGAGCGACCTGCGGCGGCTGCGCTCCTACGTCGAGGCGCCGACGCATCGAGCCCGTTTCTCCACGTGGCTGGTCACCGTCGTCCGCAATCTCACGATTGACTGGTTCAGGGAGCGGGACGGGCGCCGGCGCCTTCCCGCGGTCACGGAGGGCCTGCCGCCGCTCCAGCGCCGGATCTTCGAGTGCGTTTTCCTCGATCGCCGCGGCCACGTCGAGACCTACGAGCTGATCCGAACGTCGGACGCGCCGGACCTCCCCTTCAGGGAGTTCCTGGTGGAGCTGCGGGCCACGTACCGGGCGGTGACGAAGGGCCGGCGAGGTCGGGTGCTGTTCGACCTGGGTGGTCCCCCTCCACCCGAGCCACAGCCCGACGAACCCAGCCCAGCGGACGTGGAGGATGCGCGTCGCCTCGCGGCGCGCGTCCTCGAATCGCTGAGCGCCGAGGACCGCGTCGCGGTCGAGCTGTACGTCGTTGAGGAGTTGCCGGCGGACCAGGTCGCGACCGTGCTCGGCCTGCCGAACGCCAAGGCGGTCTACAACCTGGTGTACCGCGCGCTAGCCTCGGCGCGAGAGCATTTCGAGCGGGCGGGAATCCGGCGGGAGGACCTGCTGTGAGCAATCCGCATGCCCCCGGCCGTCTCAAGAGGGCGACATGGGGGAAATCCTGCTGCACCGTAGGGGTCCTCGCGTGACCCAGCCCGATCGGCCGGACCGGGTTCGGCTCGCGCTCGCGTTGCATGCCGGTGCGCCCGCCCAGGCGCCCACGCCGGAGTGTCTGGACGACGATACCATCGCGGCTCTGGCCGAAGGGAATCTCGACCCGGCGACGCGCACGGCCGTGCTCCCACACGTCGCGGGATGCGCGCGATGCCGGACCGCCGTGGCCTCGGTCGCGCGGGCGCTGGCCGACCCCGGGCTCGCGTCCGAAGTGGCGGCCCTCGGGGGGACGCGGCGCGGGCGACCGCTGCGCCTCGGATGGATCGCCCTGCCGCTCGCCGCGGCGGCGGGGCTCGTGCTGCTGCTCTCGCGACCGCGCCCGCCGGAAGACGACGGAACCCTGCACCGCGCCCCGACGATCACCGCGACGCCGGCGCCGGCGCCGGTGTCACCCGTTGGCGCCGTGGCCGAGGCGCGCCGTCTCGTGTGGATGACCGCGCCCGCCGCGGACCGGTACCGGGTGACGCTGTTCGACCGCGAAGGCCTGGTCGTGTACGAGACGGAGCTGGTGGACACGACGGCTAGCCTCCCCGACTCGGTCCGCGTAGCCCCCGGGCGTCTCTATCTATGGAAAGTGGAGGCGCGCACGGGCATCGGCCGCTGGACCGGATCCGAGCTGGTCGAGTTCTCTCTCCCCCCCGCGGGTGCACCTCGGTGACGGCCCTCGGTACCGCCCTGCTCCTCGCGGCGCTCGCGCCGCAGGGGCCCCCGGCCGACCCCCTCCGCATCGCGAAGGGGCCGGATTCCGCCCTTGTCCTCGAGGCCCGGACGCGGCCGCTCGCCGTGCGGGAATCGGTGAGCGCAGCGCTGACCAAGTCCGTCAGGGGCGGCGGCAACCAGGCATTGCTCCGCGCCCGACGATTCGCGACGGCGTATGCGGTGGCATGGCGGGATTCCTTCCTGCTGCGCGAGGTGACGCGGTTCGCCGGCTGGCCGGCGGAGCGCCGTGCGGGGAAGGTGTGGGCCGACAGCGTGCGCCGGGCGGGAATCGTCGTGTTCGGACGAGACGGGGCGATGGCCGCCGTCGCCGTGTGGCGGCGCGCCCTCGTGGTGTCGGACGCGGTCGCGGACACGGCTGGGATGGCGACGATTCTGGGCAACATCGGAGCCGCGTTCTCGGTCGATGGTCCGGCTGACAGCGCCGAGGCATATCTCGAGCGTGCGCGGATGCTGGCGGCCGCGATCGGGCACCTCGTCGTCGAGGCGAACGCGATCGGGCTGTTGGGAGATCTGCGCGAGGCGCGCGGCGAGCTGGCCGACGCCCGCGCGCTCTACCTCGAGGCGCTGGCGCTGCGCCAGCGTATTGGGGACACGCGCGGGGTGGCGGCCGCCTACAACGCCCTGGGTCTGTTGGCGCAGGACCTGGGGGACCTCGACGAGGCGCGCCGGCAATTCGAGGCGGCCCTCGCGTTGAACCGGCGCGACGGGCGTAATGAGGTCGCCGCCACCAACCTGGTGAACCTGGCCGGCCTCGCGGCGTTCACGGGCGATTTCGGTCGAGCGGAACGACTCTACCGCGACGCGCTCGCCACGTGGAAGGCGCGGGAGCAATGGGCCGACGCCGCCGACGCGCTGCGTGGGCTCGGCCTGCTCGAGCTCCGCCGCGGCGACTATCCCGCCGCCCGCTCGGCGTTGAGCGAGGCGCTGGAGATCTACGATCGCACGGGGCCGTTGGACAATGCCGTCGCCGTTCGGGCCGAATTGGCGTCGGCGCTGGGCGCCGCGGGCGAGCTGCAGGGCGCGATCGACGAGCTCCGCCACGCGGAGCGACTGGCGGATTCGGGGCAGGCAGGATCGTCCGTGCGCGCGGGGCTGGCCCTCGCGCAGGCCGACCTCGCGGTAGAGCTCAACACCTTGGACGCGGCCGAGCGGCTGTACGCGGAGGCCGAAGCGCTGTACGCCAAGGCCGGCGATGCCGCGGGACAGGCGGAGGCCCAGCAGGGCCAGGGCATGATGGTGCTCGAGCGGGGCGATCATGACAAGGCGGAGCTGCTGCTCGATGCGGCGCTCCGCACGGAGACGGGGAGCGGCAATGGCCGGGCCGCTGCCCTCACCCGGCTCTCACTCGGCCGCCTCGCCACGCAGCGCGGCGACACCGCCGCCGGACGGCAGCAGCTGGAAGAGGTCGTCAACGAGCTCGACCGCCTCGGTGACCCAGTGGGGGTCGCGGCGGCGCTGGGCGCGCAGGCGGCGCTCGAGGCCGACCGGGGATTCCCGGCGGCCGCGGAGGCGCTCTATCGGGCCGGGCTCGCGCGACTGCGTGGCGTCGTGGCCCCGGAGACCGCGTGGCAGCTCCACGCCGGGCTTGCGCAGGCGCTCCGAGCCCAAGGCGCCGCGGAGCCGGCGGTGCAGGAACTGCGTGCCGCCATCGCCGAGGTCGAGCACACCAGCCAGTCGCTGGCACTCGCCGAGCGGCGCGAGGGATTCCTCACCGACAAGTGGGACGTGTACGTCCAGCTGGCGCGCGCCGAGCGCGCGGCCGGCCGGCCCGCCGCGGTGTTCGACGCGAGCGAGCGCCTGCGGGCGCGCGAGATGCTCGATCTCCTCGCGCGGGGGCGGATCGCGGCGCCCTCGGACACCGCAGCCGAGCTGGTCTCGCGGGAACAGGACCTCCGGCGCCGCATCGCGGAACTAACCCACGGGCTCGAAGCCACCGCGCCCAAGAGCGACGCGCTCCGCGGGCCCAACGTGTCGCTCGCGAGCGGGACGACGCGCGAGGCGCTGCTCCGCGCGCAGGAGGAGTACGGCGGCCTCCTGCTCGAGATCCGCGAGCGCGCCCCGCGCCATGCCGCGCTGGTCGCGGGTGAGACGGTGTCGTGGCAGGACGTGGCGCGCCGCCTCGCGGAGCACGAGGCGATGGTCGAGTACCTGGTGAGCGACTCGGGCTCGCTCGCCCTGGTGGTCACGCGCGACACGCTCGCCGTGGTGGACTTAGGCGTCGGTCGCCGCGCGCTCGCCCGCCTCGTCGAGTTCGCCCGTGGGACGCTCGGCCCGAGAGGGCCGGGGGGCGCCGACTCGCTCTGGCGCGGCGCGCTCAGGCGTCTCGATGAGTACCTCGTGGCGCCGCTCGAGGAGGCGGGCCTCCTGGCGGGCACCACGCGCCTAGTGGTGGTGCCCCACGCCGAGCTGCACTACTTGCCGTTCGCCGCGCTGCTCTCCGGCCAGCGTCCCGGGCGGTTCCTGGTCGAGCGCTACGAGCTGTCCGTGACGCCGTCGGCGTCGGTCTGGGTGGCGCTGGGCGAACGACGGAGACGCGCCGGACACGGCGTGCTCGCCTTTGCGCCCAAGCCCAACGCGCTCCCGGCATCCCGCGAGGAGGTAGGGGGGATCGCGCGGATTGCGGGGGCCGACGCGCGCGTGCTCACCGGGCGCGCGGCGAGCGAGGCGGCGCTCCGTCGCGACGGCCCCAATCGGCGCATCCTGCACCTCGCCACCTACGGCGTGCTCAACAAGCCGAACCCGCTCTTTTCGTACGTCGAGCTCGCGGCGGGGGGGGGGTACGACGGGCGGCTCGAGGTGCACGAGGTGCTGGGGCTCGACGTCGCGGCCGACCTCGTGGTGTTGTCGGCCTGTCAGACGGGGCTGGGCTCCGGTGGACTGGCCGATGTCCCCGCGGGGGATGACTGGGTGGGCCTCACCCGAGCGTTCCTGCACGCGGGGGCGGCGCACGTCGTGGCGACGCTGTGGCCCGTCGAGGACCAGGCGACGGGCGCGTTGATGGAGCGGTTCTACGCCGAGCTCAAGAGCGGCGCGGGGCCAGCGTTGGCGCTGGCCCGGGCGCAACGCGCGCTGCTCGCGCAGCGTGCCACGGCGCATCCGTTCTACTGGGCGGGGTTCGTGGCGGTGGGGGGGCCCGGGGGGGTGGGGAGGCGGCCGTGAGCAAGCGCGGGGTGGGCGTCCGTCAAACAGAGCAGTCTCGGGAGGGGCGGCTTGTGCAACCTGATCCCACTACTCGCGTGCGTGGCCGCGACCGTTCAGTGCGGGCGGGGATGGCCCTGGTGCTGGTCGGCGTGCTGGGATGGCTCGCCGCCTGCTCCGACACTCCCGGCGACCCGTGCGCCACGTGCCAGGGTTTGCTGTTCTCGGGGCTAATCGTGTCGAGCCCGGTTCCCGCGGCTGGTGTGGCAGCAGGGACGGCCCCGACGCGCGCGAACAGCGCGCCAGCGAACGACGCCGGCGAGAGCGCGACGTACGTGTCTCTGACGCCCGGAACCGCCCCACCCGGCGCCCAGGCCACCGTGCGCCGGGTGGGTGACGCCGCTACGCTGACGACGGCGGTGAGGGACGGCGGGTTCGATCCGGTCCCAGTCGTCGCGCAGGCAGGGGACTCGATCGAGGTCACCGTGACCGACGCCGGCGGTGCCACCGTCTTCGAAATGCGCGTCGCGGTCGCGGCCCATCGGCCGCCGGTCATCGTGCGGACCAATCCGCCGCCCAAGAAGCGCGACGTGCCACTCAATGCGAGCATGGTGATCGTGTTCAGCGAGCCGGTGGACGGCAGCACCCTCAATGCCTCGTCGGTGCGGCTACTCATGGGCACGACTTCGGTGGCGGGTACGGTGAACCTGCTCGCGGGCACCGCAACGGCCGCCGTGTTCATTCCCGCGGCGCCCCTCGACGCGAGCACCGACTACCAATTGATCGTGACGCCAGCCGTGCGGGACCTCGGTGGCGAGGCTCTCGAGGCGGGCGTGACGGTGGAATTCACGACGGGCACTACGCTCCTCGGTCCGGTGGCCTCCGTCTCCGTCCAGCCCCAACCGGACACGGTCACTAGCGTGTTTCCGATAGGGACGCAGTACCAATTCACCGCGACGGCGCGCGATGCTCAGGGATTCGTCGTCACCGGGCATCCGGTCACGTGGACCAGCGACAACCCTGCAGTCGCGACCGTGTCGGTTACAGGACTCGTGACGGCGCTCGCCGCAGGTGATGCGACCATCCGGGCGGACGTGGATGGCCAGACTGGTCAGGTGACGGTCAAGGTGCTGCCAGACCCGATCCGCGTTTCCGTGTCGCCAGCCGCGGGGAGCATTGTCGTGAACGGTACTCGGCTGTTCACCGCCACGGTGGACAACGACTCAACCAACAGCGGTGTCACCTGGAGCCTCACGGGATGTAACGGCAGTGCCGCGGTGTGTGGCAGCTTGACCGATATCACGGACACCACCGCGACCTATACCGCACCCGCAACCGTGCTGTCATTCTCGCTCGGCGTGACCGCGACCTCGGTGACCGACCCCACCAAGTCCTTCACGGCCACTCTGGCGATTACCGCGACCGCCGTAAGCGGCCAGATCGCATTCGTCAGCTACCGCGATCTCAATGGCAACAGAGAGATCTCCGTGATGAACGCCGACGGCTCAAGCCTCCGTAACCTCACCAACAACAAGGCCTCCGACGATGAGCTCGCCTGCTCGCCCGACGGCACGAGGATCGCCTTCGTGAGCGGCCGCGACGGCAACCGAGAGATCTACGTGATGAACGCCGAAGGGTCAGGGGTCACTCGGCTCACCGACAATCCGGGCGGCGACTACGAACCCGCCTGGTCACCCGACGGCACGAGGATCGCCTTCGAGAGCCTCCGCGACGGTGACTACGAGGTCTACGTGATGAACGCCGACGGCTCGGGTGTCCGCAACCTCACCAACAACCCGGCCTCCGACGAAGCGATCGCCTGGTCACCCGACGGCACGAGGATCGCCTTCGTGAGCGGCCGCGACGGGAACCGTGACATCTACGCGATGAACGCCGACGGCTCGAGCCCTCTCAACCTCACCCACAATCCAGGCACCGACGTCGCACCCGCCTGGTCGCCCGACGGCACGAGGATCGCCTTCACGAGCGACCGCGACGGCAACAGTGAGATCTACGTGATGAATGCCGATGGGTCGGGGGTCACTCGGCTCACCAACACCCCGGGCCTCGCCGCCAGCGCACCCGCCTGGTCACCCGACGGCACGAGGATCGCCTTCGTGGGCGCCCGCAACGGGGGGAGGCCTGATATCTACGTGACGAACGCCGACGGCTCGGGCCTCCGCAACCTCACCAACACCGGGGTCCAGGACTACTCTCCCGCTTGGTCGCCTGACGGCACGAGGATCGCCTACGAGTACGGCGGCTCCACCGATCGGGGTCTGCAGATCCTCGGCGACATCTACGTGATGAACGCCGACGGCTCCGGGGTGGTCAGACTCGCGGGCGACCCAGCGCCTGCTGGGAGACCCACATGGTTGCGATGAGGCGGCCGCCCGCGGGCTCGGCAACCGGC
>Ga0153915_10002090_pt1 | contig 18337 bp, 18 predicted proteins | sample Opewatmetagenome_2_FD_107003 | JGI IMG/M metagenome (GOLD analysis project Ga0153915, IMG submission 107003) | Freshwater wetland microbial communities from Ohio, USA - Open water 3 Core 3 Depth 3 metaG | ecosystem: Environmental > Aquatic > Freshwater > Wetlands | place: USA: Ohio, Lake Erie...
CCTTGGAAGAGAATGACACCTTGCTGCGCAGCTCCGGCCATCGGCCGGTGGCCATTAGTGCAACGAGAAGCGCTACCAGAAGAGTGACCGCGAGCGGTGTCCTCCATAGAACGGCACCGCATTTGGCCACTACCCTCTTCAACGTCGCCTCCACCACATCAACACTCCGCAGAAAACCGTGGTCAGGGGCAGCAGCACTTCCAGCACTATGAAGGTATCACGCATCTGTCGGCTGGTGAGCACGATTTCCGGGAGGTCGTAGGTTTGCGGCGCGACGTTCGCCGTCGCATCGTCGTTGGCAAGCCAGCGCACCATCGCGACCGACAGCTCGCCATTGGAAACGTACGGAAAATATTCGTTGGTGGCGAATTTGCTGGTGCCAGCAACTACCAGGCGAAAGCGCTTGTCGGCCGGTGCTCCCGGCCAAACTCCTTCGAGCGCAACCGCAAGGGCCTGAGCACCACGGTCGACATTCCGTTCCACTTGTCCATCCGCTGCTGCCGTCATCCCGCCAGCGGCCGAGGGCGGCCTTCGATAGCTATCCTGGCTGCTTGCGGCAAGCACGCTGGTACTCACTGCAGCCGGTGGCTGGACAACGTGGATCGGCCTCACCTGCGGAAAGACCGTGAGCGCGAGCCGCTTGGTGATCGGGTGCGGGGGGTAATAGGGAACCGCGACCTTGTCCGAATCAGTCCGGAAATGATTCAACGGATCGATGACGATAGCGGAGTCGGTCGATATTCCGACCGTGCCGAGCACGCGGCTTTCGAAATCGGAGTCAACGGGGAACAATGGATCGATCAACAGCAACAGTCGACCGCCGCCCTTCAGATACTCAGCCAGAAGATCCGCTTCGCCGGGCGCGAATGCCGTGCGTGGACCTACCTCGGCGACGACGGTGCAATCAGACGGAATCGAGTTCGTCGCTGCAGTGACAATCCGGCGCATGTCGAAGCCTATCTCATTCAGCGCGAGTTGGAACCGATCGAGTTGCTCCGGGTCGGCAACGAGGACGTCGCCTGCGCCCGGTGTGTCGTGCCCCTTCAGCGTTTCGACGTGACTGTAATGAAAATGGGCTGGCGTCGGGCGAAATGCTTCCCCATGCCCGGTGATAAAACAGATCGTCTCGGGCCGCTCCCGAAGGACGCGCAGTACCGCATAGCCTAGACGAGCGGCATCGGTGACGTTTTCGACCAGCACCTTGCGGTCGCCCGCCTGCAAAACCGCAGTGTTGTACGAATGCACGCCGATGTCGCGCGCAAGCCCCGGCTCTTTGTCGAGATCGATGGCGCGGAATGCCAAAAGAGGATGGTTTCGCGCCGCGATTGCGATCAAGTCCCGGACCGCAAGAGCGTTCGCGTCGGCCGCATTATAGAAATAGGTCAGCGAGAGCGGCGCATGCAGATGATCAATGACGTCGGTGAGCTGTTTCGGTGGTGTATTCCGTCCTTCGCGGGTCACATCAAAATGAACATCGTGACGGTACAACGCGACATTGGCGGCAATCACGACGGCGATCGCGGCGGACGCGATGAGCGCGCCTGCCACCCAGGCGGACAAACGCGATCCGCCGCTGCGCAGCGGCATGCGGATCGCGAGCATGAACAGCGTTAGCAGCATCAGCGACCAAGCCACGAACAAAAGACTGTTCGAAGCTTTATCGCTAAAGCCGGCGAAGCCGAGAGATCCGAATACGACTGCGGCGGCGATGAGCGCGGCAACAGCGATATCGGATCGGCCGAAGCGAGGCATCTGTCACTTCCCTTACCGTCGCGCGAGCGCCCGCACGGTTAGCAGCAGCGTCAGCAGCGTGGTACTGAGGAAGAAGCCCACGTCGGAAAGGTAGATCGAGCCCACGGCGAATGGCCGAAAATGCACAGAGAGCGAAAGATTGACTACCAGCGTGTCCGCCGGACTAGGCAGGAGCCAGCCGAAATTGTCGATTATCCACAGCAGCAAGAAAACGCTGAGTGAGATCAGCGCGGCGATCACCTGATTGGTCGTGAGCGCCGAAGCCAGGAGTCCCGTGCCGACCAGCGCCGAACCGAACAGAAGCAGGCCAAAATAGCCGCTATAGATCGAGCCAAAATCGGGGTCGCCGAAAAATGCCAGCGCCGCCGCATAGCAGCCTGATAGCAGCAACAGGACCACGATCAGGCTCATGCTAGCGACGAATTTCGCAAGCACGATCGCGACCTCGGAGACTGGCGACGTGAGCAGCACCTCCAAGGTCCGCAGCTTTCGTTCCTCGGCCAAAAGCCGCATGGTGATCAATGGCGCAGTCAACATGAACAGCACGAACATCTGGAAGAAGACATGTACCATGCTGGGCTGATGGCTGAGAAACAAGGTAAGCGTGAAGCTATAGCCCATGATCAGAAGGAAGACCGTCATCACCACATAGGCAATAGGTGAGGAAAACAGCGCCGTCTCTTCCTTAAGCAGCAAAACCGCGAAGCTTCTCATGCGGCCGCCCTCGCCGGTTGCCGTGTGAGTTCGAGGAACACGCGCTCGAGATCTGAGCGGCGCTCCGTCAGCTCGGAAACGGCGATTCCAGCAGCGACAAGCGCCGCCGCGATATCGGCGGCAAGTGACGGACGTCGTTCGGCCTGGATCAAGTAACGCATCGGTCCCCCGCCGCCGTCGCGATCGACGGCGATGCTGCGCACGCCGGCTATGGCTGTGATAACGCCGCGGATAGTCTCCTCCGAAGCGGCAGCCGAAAGCTGTAGCATCGGACCTTCCGCCTGCTCCTTCATCGCGTCGGCGGTCAAAAGAGTGCCGTCGAGGAGGATCATCACCCGCGAAGCGACTTTTTCGATCTCGGGAAGGATGTGTGAGGCGAGCAATACAGTGTGCCGGCCGGCAAGCGACTGAACCAGATCGCGAACGGCAATCACCTGATGAGGGTCGAGTCCGCTGGTCGGCTCGTCCAGCACCAGAACTTTGGGGTCGCCCAGAAGGGCCTGCGCGATTGAGACGCGTTGGCGGAACCCACGGGACAGCTTGCCGGTCAGAAGCGTCATCACGCGCGTCAGATCGAGCCGCTCTGCGGCCGCGTCCACTGCACTTCTCGCCGCAGCACCGCGCAAACCCTTGATGCTGGCCATGAAGTGCAGAAATTCACGGACCTTCATGTGGTCGTAGAGCGGTGCGTCCTCGGGCACGTAACTTATCGCGCGACGGACAGCGAGGGAGTCGGCAACAACGTCATGACCGGCTACTTCGATGCTGCCGGAAGTGGGCACGAGATAGCCCGTGAGCATGCGGAAGATCGTGCTCTTGCCTGAACCATTGGGTCCGAGCAGGCCGACAATCTCGCCCTGTTCGATGGCAAAGGAAACATCGTTTACGGCGCGGCGCGGCCCGTACCACTTGGTTACATGCTGCGCCAGCACAACGGGGGACATCAGGACTCACAAAAACTCAATGCCGGAATTAATCGCACGGGCACTGGTACTCCCGGGCGCGAAGCCCGGGAGTCCAACCCGCTCACAGCAGTCGACGTTGCGGTGCAATCACTCGTAATATTCGGGAGAGTGTTTGTGTGCTTTGAACGTGTCAGGGTCGTGCGCGTAGATGATGTCAGCTCCCTCGACGTCGCGGACCCGCCGTACCCAGGCGTACGCGTCGAGCATGCCGACGGGATCATAGACGCTACCGATACTCGGCAAGATATTCTTGTCGAGATTCTCCTGGAGATAGACGGCGTCGCTGGTGAGCACCACCGTGCCGGTCTTGGGCAGTCGCACTACCATGATCTGGCTTCCTGGAGTGTGCGACACCGTTCGATGAATGTAGATGCTGTTGTCGCCGAACAGATCGAGGTCGCCATCAAGTTCGATGCTCTTGTACTTGCTGGGCATGCCGCCGCCGATGCTGTTCCGCAGCATGGAAAAGTCTTCGGTTATGAAGAACGTCGCATATCCCGGTGCCGGCCAGAACGCATTCTTAATCTCGTCGCGCTGGAATACGAACGTTGAGTCGAGGAACTTGCCGACATTGCCGGCGTGATCGACATGGAAGTGCCCGAGCACGACGTACTTAATATCGGACGGCTTGACGTTGATCTTGCTCAGTTGGGCGTCGATGGCGATATCCGGCGAGCGACCCGGATCAAGCGCCTTCACGAAAGGCCCCCAATAGTCGGGATCGGTGATGATCCTGTCGTTGTTGCCGCAATCGAACAGCACGTCCCCTTTAGGATGGCGAATCAAGAAGAAGCCGACAGGAATCTGGACCTTCCCGCTACTGCCGTTCTGAATGATGGATTTGTCGAGATTAAGCGCTCCAGAGCTGAATACATACAGCTTCATCTCCTTCGGAGGCTCCGCCGCCATCACGCCGGCGGACATAAAAAATAGTCCTACGCCCAACGAGCCAAGGACTTTCGCGCAATTCACCCGCATGTCGTCCTCCCTGTTTGGATACAATTTTTTTAGCGGACCGGTGCATACTTAGCACAAATTCCGGCAGCTGTGCAGGTCCCGAGTGTTAGCCGCCCAACAAAAAATGCGCATGGCGGATAGAGCTAATCTATACGTTGTCCCTTGCTGCGCCGCGGCTGCCCACTTGAATAAGTTGAAAGCGTCGTCCGGCTAACAAGCTGTCGAACTGTCTCGGAATGTCCGGTTTGGGTCCCGGTAACAGTCATCAATAGTCGCCCGATCAACGTCCATTTCGTGCCACTTCCGGATTCATGCGCTGCAGCAATTAGCAACAACGTTCGATGCATTCACATGCCCGTGGAGGAACGTCCACAGCACCAATCCCTGACCACTCGCTCTCATCACATACGCGGCTCGATGAAGCTTTCCAATGTACCGACTGGACGTAGCCTATCTGTTCGAACGTCGCCAGGTGGCTGGCGCAGTCCCGAACGCCTTCTTGAAGGCGCGGGAAAAAGCGGCCTCGGAACTGTAACCGACCAAGTCGGCAACTTGCGCAAGGGACGCGCTGGTATTGCGGAGCTTCTGGGTCGCGACCTGCATGCGCCAGCTGGCGACGTAGTGCATCGGCGGCATGCCGATCAAACTAATGAAGCGGTCGGCCAGTGCCGAACGCGACAGGCCGACCTCACGGCTCAGATCATCCACGTTCCAAGGCCGGGTGATGTCGTGATGTAGCAACGCCAGCGCCCGCGCAACGTAGGGGTCGCGCAAACCGGCGAGCCAACCGGTCTGCCCCTGCGGCAGTGCTTGAGCGTAGCGCCGCACGGCTTCAACGAACAACAGCTCCGACAGCTTCGCCAGCACGGTCTCCGAATGTAGTCTGCAAGGACTACACCGCAGCACCCGGAGAAGCAGCCCATGGATACCACCACACCACCCCTGGCCTCGATCGGCATCGACATTGGCAAGGAAGTCTTCCACATCGTCGGCTTTGGCACTGACGGCAAGATTGCTTTTCGTCGCAAGATCAAGCGGCTGGCGCTCGTCGAGACCTTCAAAAGGCTGCCTCCGAGCGTCGTCGGCATGGGTCATGAACGGACATGACGCGCCTGAAATGCGATGTCCGAATTCCCTCCCCCCGAAGCAGGCATGGATCGGCCGCGCGGACATGTCGTTTCCGAAATTTCCGGCGCGATCGAAGTGGTCAAGGCCATCAAAGCTGAATACGCTGGGCAAACCACTGCAACCGTTTGAGGCACAGTTGCGCGGCGACCTCGGGTAACCGCATCAGTTTCGCACCGGAAACGATCTCGCCAAAACGCGACAAACGCGATCGAACTCAAACGAAGAAGCAGCGAAATCAACGAGGCTGGTCGATATTCTCCCGCTCATAACGGTCTGGTTGCAGGTTCGAGTCCTGCCGGGCCCACCAATGAATCAATGGCTGTGTGTGAATAAGCGTCCAAGATTGCCCCCTCCACCACCCGGTAGATCAATAGCTTAGCTCACCGATCGGCGTCGGGACCCCGCACCGATTAACAAGCAAGCGGCTCACCCTTCCTACTGGGAGAATTGGCAAAGTGCCGCGTATGCCCGTCCAAAGTGGATGACGCGCCTCGCGCGCACGTCAGAGCGTATATCTCCAGGCTTCAGGGAGCAGAGCGTAGCCTTCCGGACGCCGGATCATGTGCGCGAAGCCCGGAAAGTGCAGGTGCATTCCGGCAACCAGCATCCGGTCCGTCGCCACCATATCGAACACGCGGCGACGCGTTGCCGCGGCCGCAGTCGGATCGGTATCGAATTCCATGCAGACTTCGGGATGCGGCACCTGGAGATCCGGAATGTGAACGATGTCGCCCCAGATCAGCAAGGATTCCGAACCGGACGAAATCAGGTATGCGGTGTGGCCCGGCGTGTGACCCGGGATCGGAACCGCCGTAATCCCGGGGAACACTTCGCCTGAACGAAACATGCGCGCACGTTTCCTGTATGGAGCAAACTGGATGCGGGCTCCCTGGAAATAGCGGCGCGCCTGCCGTTCCGGGGCTCGAGCCATGCGCGCGTCATCATGCCAATGGGCGACTTCATCTTCATGCACGATGAGTTCGCATTCGGGGAACAACGCTTCTCCGGCATCGCTCGTCAAACCGTTGGAGTGATCGGGATGCATGTGCGTCAGCAGCACGGCTTCGAATTTCGCGGGGTCGATGCCTGCGATCTGAAGATTTTTGGGAAGCCAACCCAAGGTCGGACCCATGGTGTTGCCCGAACCGGTTTCGATAAGGGCTTGGCGTCCGCCTGCTTGAATCACGAATGCGTTGACTGCGATACGAGGTGCCAAGGGCCGAAAACTGTCGACGAGGACTTTTTCGGCCTCCGCCACGGGGAGATTTCGAGTCACATCGAGCGAAGCATCGAGATAACCATCGCTTATTGCCGTGACGAGGATGTCGCCAATGCGGCGACGATAAACACCCGGTACTTGCTGCTGGGGAATTTCGGTCATTTTATATGAAGCCCATGGGGTGGCGGGATGGATGCGAAAAGATGAAGGCCACGCGCGGCATTCTCAATACGCTAATGGAGTTGGTTGCCGCTCGTCAATCAAACTGTCCTCGGATGGAAGCGCTTCAGCAATGCGCGATTGCCGATTGCAGTTGCGCTCCGTAAACACTTTAGTCTTGCGTAAACAAACTTGGGCCCGTCCATTGGCGCGGCGCCTGCGGTTGAACAAGGAGCGAGTCCGATGGACTGGGTCGAGGTCGACGGCGTCAGCCTGCGTTACGAGCTCGCCGGCTCCGGCGCGAACACCATCGTGCTGGTGCACGAAATGGGCGGCTCGCTCGAGACCTGGGACGACATGCTTCCGGCGCTGGTCAAGCACTGGCGCGTATTGCGATACGATACCCGCGAGGCCGGCTTTTCCGAGAAGACCGGCCATGTTCCCGACATCGCCACGATGACGAACGAAATCGCCGGACTGTTGGACGCCCTGAACATCACAGCCCCCGTGGCGATCGCCGGCTGCGCCCTGGGTGGCGCCATCGCGATGCATTTCGCCGCCAGCCATCCGCAACGCACCGCGGCGCTGATGGCGATGAGCCCGGCCACTATCGTGGCGAGCGATCTGCGGGCGGCGACTTTGGCGCGGGCGGACAAGGCCGAGCAGGAGGGGATGCGCTCCGTGACGGACGGCATTTTCGATCTGGCCTATCCGCCGGCGTTGCGCGGCAACGCCGACCGCTACCGGATCGCCCGCGCCAGGCTGCTCGGGGTCCATCCCGCGAGCTTTGCCGTCATCTATCGAATGCTGGCGGGCACCGATCTGACGGCGGATCTCGCCAGGATATGCTGTCCGACCCTGGTCGTGGCCGGCGCTTACGATCAACTCCGGACGCCTGCGCATCTGCGAACGATCGCGAGCCAGATACCCGGCGCGCAGTTCGAAATCATCGAATCCGGTCACTACATTCCGGTGCAGACGCCCGAAATAGCGGTGGAGATGCTGTCGCAATTGTTGGGACGCGCCGGCTTTAGGGGAGAGCATCATGTCTGAAATCAAAACCCGTCATCTGTTTCATATTGCCTTGCAGCCAAGCGCCCAGCAGATCGTCGGCAGCACGCCGTGCGGCGACAGACGCATCGCACCTATCCCGGAAGGCGAGTTCGAAGGCGAGCGCCTGCGCGGCGTTGTCCTCAACGGTGGTTCGGACTGGATTTTGGTGCGGCCCGATCAGGTCTGGGAACTCAACGTGCGCCTCGTGCTCAAGACCCACGATGACGATCTGATCGGAATGTCGTACCGCGGGCTCCGGCATGGGCCGGCCGATATCATCGAGCAGGTCAATCGCGGCGAGCCCGTGGATCCGTCCGCTTACTATTTCCGGGCCGCGATCTTTTTCGAAACCGGATCCGAACGCTATGCGTGGATGAACAAGCTCATTGCGATCGGAAGCGGCTACCGTGAACCGGCCGGGCCCCGCTACCAGGTATTCGAAGTTCTTTAGCCGTCGCGAAGGCTGCAATAATCGAATTGTGCGCTCCTCTGGATCAGGGCTGGGTTCTCTTGGCTCTCAAACCGCCATAGGTCTGCCAGGACGGCGCGAGCAGCCAGCCGCAATCGATCGGAATATTCACGCCCGTGATCGCCGACGATTTCTGCGACAGCAGGAAAGCGACCGTCTCCGCGACCTCCGCCGGTTCGACCAGCCGGCCCATCGCGGAATTCGCCACAAGCCAGGCTTCATCGCGGTCGCCGTCGTCGATTTGCTTCTGCACCCGGAGCGTTCGCGTATATCCGGGTGACACCGCATTGACGCGCACGCCGGAGCGACCCCATTCCGCCGCCAGGCATTCCGTCATCGAGATCACCGCAGCCTTGGCGGGCGCATAGGCATGAAGCGGGACGGATCGCATACCCGTGATCGACGCGATGTTGACGATATTTCCGGCTCCCCGCGCAGCCATGGAACGGCCGAATGCGACGCATGCGACATAGGTCCCGCGCTGATCGATATTGATGACGTTGTCCCACGCTTCCATCGTCAGCTCTTCCGGCGGAAGCGGGTGTTGAACGACACCGGCGGAATTCACCAAGCCATAAACGGGACCGACCTCCCGCTCGATCGTCTCGGCGACCTCCGCCAATTGCGCTGCCTGGGCGACATCCGCGGCATAGGCGCGGCCGCCCAGCTCTTTTGTTATCCTTTCCGCCGCATCAGCCCGAAGATCGACGACAACAACGCGCCATCCGTCTCGCACGAGTGTACGGCAGCATGCTTCGCCTATGCCGCTGGCGCCTCCGGTGACAACGACAATATTTTCACCAGGCTCCGGATTCATGCGCTGCAATCACAGACCAAGATAGGCTTGCTGAACTTCCGGATCGGCCAGCAAATTCGGTCCGCTGCCGGTCTTGACGATTTGACCGCGCTCAACGACGTAACCGCGGTGCGCCATCTCGAGCGCGTCGCCGACGTTCTGTTCCACCAGAAGCACGGCAAGCGCCTTGCTGTGCGCCAGCGACACGATGATTTCGAACATGCGCTCGACCATCAGCGGAGACAGTCCAAGCGACGGCTCGTCCAGCATCAGCAGCTTCGGCTGGCTCATTACCGCGCGGGCGATGGCGCACATCTGTCGCTCCCCGCCGGACAAGCTGCCGGCGAGCTGATCCCTCCGGCGGGCGAGAATCGGAAACAGGCCGAACACTTCTTCCAGCGTCGCCTTGAGTTGCGGACGAGCGCTGCCATTGAAGGCGCCCAGTTCGAGGTTTTCCTGAACCGACATGAAGGGAAACAGTTTGCCCCCTTCCGGCACCATTACCAAACCGCGGACCACCACTTGATGCGCCGGCAATCCGTCGATCCGCTGCCCATCGAACTGGATGGTGCCGCGCGTGCACGGCAGCAGACCGGCAATCGAGCGCAGCAGCGTCGTCTTGCCGGCGCCATTGGCGCCCACGACGGACACGATTTCATTGGCGCCGACCTGCAGACTAACGTCTCTCAGCACCGGGATGTCGCCATATCCCGAGCTGATCCTGTCGACGGTAAGGAGAGCGCTCATTCTGCCCGCTTTCCGAGATAGGCCTTGACCACCGTCGGGTCGCTGAGGACTTCGGTGGCGGTTCCTTCCGCGATCTTCACCCCATGGTCCAGCACGATGACGCGGCCTGAGACGGCGCGAACGACCTTGAGATTGTGCTCGATCACGAGAAACGTCATGCCTCGCGCATTCAGCCGCTGGATGAGGTCGATGACCTCGTTCACTTCCGTTGCGTTGAGACCGGCCATCACTTCATCGAGCAAAATGAGTTCGGGCGACAGGGCCAGCGCACGGGCGATTTCAAGCCGCCGGCGCTCGCTCAGCGTCAGTTCGCCGGCGGATACATCCGCACGGGATTCGAGGCCGACTTCGGCGAGCACTGCATTTGCTCGGTCGAAGGCTTCGGCAAAGCGCCGATTGCGCTGGAACGCCCCCACCATGACGTTCTCGCGGGTTGTAAGCCCGATGAACGGCTTGGCGATTTGAAACGTGCGGCCCATGCCGCGTTGGGCGCGCACGTGAGGCGGGAGTTTCCCAATCTGCTCGCCGCCGAACACGATAGCGCCGTCGCTTAATGAAAGCTGCCCGGTGATCAAATTGAACATCGTCGTCTTGCCGGCACCGTTCGGCCCGATCATGCTCAGGATTTCACCGCGCCCGATGCGGAACGTCACGGTATCGACAGCAACCAGTCCCGCGAAACGCCGTGTGGCGTTTTCCACCGAGAGGAAGGATTCACTGGTCATGAATGCCTCCTGTCGCGGATGCGACGCAGTGCAATCGTGAATGCCCCGACGATGCCGCGCTTGAGGAATAGCGATGCGCCAACGAGGATGATCCCGAGGATGATGAGATGACCGCCTGGGACTTCTCCGCCGAGCGCTCCCCGCAGGAAGTTCTCAACCGGCACGATCAATAAAGCGCCGACGACGGGGCCCATGACGGTACCGATTCCGCCGATCAACGAGATCAGCGCGAATTTGACGCCAACATCGGGTAGCGAAAACAGCGTCGGAGGATCGAGCACCCGCACATACATCGCGAATATGCCGCCGCCGGCGCCGGTCAGCGCCGCGGACAACGCCATGCCCAGCAATTTGACCTTGAGTACATCGATTCCCGCGGCGCGCGCGGCGTCCTCGTCTTCGCGCACGGCCAGCAGATAGTGTCCCAGCCGCGACCGCCGAAGCAACACGGTGATCAGCACGGTGATGCTCATGAAGCCGAAGGTGAGCAGCGCATATTTCCAGCGCTCGATGAAGATCATGTTCGAAAAGCCCGCGCGGAACGGAACCAGGATGCCCCGCGGTCCGCCGGTCAAGCGATCGGTATAATTGGCGAGTGCAAAGCACGCCTCGTTGATCGCCATCGTCGCGATCGCGAAGAACGGTCCGCGCAAACGGAAGGTTGGCCAGGAAATCAGCACCGCAACCAGGGTCGCAAGCGCCGCCGCTGGAAAAATGCCAAGCCACGGCGTAAGGCCGAGATCAAGATAGAGCCGCGCGACCGTATAGGCACCGATCGCGAAGAATACGCCGTGTCCGAGCGAAAATTGTCCGCCGAAGCCGCCGATGATATTCCACGCCGCCGCGAGCGCGCCGAACAGATAGGCATATGCGAGAATGTTGATCCAGTACGGATCGTTCCACATCAGGCCCAGCGGGGCGCACGCGAGCAGCAATAACCCGACGTACTGTCCGAGCAATGATGCCAGGGGCCTCGATCTTGAGCCGGTGTTATCCGCTTCCGTTGATGTGTTAATGGCTATTGTCATCTCAGGATTGCTCACGCAGGCCAACTTCTTCGGCGCCGATTTGCCCCATGAGTCCGGACGGCCGGACGACGAGAACGGCGACGAAAATGATGAACCAGATGGCCTGTTTAAGTGCGGGGTCGATATAAAAGCCGGCGAAGCTCTCGATCAAGCCTACAATCAGGCCGCCGAAATAGGCGCCCGGGACGCTGCCGAGGCCGCCAAGCACGACGACGGCGAAGGCCGCAAGGATGAAGTTTTCGCCGATGTAGGGCGAGAGTGTGTAGATCGGTGCAAGCAGGGCGCCCGCAACGCCCGCCAGGGCCGTGCCAAGGCCAAACGTCAGAAGATAGGTTCGCTCAACATTGATTCCCATCAGGCGGGCCGCCTGTCGATCCTGGATGACCGCGCGGATCGCCTTGCCCGGCATCGTGCGCTGCAGGAAGAGCATGAGAGCGAGCGCAATCCCGGTCGCCGCAAAAAAAACCACCACGCGCACGCCGCTGGCCTTGAGGCCGAACAGACTGATCGCCACGCTCGAGTAGCCGCCGCTGAGGCTGTAGGCTTCTCCACGCGTGAGCGCGAGCATCGAATTCTCGAACAGGATCAACAGCCCGAAGGTCGCGAATATCTGCATCATCGGTTCGTTCTGAAGCGGTTGCAGCACGGTCCGCTGCACAGCCAGACCGAACAGGAACATCAGCGGAGCGACCAGGAACACCGCCAGATAAGGATTGATCCCGAGGTGCGTGGTGCAAAAGTAGGTCGCATACATCGCCAGCATCACGAATTCGCCCTGGGCGAAATTGACGATGCGCACGACGCCAAAGATGAGATTGAGGCCGATGCTGACGAGACTGTAAATTCCGCCGAGCAAGATGCCGGAAAGAAGAATGTTGAAGAACGTTTCCATCAACGCCTCGCTGCGGAACCGGGCCAACGTACGGCGTGACGCTGGCCCGGCTCGCCGTTAATCGGCACCTATTTGCGAGGCAGATTCACGAGCCTGACATGGGATTGTGCGGCGTCCTTCGGGTAGACGGTGACAACTTTTCCGGACTGCCACTGGACCACGGTCGGGAAGGCACGCGTGTTCTGGAAATTTGCGTCGAACTTGGCGCCGAACCCGGAGGCATAGCTCTTGAGCGGCTTGTCCATTTTTGCCGCTGCGGCACGCACCTTTTCCATATCGGTACCACCTGCTGCAGCGATAGCCTCGATCAGCATCTGCATCCCGACATAGGCGGTCATGCCCTGCGGCGCGATCGGGTCGCGATCGTATTTCTTCTTGTAGGCCGCCAGGAAGGCGGCGGCGCCGGGACCATAGGCCTCGGTCTGGTCGGGACGCGGGTAGCCGACCACGGCGACACCTTCGAGGTATTCCGCGCCCAGCGCATCAAGCGTTTCGAACGTGTCGCCGGTGCCAACCATCATGATGGCCGGCGGCTTGAATCCCTGGTCCCGCATCGTCCGCAGCAGCAAGCTGCCGTCCGGCACGTAACCGGTCTCGATCCAGACATCCGGCTCCGTGGCCTTCGCGCGCAGAATTGAGTCTGCCAGGTCGATGGAACGAAAATTATGCGCGCCGAGGCCGACAACCTTGGCACCCATCTTTTCGAGCAATTCCTTCTGCAGCTTGGCGATCGAAGAGCCAAAGATGGAATCCTCGTGCTCGATCCAGACCTTGATATCTTTCAGGTCCTTTTTGAGGGCGGGCGCGAGCAATTCCTTCGTGGCGGTTGCAGAAACTTCCGCAAAGCTGCTGGCATACGGCCCACTACGGATGAAATTCGGCAGGCCGCGCTCGGTAAGGTCGCCGGCCAGCGCGTTGGTGTCCCAATAGATCCTGTTGTAGCGCAGCGCGGCATCGCTCGCCGCGTTGGAGACCGCGCTGATGTAGGTGCCGGTGAAGACTTCGACCTTGTCCTGGCTGGCAAGCTTTTCGACTGCGGCGATGCCTTGCGGCGGGCTGCTTGCGTCGCCACGCAGCAGTTCGATCTTTCGTCCGGCGACGCCGCCTTTGGCATTGGCTTCATCGATCGCGAGTTGATAGCCGCGCGCGACCTCGTCTCCATACAGAGCCATCGGACCGGAGAACGGGTTGATCACGGCGATACGGAGCGTGTCGGTTTGCCCCCACGCGAGGCTCGCAGATGCGGATATTGCAAACGCAGCAATCGCGAGCCGCGAACTGAGAATTCGTTTCATGCCATCCCTCCCTCAACGAAAACTTTCTTATCGTTGTTGCATCTCTGGTATTCACATCGCATTTGTTCAGTCAACCGCGACGGCATCCATGTTGACTTGCATCAACTGGGCTTCGTGACGGCTATGATTTGCGGGATTCACGCGAGAAAAGCAGCTGCTGCACGGTGCGAATGGGAGGCTAGCGTAGCATGGTAGAGATGGCGAAATTCAAATTGGAAACAGACAGTTTCCAATCCGTTGGAAAGAACCTCAGCCGACCTGAGTGCATCATTGCCGAGTCCGACGGGACTCTTTGGATATCCGACGATCGCGCTGCGGTGACATGTATCAGGCCCGATGGCTCGCAAGAACTCATCGGATCGATGGGTGGCGCTCCGAACGGCTTGGCGATGGCTGCCGATGGCACAATCTATGTTGCCAATATCGGTCACGGCGCTTTCTATCGTCTGGCTCAGGACGGACGCCATGAAGTGCTGCTGGATACGCTGGGCGGCAAGCCCGTCGGCTCGGCGAATTTCGTCTACATCGACGACAAGGCGCGCCTTTGGCTGACGGTCTCGACGGTGACGACACCACGCTCGGCCGCCTTGCACAACAAGATCGCGGACGGCTACATCATCCTCATGGACGAGAAGGGACCGCGTCGTGTCGCCGAAGGGCTTCTGTTTGCCAACGAGGTGCGTATCGATCCTCAGGGCCGCCATCTATATGCGGCGGAAACAACAGCCGGCCGCGTCTGCCGTTATCCACTTGGTCCGGACGGCAGCCTGGGCGAGCCGGAGTTATTCGGCCCTGAATCGATCTTCCCCGGCGCCTTGATCGACGGCATCACTTTTGATGCCGACGGCAACCTATGGGTCACGGAAATCACCCGCCACGCCTTGTATGCGATCACGCCGCAGGGAATTGCGCATACGATCTTTGAAGATCCCGAAGGCAAGACGTTGTACTTCCCGACGAGCCTGACTTTTGGGGGGCCGGACCTGAGAACCGCTTATGTAGGCTCGCTGAAACTGGGTCACTTGATGAGTTTCACTGCCCCCGTACCCGGCGCTCCCATGTATCACTGGCAGCGCCGCACCCAGCGAGGTGTCGCATGACAGCCATTGCCGCGATTACCGGCGCAGCCTCCGGCATTGGGCTTGCGACCGCACGGAGACTGTTGGGTGAGGGCTGGACTGTAATCGCACTCGACATTTCGGAGAACCAGCTCGCCGCGGCGCGCGAAACACTTTCGAATCACGCAGATCGTCTTGTCACGCTGGTGTGCGACGTCGCCTCGCCGGCACAGGTGGAGTCGGTCTTCGCGCAAATAAAATCGCGTCACCCCGGCATTAACGCGCTGATCTGTTGCGCCGGCGTATTGCGACTGGGATCGCTCGAAAACATGCCGGTCGAAGAATTCGACCTGGTCTTCAACGTCAATACGCGCGGCCCCTGGCTATGCGCGCGGGCAGCGCTCCCATTGTTGAGGCCGGCCGCAGCGGCAGGCCAGGTAGCAAGAATTATACTGCTGTCGTCCATCGCGGCATTGCGGCCGAAGATCGGCGGCGGAGCCTATGCCGCCTCCAAGGCCGCTCTCAGTCAGTTGACGCGTGTTCTCGCGGTCGAATGCGGCAGCAGCGGGGTATTGGTGAATGCCATCGCGCCAGGAACCGTCGATACGCCGATGATCCACGCCGTCAGCGATCCGGCCCGGACGGGGCAATACCGTCCTTCCGGGGCGTCTCCGCTCGGCCGCGTCGCCATGCCCGATGATGTCGCCAGCGTCATCTGGTTTCTGCTGGGAGACGATGCGCGTTACATCACCGGGACAACCATTCCAGTGGACGGTGGAACGATTGCCGCCTTCGTGCCGCCGACAACCGGCGGACAGCTGAAACCCGGCGAATAACAATCTGACCGGCGAACATCCGGCCGCCGGAAGGCGACGCCGATGCATTCTTGACGCTACGCGATTCGACCGGCATCGCGGCCAATGCCTGACGACGGGCCATTCGTCGCTCCGCCGTCAGAAGAGACCGTCAAGACTCTCCCAGACGCACCAATTGTTTCTTCGCAGAGGGACCGGCCCAATCTGGCGGTGTTTTTGCCCAACGCTTCAGATAATCCAGAAAACGCCGTGTCCGTGCCGGCAAATGCTCTCGGGTCGGATATACCACATAGATCTCGAGTTCGAGCGGCTCATAGTCCGGCAGAACTCCGACCAGACGTTTCGCCTTCAAGTCATCTGACACCATGTAGTAGGGGTGCATCGAGATGCCGTGGCCAAGGAGAGCGGCCTGCTTGAGTGCTTCGCCGAAATTCGAACAGACCGTGCCTTGCACCCGGGTCGATACCTCCCCGGCCGCCCCGGAGAAGCGCCAAATGTTGGTCGGTGATTTCAGCGCGTGGACGAGGCAGTTGTGGTGCGCCAGGTCTGCCGGCGTCTTTGGCGCGCCGTGCGTACGCAGGTAACCCTCCGATGCCACCAGAACCTGCGGAGCCTTGGTCAGTGGCACGGCAATATACCCGGCATCTTCCGGCGCCGGCCCGATACGCAGCGATAGATCGAGGCCCTGGGTGATCAAATTGGCGCTGCCGTCGTCGAGCAGCAGCATGATCCGGATCTCCCGATAGCGTTCCGTGAACCCCACCACCAGCGGCAGCAGATGATGGGTTCCGAACGAAGGCGGAGTTCCAACGCGAACGATGCCACGAGGCTTTTCGATCAGTTCGCGTGCCCCGGCTCCAATCTCCTCGTAGCGGTCGAGCAGCAACTGGCCTTGGCTCAGCGCATGGGCGCCAGCTTCGGTAAGTGCGACATCCTTGGTCGTGCGATTGAGCAATTTTACGCCGAGCGATCGTTCGAGCCAGGCGACGTGTTTGGTCGTTGTTGCTTTTGATATGCCCAACCGACGTGCCGCACTGGTGAAGCTGCCATCGCGAGCGACCTCAACAAACACTTCGATGCAGCGAAGGCGATCCAAGGGCACGCTCCAATTTTCAAAACCGAAACAATAAGTTTTCCGATTTAATATTGGCCTAACCGGGCATCGGGTTCAATATGCCACGAAACAGCAGGAAATATCGAATATTTTTCGCGCGGTCGCGAACATACAGAAGAGCCCGCAAAGGGACATGACCAAGGAAGAGGACGTGAAAACACACTTTGCGGGACGGGTCATTCGAAGAGTTGCCGCGGCAATTCTCGGTGCGGCCGCAATATTTTCTTCCGGGCATGATGGTTGGGCGCAGTCGCCCGCAGACAAGTATCCTGAAAGGCCGATCAGGATCATCGTGCCATTCCCGCCGGGCGGCTCCGTCGATGTTGTCGCCCGGCTGATCGGGCAAAAGCTGACCGAAGCCTGGGCGCAGACGGTCCTTGTCGAGAATCGTGCAGGAGCAGCCACAATCATCGGGACGGAGGCCGCAGCGAAGGCCAATCCGGACGGCTATACGCTGCTTGTTGTCGTGAGCAACCTCGCGACCAACCCGTCATTGCACAAGACGATGCCCTACGATGCGCTGCAGAGTTTCGAGTACATCAGCCTTCTGGCACGCGCTCCTGTCGTGATCTATTCGAATCCCCAGTTTGCGCCGACCGACCTCGAGGAACTGATCGCGCATGCCAAGGCGAAGCCTGGCACGCTCAATTTCGGCTCCGCCGGCCCCGGCAGCATGACCCATCTCGTCGCCGAAATGCTCAAGACACAAACCGGCATCGCGATGACGCACGTGGTCTATCGCGGCGGCACGCCGGCCATGAACGATGCGATTGGCGGGCAGATTCCGATGACCTTCGCCACGGTGTCGCAAGCGCTGGCGCAATACAGGGGCGGACAGCTCCGGGCGCTCGGCGTCACCTCGGAGAAGCGTTACGCCTCGATTCCGGAGGTGCCTACCTTCAAGGAGCAGGGCGTCGATTTGGTCGCCTGGGAATGGTATGCGCTGGTCGCGCCAGCCAAAACCCCGAAGGCCATCGTTGACAAGCTGAATGCGGAGCTTCGTCGCATCATAGCGATCCCCGATCTCGGCGATCGCCTGCCGGGGATCGAGCTCACGAGTTCAACGACCGGAGAAGCAAAGAATTTCGTCCGCAACGAGATCGCCCGCTGGGCGCCGGTGATAAAGAAACTGGGGCTCGAGGAGGATTGATGATGTTCCGCATGCGAAGCCGGAAGAGCGGATTGCAATCCGGAAGGACTGCCAGAGGATCCTCGCGATGAACATCATCGAGCCTTTGGGCACCTTCTCGCCGACGCACCCCGAAGCGACTTCGGACGTGGCTTCGGAAGGTGCGCGGTGGAAGCAGGAGACGTTCGCGCCCGCGGCAGCCGGCAAGAAGGACCGCAAGAAATTCGTAACCGACACGGGAATTCCGGTCGAGCCGCTCTACACGCCGGCGCATCTGGAGCAGATCGACTTCGACTATCTTCGCGATTTGGGATTTCCAGGC
>Ga0153915_10002091_pt1 | contig 18335 bp, 13 predicted proteins | sample Opewatmetagenome_2_FD_107003 | JGI IMG/M metagenome (GOLD analysis project Ga0153915, IMG submission 107003) | Freshwater wetland microbial communities from Ohio, USA - Open water 3 Core 3 Depth 3 metaG | ecosystem: Environmental > Aquatic > Freshwater > Wetlands | place: USA: Ohio, Lake Erie...
GAGCGGCACCGAAGGCTACCGCACCGCGGAGGTAACACTGGGCGGCGTCGATACCTCGGAGCTCTCCTCGAAGACGTTCGAATCGAGGTCCGTCCCCGGGCTCTATTTCATCGGCGAAGTCGTCGATGTCACCGGCCAGCTCGGCGGCTTCAATTTTCAATGGGCGTGGTCGTCGGGATACGCCGCGGGCCGGCACGTCCAGGGCAAGGCATGACGATGGCAGGGCGTGCGTTCACGCACGCATGGCGCCGGAAGCGGTCGCGTTCATGCTCCCGGGTCGATCCCTGCAGGTCTATTTTTGCGGGCCGGAAAGGGAGATATCACGTTCGGCGCGGAAGACATTGCTATAAAGGCTCGCAATCCACTGGCGTCCACTCGACGTCATGTTGAGATACCGTATTTCGGTCTGAATATGAGGCGCCACGCAGTTCCAGTAAAATTGCGGGTAGCGATTGACGATGTCGGCGGGTGAATCATAGCCAAGCTGGCGGTTCATGCCCACCTCTTCAAACTCATGGTAGAGCGCGTTTGCCTTCCTGAGGTAGTTGGGATCTCCGAGCTGCCCGATGAAATCCGCCGCTCGAACGATCGACGCCTCCTCATCGCATTGCTGGTCTTCTGCGGGAGGAAACCGGGTGCCTTCGATCGCATCGGCGATGCGCTGCTTGTCGAGCGGCGCCATGCCTTCGATCCTCTGCATCACGTAAAGCTTCGACCGGTCGACGTGGTGGGGCATGAGGCCGGCGTCCGACGAGCCGCGCGGTAAAGTCACCTTCCTGCCTGCCTGATCGATCACAAAGCCGTCTTCATCGTCGTCCTTGAACAGGCCGCGAACATAACCAATGTCGTGGGTGAGGCAGGCTATGATGATGTGTGCGTAGTCGTCTGCGGTTACGTTGTTGTGCAACGCATGACCGCGGAAGATATCGTGTCCCGCAAGCGTGACCAGCAGCGTGTGCTCGACATTGTGGTAGAGCGCGTCGCTGTTTCCGATGCACTCGAGGAGTAAGCGAGCTGCCGATGGCACGATATCCACGAGCGCCTGTGAAGATCCGAACCGGCGGCGCATATAGGAACCGATAAACTCTTCCAGGGCGTCTGCCGCCAGCTCAGGTAAAGTCATCATCGATGCTGCCCCGCTTCGGTTACCTTCTCGCGCCGACTCCTGACTTCTCTTTCGAGCGAATGGCGCGCAGCATAGCGCAACTCCGGTCCGGCGACCAAACGCCGAATGTCGCGCCCGGAAAAAAGCGGTTCAAGATTCTTCGCCAGCCCTAATGGCGAATGACACTTCTGCATGGCTAACCATTTCTGATGGATGCTGAGTCTGAGCGGTTGCTTCTGGGTTTGATTTGCATCAAGCGACACCAATTGCATTCGGGCGGGTCATCCGCCGCGATGCTTGTCTTCCTGACCATGCTGCCACGCGGCGCGAGCACTTGTGTTGCGGTGGGCACCATTGGTGCTCACTCCAGGCCGGGTTCCCGAAGGGCTGCCGCCGTCAGCGGCCCCATACTCTCCATCGTACCGCCTTGCTTTGGTCAAACCGGGGTGAAGGGTGGGGCGGGAACGTTGCCGATCCAGGTAAATTCGCCGGCCGCCGTCATGCGGTGACATTGGACTGAGTACGGAGCGCCAATGCATTCCACGCTGAACCCGAAGCAAGCCGATGATCCGCGCGATGTCCTTGTGATCGCGCCCGATGTGGTCCTGGTCGCGCCCACGGATGAAGAGCTTTCCAGGCTGGCGCACAGCTTGCGCCATCCTTCGAATCCGCAGATGCCTGCGGGACCCGACCTGCCTCCGGAGCCAACCGTTCCGCCGGTCGATACGACGTTTCGCCCTGCCGCCGTCGGCGATGTCCGGCTCCCGGGCCACCGGCCGTCGATCGGCGGGCGGGCGGTACGCGCCTTCACGGCTGCGATACTGTTGGCGGCGTGCGCCGGTGCCGCTGCCGTCGCCTGGCAGTCCTACGGCGATGCGGCCGAACAGATGATGATGCAGTGGGCGCCGCCGCGCGTCCTCGCTTCACTCCTGCCGGCGGAAAAACCGGCGCTCCCCGCGCAACCGGCCCCGTCTGCGGTCGAGACCGCTGCCGCGGACGCAGCGCCTGCGCAACCGGCATCTCCGGCCGAGAGCGCACCGGAAGTCGCCGCACCGGCCGCCGCCGCACCGTCGGCCGAAACGGTGTCGTCGCTCGGCTCGACGGCGAACGATATCGCAAGCATGCGGCAGGAGATCCAGCAGCTCAGGGCCAGCGTCGAGCAGCTCAAGGCCAGCCAGCAACAAATGTCCCGCGAGATCGCCAAAGCTTCCGAGCCCAAAGCTTCCGAAGCCAAAGCTTCGGAGCAGAACCTGCGGCCGAAGATGTCAGCGCCTCCGCCGCGGTCGGTCGCCGCGCGGTCGCGCCGGCCGATGCCGCCATTGGCGCCCCCGCAAGCCGCGGCGGCTCCCGTGTTGCCGCAAGCCGCACCTTACGTGCCGCGGCCACCTGAACCGCAACCGCTGGCCACGACTCAGACGCTGACCGATCCGGAGCTGGCATCGGTGCCGCGGCCGCCGATGCCCGTCCGCTAGCACCGGTGCTTCCACCGCAACTGAGCGCGGATGTGGAGTGTCAAGATGCTCTGATCCCTGCGATCGCTAGATGGTTGCAGGCGCCACGGTCGCAAAAACCCTCATACCATCCGCCAGCCCCTTGAGGGCATGAACACCGCGGTCCACGAAGCGGAGGCCAGAACCCGCGACCAGCTCCCTCAGGACGCTTCTGGCTTCCAATCATCAGAACCAACATTCTCCGGATGGTCGTCAAGCTAGCCGGGGCAGCCGCCTGATTAAAATACCCTATGAGATTTCCGGGCGGTCGCAACAAGGCGGAGGCGGCGACAGATGCCGTCTCCGAATTCGATGGCGATGGGATCATTTATGGCGAAGGTGGCAAGGGTTGAACCGAAGGCGACCGCCAGCCGGCGAGAGGGATTTCCGGATTTGGCTTTTGCCGCGCGCAAGCATGCGTAGCCCGGCTGACGCTTGAGGAAAAAATCTCCTGCAGGATCAAGCTGATTTCACCTGTCCAGCCCCGTTTGCAAAAAGATTTTCGTTCTCGGCTTGGCCAAATCAGATCTATCTCTCCCGCCATCCCGGCCTCACTGAGAGGGGCGTTTCGCGATCGTCACGGACGTTGGGCAGGGGATGCGGTGGACGCGGCAGCGCTCTTGACGAACAGTGCCGGCGCGGACGGCGAAGTCGTGTGGTCCTGACGCCTCGACGCCGGCGTCAAGTCGGCGGAAATGAATTTCCGCCGATGACGGTGACAAGAAAGCCCGATCACCGGGGAGAGCGCGAAGCAAGCCGTTAAAACCATTCGCGTGCGGGAATGCCGGGTGATCCCGGTGCGACCGTGGTGACTACACTCGTGTGCTACCAACACACTGCACACGAGGCTGCGGGTGCAACGGGCGCCCGGCATTCCCCACGCCCTCCAGGGCGGAAGGTTCTTCCAAAACTCGGGCGCATCGCGCCGCGGGATCGCGGAGTTACATCTGAAGTATGGTCCGGTGCGCCTGGCCGCTTGAGAGAGGAATCAGCGGCTCGCGCCCAGGGACGACGATATCAATCTCAAGCGATCCGCCGTGCACCCTGACGGTCAAGCGGGTCGGCACGCAGATTGTGGAAGAATTTGTCGACCTCGCGCGACAGGGTTTCCGCCGTCGCGGTCAACTCGCTGGAAGCCGAAAGCACCGATGTCGCCGCCTTGTTGGTCTCGCCGATGGCCTCGCTCAGCGAGCCGATATTGGAAACCAGGGTCTCGTTGCCCTGGGCGGCCGATTGCGCGTTGGAGGAGATCTCGCGGGTCGCGGCGTCCTGCTGGCCGACGGCGCTGGCGATGTTCGAGGTGACCTCGTTGATGTCACGCACGGCATGGCCTATTTCGCGCACGGAATCGACGGCGCTGCGCGTCGACGACTGGATCAGGCTGACGTTCTGGCCGATCTCGGAGGTCGCTTTCGCGGTCTGTTCGGCCAGCGCCTTGACCTCGTGCGCCACCACCGCGAAGCCGCGGCCGGCGTCGCCCGCGCGTGCGGCTTCGATCGTCGCGTTCAGCGCCAGAAGATTGGTCTGCTCGGCGATGGTCTGGATCAGGTTGAGCACGCCGTCGATGCGCTGGGTCGCCGAGGCGAGACTTTCGATTTCCGCGACGGATTTTTCCGTCCGCAAGCCGGCTTGTTCCACGACGCCTGCCGACTGGCGGACCTGCCGGCCGATCTCCTCCACGGAGGCCGACAGCTCTTCGGCGGCGCCGGCCACGGCGTTCACATTGCTGGAGGCCTGCTCGGTCGCGCTGGCGGCGGCGACGGCGCGCCCGTTGGCATCGGACGCCACCTGGGTAATCGATTGCGCGGTCGCGCGCATGGCCGTCGCATTGTCGGTCACCGCGCGCAGCACGCCTCCGATCGCGCCGCGGAATTCTTCCACCGAGGTTTCAATGTGCCTGGCCCGTTCCTCGCGCGCCTTGGAGTCCTGCAACACCTGCGAATTGAGATTGCGGTTGCGGTTCATGGCTTCCTGGAAGATCTGGATCGCCCGCGCCAGGGCGCCGATCTCGTCGGCGCGATCGGTGTGCGGGACCTCGACGTGCTCGTCGCCCTCGGCGACGCGCTTGATAGTGCCGGTGATCACCGAAAGCGGCCGTGCGACCGAGCGGGAGATGATCAGGACGCCGATGCCGACCACGACCAGCGTCACGCCGCCGAGACAGGTCAGCAGAAAGGCCAGCATGTGGTTGACTTCGCCCTGCCGGACCACTTGCCTGGCGCGTTCGACGTAGACCTTGGAAAGCGCTTCGAGATCCTTGTTCAGCGCGGAACGCACCGCGCGATTGGCGTCGTTGTCGCCCCATTCGCGGCCTGCGGCTGCATTGATCTCGACGCCGCGGCGAACCAGCTCCTTGCGGAATTCGACGAACTGCTCGATGCGTTTCTTGAAAACGGCGAACTGCGCGGCGTCATCGGCCTGGACGATGGATTCCCAGTCCTTGACCACGGCCAGGATCTTGTCGTTGAACTTGAGAAGCCCGTCGCCGAACTTCTTCACGGTGGCGGGTTCGCTGGACATGTACACGCCGCGGGATTCCATCACGACCGCGTAGACCAGCGAATTGACGCGCTCGACATTGAGCGCGGCCTGGTTGGCTCTTTCGACCGCCTCCGTCAGCTCCGCATTCCGCTGGGTGTTGTAGTAGGACAGGACGGCGATCGCCGCCGTCAGCAGCGCGATCAGGCCGAAGGTCGAGTACAGCTTGGCTGCGAGCGAAAGCCGGGACGCGAAGGCGAAACCGGGGGACGGGCTGGCAGTATTCGAGATTTCAGACATCGCAGGCCTCTTCCGAGAGGCCGGGTCAGCGCCGCCGGCCGCCCAAAAACCATGCAAAAGCTTTGTGTATAAGTCATTAAACTCTCACCCATTTCATTCCGTAGCACGCAATTTGTATAATGGTACCGTTGCTCCCGGAAGCCGTAGACGGGCAGAGAGACGTCTTTATATTTGTCATAAATATCAAATGGTTACGCGAGTATCCGCACCCTGGGCCCCAGCCTTTGAAGATTGTCTGGCACCGGCCTTGCATTTGAACGGTAATTGGGCACCAGGGCGGGGCGGGCTGCATACAATCTCTCCTTCCGGCCTGCCGGCCTTCGGGCTGATAGTCTGGTGCAGGCCGTCGGGCACCGCCGGTGGCCAGGAGCCGCCATGGGCTATCGCCACACCATCGATGCCACCACCTATGTGTTCGCTGACTTGCGCGATCTCCTCGCCAAGGCCACGCCGCCGCGCTCGGGCGACCGCCTCGCCGGAATCGCAGCCGACAGCGCCGAGCAGATGGTCGCGGCGCGGATCGCACTGGCCGACGTTCCGCTGAAGCAATTCTTGCACGAGGCGGTCATTCCCTACGAAGACGATGAAATCACCCGCCTGATCGTCGACACGCACGACCGGTCGGCCTTCGCGCCCATCTCTTCGCTGACCGTCGGCGCGTTCCGCGACTGGCTGCTCTCTGCCGCGGCCAGCGGCCAAGCGCTGAGGGAATTGTCGCGCGGGATTACGCCGGAAATGGCCGCGGCGGTTTCGAAACTGATGCGCAACCAGGACCTCATCCTGCTAGCGAAGAAATGCCAGGTGACATCGGCCTTCCGCAACACCATCGGCCTGCGCGGGCGGATGAGCGTGCGGCTGCAGCCCAATCATCCCTTCGACGACGCCAAGGGCATCACCGCGTCGATCCTCGACGGTCTCATGCTTGGATCCGGCGACGCTTGCATCGGCATCAATCCGGCAAGCGACGATCCGGCCGTGATCGGCGGCCTGCTGCGGCTGCTCGACGAGATCATTGCGCGGCTGCGGATTCCGACCCAGGCTTGCGTGCTGGCCCATGTGACGACGACGCTCGGCTTGATCGATCAGGGCGTGCCGGTCGATCTGGTGTTCCAGTCGATCGCCGGCACCGAGGCCGCCAACCGGAGCTTCGGCGTCGATCTCGCGCTTCTGAAGCAGGCCCATGAGGCGGGTCTGTCGCTGCGGCGCGGAACCGTCGGGAATAATGTGATGTATTTCGAAACCGGGCAGGGCTCGGCGCTGTCGGCCAACGCCCATCACGGCGTCGACCAGCAGACCTGCGAAGCGCGCGCCTATGCGGTTGCCCGCGCGTTCGATCCGCTTCTGGTCAACAGCGTGGTCGGCTTCATCGGTCCGGAATATCTCTATGACGGCAAGGAAATCATCCGCGCCGGGCTCGAGGACCATTTCTGCGGCAAGCTGCTCGGCCTGCCGCTCGGCGTGGACGTCTGCTACACCAACCACGCCGAGGCCGATCAGGACGATATGGACAATCTGCTGACGCTGCTCGCCGCGGCCGGCGTGACCTTCATCATGGGGGTGCCGGGCGCGGATGACGTCATGCTGAATTATCAATCCACCTCGTTCCACGACGCGCTCTATGTCCGCGATCTCTTCGGCCTGAAGCGGGCGCCGGAATTCGACGACTGGCTGTTCCGCACGGGCCTTGTCGATGCCGATTTTCGCCTGTCTGGAAACACGGGGCTGCTGCCCGATTTTGCGTCGCGCCTGATCGCCTGACGCCGGCAGGGGCTTGCCGCGAAACCATCCCGCCATTTGCGGGTTGGAACGGTCGCCACAATGTTGAGGAATTTATAGCCGAGCCTTCGGAGGCGTGCTTAAATTGCGAGGTTCGCTCAGAGGAAGTCCGATGAGAGCTGAGGGCATTGAGACGGCACGGCGCATCCTGTGCATCTTTCCGCGCTATACGTCTTCGTTCGGCACGTTCGAATACGCCTATCCCCTGACCGACGGCGTCCAGGCCTTCATGCCGCCGCAGGGACTGTTGTTGATCGCGGCCTACTTGCCCGCGAACTGGCCGGTCCGCTTCATCGACGAAAACATCCGCCCGGCCGCGGCGGAGGATTTCCAATGGGCGGAGGCCGTGCTGGTCAGCGGCATGCATATCCAGCGCCAGCAGATGAACGATATCTGCCGCCGCGCGCATGCGTTCGATCTGCCGGTGGCGATCGGCGGTCCCTCGGTCAGTGCCTGCCCGGATTACTATCCCTCGTTCGACTATCTCCATGTCGGCGAACTCGGCGATGCCACGGACGAATTGATCGCGCGGCTGGCGCGCGATCCGTCGCGTCCTGGGCAACAGGTGGTCCTGAAGACGGCCGATCGGGTTCCGATGACCGACTTCCCGATTCCGGCCTATGAGCTTGCCGAAGTCAAAAAATATTTTCTCGGTTCGATCCAGTATTCGAGCGGCTGCCCCTATCAGTGCGAATTCTGCGATATCCCGGGCCTGTACGGCCGCAATCCGCGGCTCAAGACGCCACAGCAGATCATCGCCGAACTCGACAAGCTGCTCGAATGCGGGGTGACGGGCTCGGTGTATTTCGTCGATGACAATTTCATCGGCAACAGGAAGGCTGCGCTGGATTTGCTGCCGCATCTTGTCGAGTGGCAGAAGAAGACCGGTTACGTCATGCGGCTGGCCTGCGAGGCGACGCTCAACATCGCCAAGCGGCCCGAGATTCTCGAGAAGATGCGCGAGGCGTTCTTCATCACGATCTTCTGCGGCATCGAAACCCCCGATCCCGATGCGCTGAAGGCTATGCAGAAGGACCACAACATGATGGTCCCGATCCTCGAAGGCGTGCGCACCATCAACAGTTACGGGATGGAGGTCGTCTCCGGCATCATCATGGGGCTGGACACCGATAAGCCCGAGACCGGCGAGGCGCTGCTCGCCTTTGTCGATGAATCCCGGATACCGTTGCTGACGATCAATCTGTTGCAGGCGCTGCCGAAGACGCCGCTGTGGGATCGCCTGGTGCGCGAAAACCGGCTGATCGAGGACGACAGCCGCGATTCCAACGTCGATTTCCTTCTTCCCTATGACCAGGTCGTCAATTCCTGGCGCAAATGCATGGAAGTGGCGTTCGAGCCGGAAAAACTCTATGCGCGTTACCAGCACCAGGTGGATTTCACCTATGCCAACCGGCTGAAGGTGCCGGTGACCTCGGAGCAAAAGTCCTGGGCCAACATCAAGCGCGGGCTGATCATGCTGCGGAAAATTTTCTGGAAGGTCGGCGTGCTCGGCGACTACAAGAAAGTGTTCTGGAAATTTGCACTGCCGCGCTTGAGGCACGGCGACATCGAGAGCCTGATTGCGGTTGCCATGATCGCGCATCATTTGATCATGTTCGCGCGCGCGGCTTCGGTTGGTCAGCAGAACGCCTCGAACTATTCGATCCGGCTGCGCGAGGCCTCGGTGCCTGCCGAGTAAGCCATGACGAAAACGCCTGCGCCGCCGTCGCGCCCGCTGACGGATTTGCGGGACCTCACCCCGGCGCGCGTCGGGCTCGGCCGCGCCGGCGCGAGCCTGCCGACCGAAGCGCTGCTCGGCTTCACGCTCGACCATGCGCGCGCCCGCGATGCCGTCCATGCCGCCTTCGATGGGCCGGGGATCATCGCAGGCCTCCGCGACGTCGGTATCGAGGCGTTTGAGGTCTGCAGCCGCGCCCGCAACCGAGCGGATTATCTGCGGCGGCCGGACCTTGGACGGGCGCTCGATCAGGCTTCACAGCATCTGCTGGCGGGCCGTGGCGGCGGGTGCCGGCTCGCTCTCGTCGTCGGCGACGGCCTGTCGCCGACGGCGGTCAACGCCCACGCCGTTCAGCTCGTCCGCAGCCTCCTTGCGCGACTGGCGATCGACGGAATCGAAATCGGGCGAGCCGTGGTCGCGCGCGGCGCACGCGTCGCCCTGGGCGACGAGATCGGCGCCACTCTCGGTGCGCGCATGATGCTCATGCTGATCGGCGAGCGGCCGGGCCTGTCTGCGTCGGATAGTCTGGGGGCGTATCTGACCTTCGCGCCGAAGGTCGGCCGCACCGATGCCGAGCGCAATTGCGTCTCCAACATCCACGGCGCGGGGCTCGGCTATGACGAAGCCGCTTTCAGGATTGCGTGGCTGATCCGTGAGGGTCTGGCCCGCGAGGTGACCGGCGTCGCGCTCAAGGATGAAAGCGGGGAGCCGACGCCCCGGCCCATCGCCGCGGATTGAAGTCCAGGCTGATGTCACAAATCCGGGACTACAAGCCGATATCGCTGTTGATGCGTTGATTTTGCGGCGGCGGGTGCGCTTGCGAGACGCCGGCAAGACCTGCTAGACCTGTCGCGGCAAATTTATCGTATGTTTTCAAGGGCTAGCGCCGATCAAACACGGCCCCTCAAGGCCTCATTCGCGCCCGGGAATTTAAGCTATAAAATTAAGCCGATGTGAGGACTGGACAGGGCATGCTCGAAAAGAACAGCGACAGCGAGGTTCATGTCGAGAAGGTCGAGCAGCGGCCGACCGCCAGCATCGCCTTCGGGCTGGAGCGGCTGGGGCTGATTGCGGTTCAGGCGCCGATCCTGTCCTGCATCATTCTCGTTGGCCTGTTCATCGGCGCGGTGTTCGGTATCGATCGCATCAAGATCGACGACTCCCTCAGTCAGCTGTTCCGGTCCAATTCCAAGGAATACCGGCAATACGAAGCCGAAACCAAGCGCTTTCCGGCGGTCGAATTCGACGTGTTGGTCGTGGTCGAGGGCAAAACGCTGCTCAAGCGCGAAAACCTCGAAAAATTGCGCGATCTCGTCACCGATCTGCAGCTCGTCGATGGCACGCGCGGCCTAATCTCACTGTTCTCGGCGCGCCAGGCGCCGGCGCCCGGCAAGCTACCGGCGGCGCTGTTCCCGTCGGACCTGCCGAAGGGCGCCGACTACGACAAATTTATCGAGACCGTCAAATCCAACGAGATCATCCGCGGCAAGTTGCTGTCCGAGGATGGCACGCTGGCGCTGATCGTGCTCTCGCTCGAACCGGACGTGGTCGCCAGCAACAATCTCGCCAAGACGGTCGGCGATATTCGCAAATCAATGGCCGAGGATCTCCAGGGCAGCGGCCTTAACGCGGAACTGTCTGGCGTTCCCGTGATGCAGCTCGAAATCCGCAACGCGGTTAAGCGCGACGGGCTGACCTACAATATCCTCGGCATCCTGGCCGGCTGCATCATCGCGATCATCTTCTTCCGCAAGATATCGTTCATGGTCGTTGCTGCCTTCCCGCCGATCATCGCGATTGTGCTGGCGCTCGGCGGCCTCGGATGGGCCAATTTCAACCTCAACATGTTCCTGAACGTGATGACGCCGCTGATCATGGTGATCAGTTTCTCGGACTCGATGCAGCTGACGTTCGCGGCGCGCGACCGCCTGATCGCGGGCCAGGACAAATACACCGCGTTCAAGAACGCCGTGCTCGTGGTCGGACCGGCCTGCGTGCTCACCCATGGCACCGCGGGCATTTCGTTCATCGCGCTGCAATTCTCCAATTCCGACCTGATCCGCAAATTCGGCGAGGCCGGGCTTGCCGCCACCATCATCGCGCTGATCGCGGTGCTGTCGCTGGTGCCGGTGTTCGGGGTGCTGTTTGTTCGCAACGAAAAGGTTTTCGCCGTCAAGTTTCAGGGCGCCGATGCCGGCGTCCAGATGTTGCGGAATTTCTGTTACTGGATCGCGGTGCGCATGGTCAGCCGGCCCGGCCTGTTCAGCCTGATCGCGGTGATTTTTGTCGGCGGTCTCGCGGTGGTCTATGCCAACCTCGAGCCGCGTTACCGGCTAGCCGATCAGGTACCGGACAAGCAGCAGGCGGTTGCGGCAAGCGGGCGTCTCGACGCCAAGCTGACTGGCGCCAATGCGATCGACGTGCTGATCGAATTCCCCAAGGGTGCCTCGCTGTATGCGCCGGAAACGCTGCAGACCATCGCCGAGGTTCACTCGACGGTGGAAAAACAGGCGGGTGTCGGCAACGTCTGGTCGCTGGAGACGTTGCGGCGCTGGCTTGCGGAAAAGGCCGGAAGTTCCGACGTCGCGACCTTGAAGGAATACGTCGACGTGATTCCAAAGTATCTGGTGCGGCGTTTCATTTCCGCCGATCAGGACGCGGTGGTGGTGTCGGGGCGGGTTCCCGATCTCGATTCAAGTGAAATTCTTCCCGTCGTCGAGAAGCTCGATCAGACGCTGGACACGGTGCGCAAGGCGCATCCCGGCTACGAGATCGCCGTCACCGGCCTGTCGGCTATCGCCGCGCGCAACAGCGCCAACATGATCGAGAAGCTCAATCGCGGGCTGACGATCGAGTTCGCGCTGGTCGCGATCTTCATTGGGCTGGCGTTCCGTTCGGTGGTGGTGATGTTCTCCTGCATCCTGCCGGGCATCTTGCCCGTGGTGCTGTCGGGCACGGTGCTGTGGCTGCTCGGGGAGGGGCTGCAGTTCGCAAGCGTCGTGGCGCTGACGGTGTCGTTTGGCCTGGGACTGAGCGCGACGATTCACTTCCTCAACCGGCTGCGGCTCGAGTCCAAGCCGGGCGTCAGCTCGGAACTGGCGGTCGAACGCGCCACCGTGCTGGTCGGTCCGGCGCTGATCCTGACCACGGTGGTGCTGGCCTGCGGGCTGGTGGTGACGGTGTTTTCCGACCTGCCGTCGCTGCGCCTGTTCGGCTGGCTCAGCGCCTTCTCGATGGTTGCGGCGCTGATCGCGGATCTCTTTATCCTGCGGCCGACGGCAATGTTCCTGATCAACCTGTCGCAGCGGCTTCGCGGGACGTTCGGCCGCGCGAAGCCGGCGGAGGAAGGCGGCGTGAACAGTTGAGAGGGAACAGCGTCAGCTCTTCACCATCGTAATGTTGACGCCTCTGATCTCGCCCTTGGAATTGATCTGAACGGTCTGCTTGTTGCCGGTGGTCCGCAGCGTCAGGTTGGCGGCAAATCCGTTGGCCTCGACGAACACCTCGATCTGGCCGCCGCCCGCGGTGCCCTGGAGATTGCCGAAGACATTCCGGCTCGCTTCGTTCCAGCTGCCGGAGATCCGGTCGCCCTGGCTCGTAACATCGCTGGTCAGGTCGAATTTGTAGCTGTCGCTGGCGCAACGCAGGGTCTGCTTCAGACCCAGTCCGGAGCCATCGACCTTGTAGTCGGCCTTGCAACGGATGCGCTCGGTCGTTCCATCGGAAAGAGCGACGGTGCCGTTTCCGGACCATGCGCCGTTGAATCCGGCAAATGGGCCAGTCTGGGCATTGCTCGCCGTCATTGACAGCATGAGTACGGCACCGACGCCAGCAGCCTTGATTGCCTGTCTAAACAAGCTGGAGCCAAACAGTTTCATTCGCGTTTTCCCTCAAATGGACGTTCTCGTGAGAGATACGTCTCGCCGCATCGAAGATTTAGTGTCGCCGCAGTGTGTTAGGTTCAAATGACAAATCGAACGCCGCCCGCGATTGCGCCGCCCGTCCCGCCGGATCGGGCCCATAATTACACAAACCGATCGATGGTGGCGAACCGCATTTTCGCTTTGGCGAAATAGGAACAACTCCGGCTCTCGCCAAGTCGGCTGCAGCAATTTAGTTCCGGGCGTGGCCTGCCCGCAACGGACCAGCACGAAAAAATTGGCCAATAAATAATGCCTTGATATCAACTGGTTATTGGCGTCCTTGAGTCAAGGCGCAAGCAATCGCGATTCGCGCTGCAACCGCCGTAAATTTGGCCGCATTTACCAGCGCTTCTGGTCGCCTCGTTGCTGCGGTCCGCGGCGTTTGCAATCCGAATCGACGGTCCCGGTCATGCCTTGCCTCATGCGGGATTGGAATTCTCTGCCGTCAGAATGAAGGAACACGATGCGTAAATTTTCACTCTCACTCATCCTGTTGTCGCTATCGGTTTCCACCGGCGCCATCGCCGAGCCGCAGCCGCAGCGCAGCGGCACGCCGGAGGAGCAGGCGGCCTGCACGCGTGACGTTCAGCGCTACTGCCGTCCGGTGATCGATCAGGGCGACTTCACTATTCTGGCGTGCCTTCAGCAAAATCGGCCCAAATTGACAAAGGCCTGCGAACTGGTGCTGAAAGACCACGGGCAATAATCGCGCGCTAGCTGCAACCGTCGCTGCAGGCCCATTATTGGGTTAATAGGCCTATTATCGGCCTCATTCGGGCGCCCCGGACATCGCAGATAGCATTGGTTTTGTTGTCGTATTCCCCTATATGGGGGGCGCGATCCATTGGCATGCGCGGGCAGCACCGACGCATGCGAAACCACTATTTTAGCGAATGTAGCCAGTTCCTGATGACGAGCGCGAGCGAACTACGATCGGGCAAGACGCACCGCGACGAGAACTTTCCGGTCGCGTCATGGATCATTCATCCGCGTCACCGGGCGCTGATCCTCGCGTTCTACAATTTCGTCAGAACCGCGGACGATATCGCCGATCACGCGACGCTCGCTGCGCAGGAAAAGCTCAGGCTTCTCGATCTGCTCGAAGCTGAGCTGCTGGGCCAGGGCGACAGCCAGCCCGAGGCGGTCAATTTGCGGCGTGCGCTGGCGGAGCGGTCGATGCCGCCGCGCCACGCGCTCGATGTTCTCATCGCCTTTCGGATGGATGTGACCAAGCTTCGCTACGAGAACTGGGACGAAGTGATCCACTATTGCCGCTATTCGGCGATGCCGGTCGGCCGCTTCATGCTCGACGTCCACGGCGAGAGCAAATCGACCTGGGCGGCCTCCGACGCGCTCTGCGCCGGCCTGCAGATCAACAATCACCTGCAGGACTGCGGCAAGGATTACAGAAACCTCAATCGCGTCTATCTGCCGCGCGATGCGCTGGCCGCGGCGGGCGCCTCGGTCGAGGCGCTCGGCGAGGGGCGGGCATCGCCTCAGCTTTTGCAGTGCCTGCACGCGCTCGCCGCGCGGACCGAGGCACTGCTCAATGAAAGCAAATCGCTCAGCGCGGAAGTGAAGGATTATCGGCTCGGACTCGAGATCTCCGTGATTCAGGCTTTCGCCGACAAGATCGTTCGTCTCCTGAAAGTGCGCGATCCCCTGAGCGAGCGGGTGCATCTGAACCCGGTCGAACTCCTCGCCTACAGCCTTGGTGGGGTGGCCGGGGAGATGACCCGGCGGGCGGTGGGACGCCGGCCTGTATCGAAGCCGGCGGCGGGCGCATGACGCTTGAGGCGGCGGCAGCCAACCCGAGTTACGGGACAACCGCGTCCGGCAGTTCGTTCTACGCGGCGATGCGCATTCTGCCGCGCGAGCAGCGCGAGGCGATGTTTCAGATCTACAGCTTTTGCCGGCAGGTCGACGACATCGCCGATTCCGACGGGCCACGCGAAGAGCGGCTCAAGGCGCTGCAGCAATGGCGTGACGATATCGACGCGCTGTATCAGGGCCATCCGCCGCCGCGGCTGCGCGACTACGTCGCCTCGGTTCGAAAATTCGACCTGAAGCGCGAGGATTTTCTGGCCGTCGTCGACGGCATGGAGATGGACGTGCCGCAGGAAATCCGCGCGCCGGATCTTGCGACGCTCGATCTGTATTGCGACCGCGTGGCAAGCGCGGTCGGACGGCTGTCGGTGCGGGTGTTCGGTGTCCCCGAGGCCGATGGCATCCTGCTCGCGCATCATCTTGGCCGTGCGCTGCAGTTGACGAATATTCTGCGCGACGTCGATGAAGATGCCGGCATCGGCCGCCTTTATCTGCCGCTCGAAGGGCTGCTGCATGCCGGCATCACCTCGACCGATCCGCTCAAGGTCATCTCCGATCCGGCGCTGCCGAAAGTGTGCGCGTCGCTGGTTGCGCGGGCGCGGGCGCATTTCGAGAAAGCCGACGAAATCATGGGCCGCAATCGGCGGCGCGCGGTGCGCGCGCCACGGATCATGTCGAAATATTATCGCGCCATTCTGGAACTGCTGGTCGCCAGAGGGTTCGCGGCGCCGCGCCCGCCGGTCCGCCTCAACAAGCTCGCCCGTATCGCCATTGTTCTCCGCTACGCTTTCATCTGATGCAAAACACCGTTCACATCATCGGCGCTGGAATATCGGGCCTGTCGGCGGCCGTTCGGCTGGCCAATGCCGGGTTCATGGTGCACGTCCATGAGGCCACGCAACAGGCCGGTGGCCGCTGCCGTTCCTATTTCGACGCGGCGACCAACCTGACGATCGACAACGGCAACCACCTGCTGCTTTCGGGCAACCGTCACGCGCTGGCTTATGCGCGATCGATCGGCACCGAGGCGGGGCTGGTCGGGCCGAAGCGCGCCCAGTTTCCATTCGTGGATCTGGCCACCGGACAGCGCTGGCAGCTCGACCTCGGCGAAAGCCGGCTGCCGCTGTGGGTGTTCGACGAGGCGCGCCGCGTGCCCGACACCGGTCTGCGCGATTATCTTGCGCTGATGCCTCTGATATGGGCGGCACAGAGCAAACTGGTCGGCAATGCGATCCCCTGCGAGGGGACGTTGTACCAGCGGCTGGTCCAGCCCCTGTTGCTGGCGGCGCTGAATGTCGACCCGCCGGAGGGGTCGGCGGGGCTGGCCGGCGCCGTGGTGCGGGAGACCTTGCTGGCGGGCGGGCAGGCCTGCCGGCCGCTGATTGCGCGCGAAGGGCTGAGCGCGGTCCTGGTCGAACCCGCGGTCAAACTGTTGCTGGACAAGGGCGCCAGCGTCCGGTTCGGACACGAGCTGCGCGAGTTCGCTCTGTCGGCGGGCCGCGTCGGCGAATTGAAATTTGGCGGCGATACCGTGACGATCGGGCCTGATGACGCCGTGATTCTGGCCGTTCCGCCGCGCCCGGCGGCGTCGCTGCTGCCGGGGCTGAAAACGCCGACGAAATTCAGGGCGATCGTGAACGCCCATTTCCGCTTCGATCCTCCTGCGGGCATGCCGCCGCTTCTCGGGGTTGTCGGCGGGCTGGTAGAATGGCTGTTCGCATTCCCGCAGCGTCTGTCCGTCACCATCAGCAATGGCGACCGGCTGGTCGATATGCCGCGTGAGGAGCTCGCCCAGGCGATCTGGCAGGATATTTGTAAGGCGGGGGGCGTGCAGGGCGACCTGCCGCCCTGGCAGATCGTACGCGAGCGCCGCGCGACGTTCGAGGCCACGCCAGAGCAGAATGCGCTGCGGCCGGGCGCGTCGACCGTCTGGAAAAACCTGTTTCTCGCGGGCGACTGGACTGATACGGGGTTGCCGGCAACCATCGAAGGATCGGTGCGGTCGGGAGACCGCGCCGCCGACCTGGTGCTTGCCATGCGGCGGTCGTGATCCGCGAGCGGGAAGAACGGCTTTCTGGTGTAACCTAGCAAGGCAAATACAGGAGATGTCGAGCCTGATGCATTCCGTCGATAAGTCAGCTGGAATCGTAGCCGGTCAAGCCCTGGAGGCGAGCATCGCGTCGGCGACGCGCGGGCTGCTCGGCTACCGGCAACCGGACGGACACTGGGTGTTCGAACTGGAAGCCGATTGCACGATCCCGGCGGAGTATGTGCTGCTTCGCCACTATCTCGGCGAGCCGGTCGACACGGTGCTGGAAGCCAAGATCGCAAATTACCTGCGCCGGGTGCAGGGCGCCCATGGCGGCTGGCCGCTGGTGCACGACGGCGATTTCGAGATGAGCGCCAGCGTGAAAGCCTATTTCGCGCTGAAGATGATCGGCGATCCCCCCGATGCCCCGCATATGGTGCGTGCGCGCGAGGCGATCCGGTCGCGCGGCGGCGCCGTCCACAGCAACGTCTTCACCCGCTTCATGCTGGCGATGTTCGGGGTGCTGACATGGCGGAGCGTGCCGGTATTGCCGGTCGAGATCATGCTGCTGCCGATGTGGTCGCCGTTCCATCTCAACAAGATTTCGTACTGGGCGCGCACCACGATCGTGCCGCTGATGGTGCTGGCGGCGCTGAAGCCGCGGGCGAAAAACGCCACCGGCATCGGCATCGACGAGCTGTTCCTGCAGAAGCCGCATTCGATCGGGATGACGGCGAAGGCGCCGCATCAGAGCTGGGGCTGGTTTCTCCTGTTCCGCGGACTGGACAGCGTATTGCGGGTGATCGAGCCCTTGTTTCCGAAGAAACTGCGCGCCCGCGCGATCGATGCTGCGGTGGCGTTCATCGAAGAACGGCTCAACGGCGAAGATGGCCTGGGCGCGATCTATCCGCCGATGGCCAACGCCGTGATGATGTACGAGGTGCTCGGCAAACCCGCGGACTATCCGCCGCGCGCCTTGACGCGCAGAGGGCTCGACAAGCTTCTGGTGATCGGCGAGCACGAGGCGTATTGCCAGCCCTGCGTTTCGCCGGTGTGGGACACCTCGCTGACCTGTCACGCTTTGCTCGAGGCCGGCAGTGACGAGGCGCTGGGCCCGGCCAAACAGGGGCTGGACTGGCTGAAGCCGAAGCAGGTGCTGGACGTCCAGGGCGACTGGGCGGCGAAGCGCCCCGAGGTGCGCCCCGGCGGCTGGGCCTTCCAGTACAACAATGCCTACTATCCCGACCTCGACGACACCGCGGTCGTGGTGATGGCGATGGATCGGGCCCAGCGCGCCAGCCAAAGCCATGATTACGACGCGGCGATCGCCCGCGGCCGCGAGTGGATCGAGGGCATGCAAAGCCGCGACGGCGGCTGGGCCGCCTTCGACGTCAACAATCTCGAATATTATCTCAACAACATTCCGTTCTCCGATCACGGCGCGCTGCTCGACCCGCCGACGGAGGACGTCACCGCCCGCTGCATCTCGATGCTGGCCCAACTCGGTGAGACCGTTCAGAGCAGCAAGGCGGTGGCGGACGGGGTTGCCTATCTGCGCCGTACCCAGCTCGCGGAGGGGTCCTGGTATGGCCGCTGGGGGCTGAACTACATCTACGGCACCTGGTCGGCCCTGTGCGCGCTCAATGCCGCCGGCGTCGACCATCAGGAC
>Ga0153915_10002092_pt1 | contig 18333 bp, 14 predicted proteins | sample Opewatmetagenome_2_FD_107003 | JGI IMG/M metagenome (GOLD analysis project Ga0153915, IMG submission 107003) | Freshwater wetland microbial communities from Ohio, USA - Open water 3 Core 3 Depth 3 metaG | ecosystem: Environmental > Aquatic > Freshwater > Wetlands | place: USA: Ohio, Lake Erie...
ATCATCGACAAGGACGACGGCTACACCGAGTACACGACGATCGTCACGGTCAACAACGTGGCGCCGACGGCGGTGCTCTCCAACGGCGGGCCGGTCAATGAGGGCAGTCCGGTTACGATCAGCTTCAGCAATCAGTCCGACCCGTCTTCACCCGACATCCTGGCCGGGTTCCACTACGCGTACGCGTGCGACGGAAGCTCTCTGGCTCTGGCGACTTACGCCGGAGGCAGCACGATCGCGACAGCAGCCTGCACCTTCCCTGACGGGCCGGCCACGCCTACGGTTAGAGCTCGCATTATCGACAAGGATGGCGGATACACTGAGTACACGACGACGGTCACAGTCAACAATGTCGCGCCGACGATGCTGAGCATTACCGCGAACCCGTCCGTGCCGATTTCTCTCGGCGGCATAGTCACCGTGACGGCAACCTTTACGGATCCAGGCATCGCGGACACGCTCACCTGCGACTTTGCTTGGGACGACACAACCACCATGACGAATGTTCCGGGCTCGATCGGCTCCGGCTCGTGCAACGCACCCCACACGTACACCGCGACAGGCGTCTACACGGTGATGGTCACGGTTCGCGACGGGGACGGCGGAAGCGCGACGGGGACATACCAGTTCGTCGTCATCTATGACCCCAACGCCGGGTTCATCACTGGCGGCGGCTGGATCAACCAACCTTCGGATGGCTACCCGGCCCTGTTGGGCAAGGCGAACTTCGGCTTCGTCTCGAAGTACAAGAAGGGCTCTAACACTCCAGAAGGTGAAACCGAATTCCAGTTCAAGGCTGGAGACATCAACTTCCATAGCACCGCGTACGACGCCGGGAGCCTGGTCATCTCCGGTGGCCGGAAAGCGACGTATCGGGGAGAGGGCACCGTCAACGGGCAATCGGGCTACCAGTTCGTATTGATCGCGTACGACGGCAACCAGCCGGGCGGCGATGGAGTCGACAGATTCCGTATCAAGATCACTGAGGCTCAGGGCGGCACGGTCATCTACGACAACAGGATGGGCAAGTCCGAGGACGTCGACCTCGCCGACCCGACGGCTCTCGGAGGGGGAAGCATCGTCATCCACAAGTAATCCCGAACCGGTCGGGACCCTGGAGCGCCGGCAGCTGCGGCGCTCCAGGGCTTTTTTTGACCTCTCTCTCCGCGTCGAGCCGCTTCAGGAGCTCGTCATCGAAGAGGACCTGTATTCGCTTCATGCTTATGCCATCGGGCCTTTGAGATCCCGGGAACCCGTCAGGGAAGCGTGCGATAGCCGCAGTCGCGAAAATCGCGGTCGAAGGTGAACGCGGCTTCGAGCGCGAGGCGCTCCATGACCTCGAAGCTCGCGCAGTCGGTCAGGGAGAGACGCTTGTCGGCGAACCGAGCCATGCGGGCAAGCGCCCCGCTCAAAATCTCGGAATCGGAGAAGAGCAGCTCGTAACGGCGGCTCCGAAGGAGATCATGGGCGGCGGCGACGGCCCTTTCGGCGCCGGTCCGGCTCCTCAGGAGCGTGACCACCTCGGCCAGGACGAGCTCCGTCATCACGAGCCGCGCCTCCGGATGCCCGCGCACGAACTCCGCGGCGGCCCCGTGGTTCCTGTCGTCCCGCAGGAACAGCGCGAGAAGAGCGCTCGTGTCCGCCAGCAGCTTCACGGTCCTCCTCCTTCGGCCACCCGTAGAGATAGTGGTCGTGATTCACCGACTCGTCGCCGGCGGCTCCCGTCACCGAGCCGACGAGGGCATCGGCAGGATCGTCGCCGAAGGGGACTGCCTCCGCCTCAGCACCGCGTCCGAGGTAGCGCTCGACCGACTCGCGGACGAGCGACGCGAGCGTCATTCCGCGCCGGGACGCCTGATACCGCAGCTCCCGGTAGGTCTCCGGCGGGAAACGCAGATTGGTCGTGACATACCGCGGCATTGCGGTATAACGATATCGCGCAGCCTAGGCACCCGTCAAGGCGCGCAGGAGCCACGGGGGACATTCCCGTTCCCGCCGGGGCTACCGGGCAGCGACAGGAGGCGCGGAGCCGCGCACTTCGGCGATTTCGGGGAGGTCGGGGTCGGCGCGGCGCCAGATCGCGGCGAGCCTGCGGTAAGCGTCCTCGGCCGCGGCGCGGTCCCCTGACTTCGCGGCCGAGCGGGCGAGGCCGAGTAGAGAGAGCGCGCGCTCCGGCGCGTGCGCGAGGGAGCGATCGAACTCCGCGCGGGCCTGAGCGGCGTCGCCGGCCTTCAGGAGCATTTCGCCAAAGAGCTCGTGCGCCGGCTTGGCGACGGCCGGCGGACCGAACTCGAAGCTCATCGCGTCCTCAGCCGCGGCGGCTTCCTTCGCCAACGCGAGGGCGCGCTCCGTTTCGCCTCGCAGAGAGGCGAGGAGAGCCTCGAGCTCCGTTTTCATGACAGCATCGGCGCCGGCGCCGGAAGCCCGGCCCATCGCGTACATCGCGCCGCCTCCGTGGTGGCCTCCGGCCGGCTCCTTCCCGATCGCGGCGAGCGCTTTCCCGGCTCGGTCCCGCTCCCCTTTCGCGGCCGCGGCGAATCCCTCCGCGAAGAGCGCGACGCCGCGCTCTCCCTCTTCCGCGAGCGAACGGGCAACGTCCGAGTCGAAACGCCGCGTCTCGATGAGGTACGCCGCGCGCATCATGGCCCGATGTAGCTTCGCGCGGTCGGAGCCGCTCTTGCCCGCGTCCTCCTCCATGGCCGCGAGGGCTTTGCGGGCGTCGCCGTAGCGGCCCATCTGGAGGTACGCGTACTCGAGCCAGAAGAGCGCGTGATAGTTGTGGTCGTCGGGACCGAGCTTCTTCCGGCCGGCGCGGTCGAGCGAGGCCTTCCAGGCCGCCTCGTTGGAAGAGGCCGCCTCTTCCCACATCCCGGAGGCGAAGAAGATGTGCGAAGGCATGTGCAGGGCGTGGCCGGCCGCGGGCGCGATCTTCGCGTAGACGCGGGCCGCGCGCATGCCGAGCGGCGCGTGGACGGGATCGTCGTAGGAGTGGATCAGGTAATGGACGGCGCCAGGATGGAGGGGGTTCTTCGCGAAGACCTCTTCGGCGATCGCCGCCGCCTTCATGTAAGTGGGAAAGTCGCGCTTTCCCTCGCAGGTCCCCAGCAGGGCCAGGGCGTAGAACGCCGCCGCGTCCTCGTCCTCGGGGAACTTCTCGTGGAGGCGGCGCATCGCTTTGGCGTAGGCGCGGTCGTTGGCCGCCTTGTCCCCTTTGCCGTAGAGCTCTTCGACGGCCGAGAGGTACATCTTCTCGCGCTCCGTCGGCGCTTTCGCCAGGCGCGCCTCGGCCGACGGCGCGAGCCGGTCGAGGACCTTCCGCGCCGCCGCGGCGTCCTGCTCCATCCAGAGCGGATGGTTGTACGTCATCGCTTCTCCCCAGTAGGCCATGGCAAAACCGGGGTCGAGCTCCTGCGCCTGCCGGAACGCCTCGGCCGCGTCGTCGAATTCGAAGCTGTGGAGGAGGAGCGCGCCGCGCAGGAAATGCTTCTGCGCCTCCGGCTGGCCGGAGGTCGAGAAATCGATCTTCCCGAGCTCTCCTGGCTGGCCGTAGAGGCTGGCGGCAAGCAGGAGGCTCCCGAGCGCCCCCGATGAGAGACTCTGAAAACACTTTAGGGTCATCACAGCCCTCCGAATCTCCCGGCGGTTGCCGGGTCGCTCACCACGGAAGCTCCAGAGCCCCGGCCAGGAACTTCGGAACCGGGCTCATCTTCCGGCACGTCACGACGAAATCGGAAACGAATCGGGGCCTCGTCACCTCCTGGTCGGAAAGGTGGACCGAAGAGACGAAGTCCTTGCGTTTCAGGTCCTCGATGAAGGGGTGAGTCGCGTCGTAGCCCCGTGGCGGTCGCCGAAGACGGTCCCCTTCGAGAGGAAGGCGGGCACGCGCTCGCTTCCAATTATCCGGGCTCGCCACGATCGCGTCGCGCACTTTCGCGAGCGCCGCCCCGTCCGGGTGCCAGAGGCCGGCGGCGGCGAAGCAGGCGCCCGGCTCGAGATGGAGGTAGAAGCCGGGAGGGCGGACATCCTTGCCTCCGCGGATCGGAAAGTACATTCCGGCGTGCGTCTTGTACGGGCTCTTGTCTTTGGAGAAGCGCGTGTCGCGATAGATGCGAAACAGAGAGCCGCCGCTCGGCCGCGGATCCGCCACGAGCTCGCGGCTGACGCCGCGCAGGAGCGGGCCGAGGTCGGAGATGAATCGCAGGCACGGCTCGCGGAGAGCCGTCTCATAGCGCTCGCGGTTCGCCTGGAACCAGGCGCGGGAGTTGTTCTTCGCGAGCTCTCGAAGAAACCGGAAAATCTCCGGCGAGAAGTGCCCGGCCCGTGCCAAATCAGCTCCCCAGGATCCGTTTCGTCAACGCGGGGACCCGTCCGAGAAGGCGCGCGTACATCGCGAGCTGGCCCCGGTGGTACTCCTCGTGGGAGATGCCGTGGTGCATCCAGGCCAGGCGCGTGCCCATCTCCCCGTCGAAGCGGCGGATGTGCTGGAGCATGTGGAGCTCTCCGGACAGCCGGATCTTCCTCTCCCCATCGGCGTGCGTCTTGCGCAGCCCGGCGAGCAGAGTCGCCTTCGACCTCCAGCTCGAGACCCCGCGGCCGTACTCGTGGAGGAACCCCTCATAGGACTTGCGCCGGAAGTCTCCGTCCGGCCGCGACAGCTCGCCCGCCATCATGAGGCCGGACTCGACGATGTGCTGCACGAGCTCCAGGGCCGACCTGGACTCCGGCGCCGGGCGGAAGGAGAGGTCCTTGTCGGGCAGGTTGCGCAGCTCGTCGATCACGCCGTCCCGCGCGAACTTCCAGTTCTCCAGGGTTTCCTCCAGCAACGTGTTACGCGCCGTCATGCATGGTCCTCCGCGAACCGTAGAGTGTAATGATCGGGAGAAGAGACTTCTACTTCAGGCCTTCCACGACGTAGAGGTCCGCAAGGCTCCGGGTGTACGAGTACGAATACCAGCGGCGGTCGGGCGTCACCCATACCGGGCCGACGGCCGAGATGCCCGCTGCGTCCTGAGGCACGAGCTCCTTCCAGAGCTCCTTGCGTCCGGTCCGAAGGTCGAGGAGGAAAATCCTGCTGGGCACCCCTCCCCGCGATCGAACGAGCAGAGAGCGCCCGCCGTCGGACCATCCCGCGGGGATCTCGTCAGCTCCCAACCCTGCAACAGGCGTCGGCTCTCCCCCGTCGAGCGGATAAAGGTAAATGCGCCGGTCGGGCCCCTGGGCAACAACGAATTTCCCGTCGGGCGAGACGTTGTTTGCGAATAACCGGTAGCCCTCGGGCGAAACGGCCCGCGGCTTCGCCTCTTCGATGCCCTGGATCCAGAGACGCACTCCCCGATCCGGCTCATTGGCCGAAAAGACGATCCGGCGCCCGTCGCGAAGCCAGGCCCCTCCCTGGGCTCGAAGCCCCTCGAGCGGGATCGAGCGGGGCTCGCCCGCGCCGATCGGATACAAGACGAACCTCTGCTTCGGGACTTCTCCCGCAATGGCCAGCGCCGTTCTCCCATCGGGCGAGAGACTCCATGCAGACCCTTCCCCGAGGCGCACGGCCGGAGAGCCGTCGGATAGCCTCACGTGGACGGAGTACCCTGCGCCACCGCCTTCGCCACTCTCGTCGAAGAGGAGCGTCCGGCCGTCCGGCGAAATGTCCCGCACGAGGGACCAGTCGAGCCACGAGAAGTCCCGCTCCTTCTCCGCCCCGGGCAGGAGCGCCGAGATGCCCTGCCGCGCCTTGTCCTGAACGATCAATGCGCGGCCGCCGCCGGAGATGTCTTCGACCGTGAGGCCTCCGGTCGCCTGCGCGAGCAGTCTGACCCGGCCTCCGCGGGTGGCGGCGTAGAGGCCGCGGTTGAATCCAACGGGAGCGGCCGTGAACCAGACTTCATCTCCGCGGGGCAGCCAGGTCAGTCCCATGGCGCTCGCGAAGGCTTCCGTGATCGTCCGTTTCTTCCCCGAGCGGTCCACGACCGCGATCGACCCCCCGTCGTCTCCTCGCAACGGGTGATCGACGAACGCGACCTCATCGCCGCGGGGCGAGACGCGGATATGGCTGATCCATCCGGCCGTCTCGTAGAGAACGCGGCCCGCGGGGAATTCGAGGCGGGCTTTTCCGCCGACATCTCGCACGACCGCGAGGCGCTGGCCATCCGACGCCCAATCCGCAGACAGAACATCCTCGAGAATTTCTTTGGGCGAACCCCCTCCGGTCATCCCGATGCGGGCAAGGGTCCCGGTCCACGTGAAAGGGAACGCCTGCCGGCGTCCGAGAGAGACCGCCATCTCGCCCGAAGGAGAAACAGACAGCACTTCGGCGCTCGCCAGACCAAACGGGCGCGATTCCGTGCTGTCGAGGCGACCGACGAAGATCTCCAGGGGCCTTCCGTCCCAGGCCGCCGAGTAGAGGATCGTCTGGCCGTCGGGCGCGAACCTCGCCGAGGCGATCTGACCCCGGCGAAAGGTGAGCTGGCGGAAGGAAGGGGGCTTGACGTGCCCCGCTTTCCTGCCCGCGAAGTAGGCCGCCGCCATCCCCGCCACGGCGACCAGAGCCGCCAGCGGCAGGGCGAGCGAGCGCTTGAGACGAGCGGCAGGCGCCCCGGCCGGAACCGAGGGCGCGGACCCCGAGATCCCGGTCATGGCGTCCAGGTCGAAAGCGAGATCGCGTGCCGATTCGAACCGCTCCTCGGGGTTCTTTTCGAGGCAGTGCCGCAGGATCCGCTCGAGGCCCGGAGGGACCTCGCGGTTCGTCTGCGAGAGATCCGGAGGCTCCTTCGTCAGGATCGCCGTGATCGTGTCCGCCGCCGTGTCCGCCCGGAAGGCGCGCTGACCCGAGAGCATCTCGTAGAGAATCGCGCCGAAGGAGAAGATGTCCGAGCGCCGGTCCGCGGGCCTGCCCCGCACCTGCTCGGGGGACATGTAGCCCATCGTCCCGAGCACGACGCCCGGTTCCGTTCCGGCGGCCGCCGTCGGCAAGTGCGTCTGGCCGACTTCGGGGACCTCGCTCTCCTTCAACTTCGCCAGGCCGAAGTCGAGGATCTTGACGCGGCCGTCGCGCGTCACGAACACGTTCTCCGGTTTCAAGTCCCGATGGACGATCCCCTTCTCGTGCGCCGCGGCGAGGCCTTTCGCCAGCTGTGCCGCGTAGTCGAGGGCCTTGCGGGGCGGCAGCGCCGCTGCCGCCAGCCTACCCCGCAGCGTCTCCCCTTCGAGAAGCTCCGTGACGATGTAGGGAGCGCCCTCGTGCATTCCGAAGTCGTACACCGCGGTGATCCCGGGATGATTCAGTCCGCCCGCCGCCTGCGCCTCCTGCTCGAAGCGGCGCAGCCGCTCCGGATCCTTCGAGAAGGACGCGGGCAAAACCTTGATCGCGACCTCGCGCTTCAACCGGTCGTCGCGCGCCCGGTACACCTCACCCATTCCGCCCGCGCCCAGGGGAGAGAGGATCTCGTAGGGCCCGAACCGCGTTCCGGGGTCGATCATGGCTCGACAGTCACTTCTGTCCGCCCCTTCCCCGCGCCCGCAAGTCTTCGAACCAGTCGAGGAAGAGGTTCAAATGCTTCGGAGCGGATTCGGCTGCCTCGTCCTTGACCATGAGAAAGCGCTTGCCGTCGCGGGCGATGTCCCACCCCTCGTAATCCCCTTCGAAGAGAACTTCCGGGCGCGAGGCGGAGAAGGACGGCGACGCCGTCACCGCCACGCGCAGGACCTTCTTGTCCTTCCGGTAGAAGATCTCCCGGCCGTCGGGCGACCAGAGAGCTCCTCTCCCGCCGTCCGTCGAGATCTGCCACTTCCCGCCCGGCCCCGGAAAAGCCGTCACGTAGACCTCGGTCTTGCCGGACTCGTCCGATTGATAGGACATCCAGCGACCATCCGGCGAGAGCTGTCCAGCCTCGTGACGGAAAGGGCCCTGGAGCATCGGACGCGGAGATGCGCCTTTTTCGAAGAAATGGACCCAGATCTCCGGCACGCCCGCGTGGGTCTTCTGGAAAACCAGCAGCTTGCCGTCCGCGGAAAAGGCCAGCGGGAACGAGTCGTGGTCCTGATCGGAAGTCAACCGTTCCTCGGAGCCGCTGCCATCCGAGGGTCGAATGTAGATGTTGTAGCTGCCCGCCTGGCTCGATTGGTAGGCCAGGCGCTTGCCGTCAGGCGACCAGACGGCGTTTCCGTCATCCTTGCCGAAGGTCAGCCTCGTCAGAGTCTCTCTTTCGATGTCGAGAACCCAGACGTCGTAGGTCTGCGCCTCGACCGTGACGGCGACCCTCCTGCCGTCGGGAGAGAGACTCGGACCGCTGAAGGGCCGCTTGATCGCCGCGGCCGGCGTCACCGCTCCTTGCCGGTCCACCCAGACGAGCGAACGCTCCGGCAGGAGAACGCCTCCGCCGACGTAGAGGAGGGTTCCGTTTTTCGAAACGGCATAGCCGGCGCCGCCGTTGGTGTTCTGGAAGACTCCCTCAGCGACGGGAAAAGCGGCGCCCGTCACCTCGAGCCGCTTCGCGTCGAACGGCACGGCGAAAAGAGTCGCGCCGCGGGCATAGAGGATGTGGCCCGAAGCCGCGTACCGGCCGAACGTCCCTCCCTTGACGAGGACCTTCGGCTTGCCGGTCGCCAGCGGCGCGACGGCGATCGCGTAATCCTCGAGGCTTCCGCCCGTGAAGACCGTGAACAGGACCGACTTTCCGTCCGGCAGCAGGTCCGGCCAGAGGTGCCCGCGGTCCTGGTCCTTCATGGTGACTTTCGTCACGGGCTGCGGCGCTCCACCGGCGGCGGAGACCCGAAAGAGCCCGCCCGCCCATCTCTGCGTGAAGACGATCGAGTCGTCGCCCCCCCACGTCGCGCCGAGCAGCCGGTCGGAGACGCCGCAGTCGCACACGGCGACCGGCGCGCCGCCGGACAACGAGACTTTCTTGATCTTGCCGTCGACCCAGAAGCCCAACCACTGGCCGTCCGGCGAGAAGAAGGGCGTATAGGCTCCCTCCGTTCCCGCGATCGGCGCCGCCTCCCCCGCGTCGAGCGCGCGCAGGAACAGATACCGCTTGTCCGCCCGCCGTCCGACGTACACGACCCGGCGCCCGTCCGGCGAAATCGCGAGAGTCAGGTAGTTGTCCGTGACAAACGTGTCGCCCGCCGGGATCGGCACGGCCACGCGTGTGACCGGCCTCGACACAGCCGGACGCCTTGCGAGAACGCCCCATGTCGCCGCGGCCGCCAGGATCGCGCCGAGTACCGCTCCCGCGACGCCCCACCCGAGCCGGTCCCGGCGCCGGCGCGACGCGACGACCGGCGCGGCGATTCCGGCCTGCGAGCCGGCTTGCGCGATCCAGGAGAGCTCGCTCTTGATGTCGTGCGCGCTCTGCCACCGCTCCTCCGGGTCCTTGGCGAGGCACGTGCGGACCACGCGGTCGAGAGCCGGCGGCGTCATCGGCTGGAGCGTCGCGATGGGCGCCGGCTCCTCTTTCATGATGGCGGAGATGAGCGATGCCTGGCTCGCTCCCGAAAACGCCTTGCGGCCTGTCGCCATCTCGTAGAGCACCGCGCCGAACGCGAAGATGTCCGTGCGCGCGTCCGCTTCCTTCCCCTCGAGCTGCTCCGGCGCCATGTACTGGAACGTCCCGAGGATCGTCCCCTCCTGCGTCAGGTTCTGCGCGTGCGCCATCGTCGGAAGGGAAGTCAGGCCGGATTGCTGCGACACCGGACCCACCGCCTTTGCTAAGCCGAAGTCGAGCAACTTGACGCCGGACTTCGTCAGCATCACGTTGCCGGGCTTCAGATCACGGTGGACAATCCCCTGCCGGTGCGCCTTGTCCAGCGCGTCGGCGATCTCGATCCCGTACCGCAGCGTCTGCTCCGTCGGGAGCGCGCCCTTCAAGACCCGGTCGGCCAGGGTCTCCCCTTCCAGGAATTCCATGACGAGGTACTCGACTCCGTCCTGGTTGCCGACGTCGTAGAGCGCGCAGATGTGAGGGTGGGAAAGCTGCGAGATCGTCTTCGCCTCCCGCTCGAACCGCTGTCGAACGTCCTCGCTGGAGGAGAGGTGCGACGGCAGCACCTTGATCGCGACCGTACGGTCGAGCCGCGTGTCCCGCGCCTTGTACACTTCCCCCATCCCGCCTGCCCCGAGGGGAGACAGCACTTCGTAAGGACCCAGCCGGCTGCCCGTCGAGATCGTCATGTTCTACCAGACCACGCGGACGAGCCCGGACTCTTCGATCTCGCCATCGCGCGTTAAGAGCGGCAATGAAAGACTTCGGGCCGCCGCGCAGATCAGCGCATCGAAGGGATCGTCGTTCGGACGGCTCTCCTCGGCCAGGAAGACCTGCTCCGCGGTCAGGTCCAGCGGCTGGTAGGCGGGGTTGCTGAAGAGGTCCTCGAAAAACCCGCGGAACGACGGGCGCAGCTGGACGCGCGCGCCTCGGGTGAGCAGCGAACACTCCCAGAGCACCGCCATGGGAACGTAGGTGAGAGCCGAGCGCTCTTCACAGGCCGCGAAATGCGCCGCCGCTTTCCGAGAGAGGCGGCGGTCCCGGCTCGCGAAAAACAGGAGAGGATGCGTGTCGGTCACGAACGCGGTGTCAGGCACGCTTGCGCCTCGGCGCCGCCGAGGGACCGCGGCCCCGACCTTCACTCGGGACGACCCTCTCCTTTCGACGAAGCGACCTGAGGAACACGGCGGCGACGCGTGCTCCCGCCTCGGACAGGGCCTCCTCCGAACTCGGGATCCGGGCGTTGCCCACGACGGAACGGACTTCCGCAGCCGAGGCTCCGATCCCGGCTCGCGCGTCCGTGACGATTCGGTCGAGCGCCTCGCTCAGGCTGCGGACCCCTTTCGCCTTCACGCTGGCTCTCAACCAGAGAAGGTTGTCGGGGTGCAGCGTCACGGAGACGGCCTTCTTGCTCATACGATAATTATACGATATACGTCCGAACGGCCCGGACGGACCGGGCCGAGGCCCGAACACGAATCCCCGAGATCTCAGTTCCTCCCGAGCAGCGACGCCCAATTGATGAGAAGGTCCAGAGGGGGCGAGCCCAGCTCGGAGGCCAGGCTGTTGACGAGGAAGCGCTGCCCGTCGGAAGTCACGTCGTAGACCGTGCCGGATCCGGAGGGGCGAATGGGGAAGAGAGCCGCCAGCGAGCCCCCGTGAAACTTCGTGTCGGTGCTGACGGGCACGGCCATGAGCTTGAAGTCAAGGCCCATGTAGTACAGCTCCTTGCCGTCGCGCCTCCAGGCGGGAAACGCCCCTCCGGCCTTCGAGATCTGCCACGTCCCGGGGCCGGAAGGAAACGGGCGCACGTAGACCTCGGCCGTTCCGGATTGATCCGAGACATAGGCGATCCAGCGGCCATCCGGCGAGAATCGGCTGGCCCCCTGCGAGATCGCGTCCGACACCAGGGGGGACGCGCGGTTCCCGCCGGTCAGATCCAGGGTCCAGATCTGGTTGTTTCTCTTCCCCTGGGCCGGGATGACGACGCACGAGAGGAAGCGCCCGTCCGGGGACCAGTCCTCCGGGACCCGGTTGTCGGGGGACTCCGCAAGGATCTCCTCCCGGCCGCCGTCGATCGGCTTGATCCACAGGTCCGTGCGAACGTTGATCGCCTTCCGGTCGGAGGAAAAGACGATCCGCCCGCCGTCCGGAGACCAGGCCGGATTGCCTTCATGCGCCTGCGTCCCGGAGACGAACTTCGCGCCGATTCCGCTGGAGGTGTCGTAGACCCATATGTCCGACGTGTCGTGGACGGCGTCGTACACGTCCGCGGCGACCCGGCGGCCGTCCGGGGGGAGGCGCACGGACCCGAAGGAAGCCGCTTCTCCCACCGCGCCGATCTCCTTTCCGTTCCGGTCGAGCCACAGGAGCCGCGATGCGGGAGCAAACAAAGGAGCCGTGACGAGCACGCCGGATTCGGAGGCGGAGAAGAGGAAGAAACTCTGCCAGTTCGCCAGGTTCACTCTCTGCGCGACCGGCATCGGATCTCCCTCCGTCTCCAGCCGCGACAGGTCGAACCGATGGGCGAGCAGCGTGCCCTCCTTCACGTACAGCAGGTGTCCCGAGGAATAGGAGGCATTCGACAGGGTCTTCACGACCGCCTTGTCGAGTTTTCCATCGAGCGATCCGACGCGGATGGCATTGGCGGGATCGTTGCCGCCGCCCCCGAGATTGACGGCCATGTAGAGGAAGTGGCGCCCATCCGGAAGGAAACGCGGGTAGCGGTGCGCCGTTTCGTGATGCGCCGCGTCGAGCTTCGTCACGGGAACGGACTTGCCTCCCCCCGCCGCGACGCGGTGAAGCGCGGACGTGGGCGCCGGGGCAAAGACGATCGTCCCGTCGCGGTTCCACGTCCCGCCGACCCCTCTCTCCGCGTCGCAGATCGTCAGGACCGCCCCGCCGGAAATGTCCATCCGCTTCAGCTTCCCGTCGGCGAAGAAGCCGACGGAGCGGCCGTCGGGCGACCAGAATGGAAAGAAGGCATTCTCCGCGCCGACCAGAGGGTGGGCGGACGATTCCTGGAGGCTGCGGACCCAGAGCGCGGGCTGCCCGCCGGGTTTCGAGGCCGTGAAGACGAGCCGCTTCCCGTCGGGCGACAGCGCGAGCTCGCCCAGGAACATCTTCTCGGGAAACGGCAGCGTGGCCCGGATGCCGGCCGGCGGGCGGGGGGCTCGCCGCACGTACCCCAGGGCGAAGACGATCGCCGCGATCGCGGCCAGCCCGAATGCGGCCCACGCCAGGCGCTCGCGGTTCTTACGCCGGGCGACGACGGGCGCCGGAATGCCCGCGGCGGACCCGACCTCCGCGATCCATTGGAGCTGGAGCTTGGCGTCGTGGGCGGTCTGGAACCGGTCCTCCGGAACCTTGGAGGCACGTCCGTACCACCCGCTCGAGGGCCGGCGGCGTCATCGGCGCGACGGACGCCATCGACGCCGGTTCTTCTTTCATGATCGACGAGATCAGAGACGCCTGGCTTGCTCCCGAAAAAGCCTTCTTCCCCGCCGCCATCTCGTACAGAACCGCGCCGAAGGCGAAGATGTCCGACCGCGCGTCCGCCTCTTTTCCCTCGAGCTGCTCCGGCGCCATGTATTGGAACGTCCCGAGAATCGTTCCCTCCTGGGTCAGCGGGCTCGACGCCACGGTCGGGAGGGCGGTCATTCCAGATGGCTTGGTCGCCGGCTGGACCGCCTTTGCGAGGCCGAAGTCGAGGAGCTTGACCCCCGACTTCGTCAGCATCACGTTGCCGGGCTTCAAGTCCCGGTGCACGATCCCCTGCCGGTGCGCCTTGTCCAGCGCGTCAGCGATCTCGATCCCGTACCGTAGCGTCTGCTCCGTGGGCAGGGCCCCTTCAGGAGCCGGTCGGAAAGCATCTCCCCCTCCAGCAGCTCCATCACCAGGTACTCGACCCCGTCCTGGTTGCCGACGTCGTAGAGCGCGCAGATGTGCGGATGCGAGAGCTGCGAGATCGTCTTCGCCTCCCGCTCGAACCGCTGCCGCACCTCGGCGGAGGCCGACAAGTGAGACGGCAGCACCTTCACCGCCACCGTCCGCTCGAGCCTCGTGTCCTTCGCCTTGTAGACTTCTCCCATCCCTCCCGCGCCGAGAGGTGAGAGCACCTCGTAGGGGCCGAGGCGTGTGCCTTGTGTGATGGCCAAGGCCGGAAAGATTACAACGGAACCGGACAGCCGTCCCGCGCCGCTTACTTCTTGGCGTCGGCCTCCGACGCCCAGTTGGAGATGACCGTCACCGGCAGCTCATCGCCCACGACCTCGGGAAAGACCACGAGAAACCGCTTGCCGTCGGCGGAGACATCGAATCGAGATGTGGTCCCTCTGTCCAGGGCGCCCGCGCCGGCGCCCCCTGCCCGGAGCGAGAAGAGCGGCGTGGCGGTTCCAAGCTCGAGGGCCGGAGAAGTCCGGACGGGGAATCCTGGGGACGGTGCCGTACATGGCGCTGGATATCCCGCCTCATCTCTGTGCGGCCTCGGCAGACCAGTTCACGACGACGGTCGCGGGCTGGGCGCCGCCCGAGACTTCCTCGACGACGGCGAGGAAGCGCCCGTCGGGAGCGACGTCGAAGTCCTGCCATCCCGGCCCCGGAGCGAGGCGAAAGAGCGCTTGAGGCTCGCCCGGCTCTACCGAAGGGGCTGTTCGGATCGCGACCGCGAAGAGGCGGCCGTCGGGCGAAAGATAGAAGAGCTCCTTTCCGTCGCGGCCGAAACGGAGCAAATCCGCTCCGTCCCGGGAGACCCGCACCCGCTCCCCCGGCGAGCCGATCGGAGCCAGGTAAGCCTCCTTTCTTCCCGTCTCGGCCGACAGGAACGCCGCGGCGCGGCCGTCGGGGGAGAAACGCACCGAGTCCACTGGAGCAGAGGAGGAGGAGAACTTCGCGGGTCGCGCCCCGCCTTCGAGTGGCGCGATCCACGCGTCAAAAGACGCGCCCGGGACACGCTCGGAGTAGGCGAGCGACCGGCCGTCCGGGGACACGGCGTCCGCCTGCTGGAAGCCCCCCGGCGGCAGGACCTCGCGCTCCTCTCCGCCGGCGAGCATCCGCGAGACGAGCCGCGGCGCGCCTCCCCGGGCAACGGAATAGAGGATCGACTTCCCATCGGGCAGCCACAGGCCGCCGAACTCGCTGCCGGGCCCCGACGTGACGGGCGTCTCCACGCCGCGCCCGAGGTCGACCATCCAGACGTCGAAGGTCCCGATCCCCGCCCTGGCGCGAGAGAACAGGAGCCGCTTTCCGTCCGGAGAGATCGCGACGTCCAGATAGCGTCCGGGCGCTCCAGGTGATCCGAGCGCTCTGCCCGCGCGGTCGAACCAGCTCAGGCGCAGGACGTCCTCCTGGGAGTGGTAGGCGAGCGTCCCGGCGCGAGCCGTGAAGTCCGCCCACCCGGTTGAAAGAAAGTAATTCACGGAGGGGGCGATCGGAAGCAGCGGGCCCGCGAGCTTCGCCGAGGCCGGATCGAACTTCTGTCCGAAGAGCGCGCCTTCCCGCGCGAAGACGAGATAACCCGGCTCGAGCATCTCGGCGCGGGAGCGGAGCGGCGCAATGGATGCCGGCGGCTGTCCCGGCCGTGAGAGCATCAAGGTCCCGTCCGCCCCGGTTTTCGATATCGCGCTCCAGGCCAAGTACAGGAAGCCTCTCCCGTCGGGCAGGAAGGACGGCCAGTGAACTCGAAAAACTCCGCGAGCTGGATCGGAGCGAATGACCGCCTCGGGCTTGCCGCCGTCCGCAGAGACCCGGTAGATCGCGTCCCCCTGCACGTCGGCGAAGAGAATCTCCCCGCCCGCGCCCCAGGACCCCGAACGTCCGATGCCCCCTCCAACCTCGCAGATCGGAACGGGCGCCCCGCCCGAAACGGCCACTCGCGCGAGCCGCTCGCGCGTGAAGAAGGCGAGCCACTCTCCATCCGGTGACCAGAAGATCGAATTGGCTCCTTCCGTGGCCTCGATCGGCCGGGCGTCCAGACCGGAGAGCGCGCGGACCCACGCGCGCGTGCGGCCACCGGCCTCGTGCGCGACGAAGGCGAGCCGCCGTGCATCGGGCGACAGCCGGAGAGTAGATCCCTCCACCCAGCTTGCGAACTCACCCCCGGGAGGAGGCGGCACGGAGAATCGAATCGGGAGCGGGGCGGACATCTGCGGCGCCCGCGCTCGGACGAGAAGGACGATCCCGAAAAACAGCACGGAGGAGGCGATCACCCAGGGGGCCAGACGGCGGAGTACGCCCCGGGGCGACTGGCGGGCCGCCTCCGCCGCGCCCGAGATCGTCTCGAGCTGCAGCGCGATGTCCCGGGCCGACTGCCACCGGCGCTCAGGGTCCTTGGCGAGGCAGGTCCGCACCAGTCGATCCATGGCCGGGGGGCTCACAGGCTGCGAGGCGGAGATCGGCGGCGGCTCCGTCGCCAGGATCGCCGACATGAGCGACGCCTGGCTCGCGCCGGCGAACGCCTTCCTCCCGGTCACCATTTCGTAGAGCATCGCCCCGAAGGCGAAGATGTCCGTCCGCGCATCCGTCGCCTTGCCCTCGAGTTGCTCCGGAGCCATGTACTGAACCGTCCCCAGGATCGTCCCCTCCGCCGTCAGCGGAGCATCCCGCGTCATCAGGGCCGAGAGCGACCCGGCCGAGGGAGTCTCGGTCTCTCGCAGCTTGGCAAGCCCGAAGTCGAGGACCCTGGCGCCGGATTTCGTGACCATCACGTTGCCCGGCTTCAAGTCCCGGTGCACGATTCCAAGGCGGTGCGCGGCTTCCAGGGCCTCCGCGATTTGAGAACCGAATCGCAGCGCCTGGTCGAGCGAAAGCGGCCCCGTGGCGAGCCGCTCGGCCAGCGTTTCCCCCTCGAGGTATTCGAGCACCAGATATTCGGTCTCGCCTTCGCGCCCCACATCGTAGAGGGCGCAGATGTGCGCGTGGGAGAGCTGCGAGATCGTCTTCGCCTCCCGCTCGAAGCGCTGCCGTGCCTCCTCGTTCGAGGACAGGCGCGAAGGAAGCACCTTGACCGCGACCGTCCGCTCGAGCCGCGTGTCCCGCGCCTTGTACACCTCCCCCATCCCTCCCGCGCCGAGCGGAGCCAGGACCTCATAGGGCCCGAGGCGGGTGCCTTGTGAGATGGCCAAGGACGGAAAGGTTACAACGGGAGCCGGCGGCGGGATCCCGTGTCGCGGCCGCCTACTCTCTTCCGGCTTCGCGCGGTCGCTCGGATGCCCAGTCCACGACGACGTTCAGCGGGAGCTCGTCGGCCACGACCTTCGGAAGGATGGCGAGAAACCGATTGCCGTCCGGCGACACGTCGAAGCCCGCCCAATCCGTCCTGCCGAGCGCGAAGAGCGCGATTGGAGAGCCGACCTCGAGCGATGGCGAAGTCCGGACCGGCGCGGACATCATGCGCCGGTCCCCGGATACGTAGAAGAGCTCCCGGCCGTCCCGGCTCCACCGCAGGCCGCTCGCGCCACCGGTCGAGACGCGAATCCTCTCTCCGGGGCCGGGATACGCCGTGACCCAGACTTCCGTTTGGCCGGACTCGGCGGTGATCATCGCGAGGTAGCGGCCGTCGGGCGAGAGGCGCGCCTCGCCCTTCGCGAACGGCGCCCGCAGGAAAGGGACCGGCTTTCCGCCGCCGGACAGAGGCAGCGCCCAGATGTCGAACCAGCCTTCTTCGGCCGCCTCCGTGTAGACGAGAGATCCGCCGGCGAGACGTCCTGCGCGATCTGGAATCGTCCGCCCGGAAGGAGCTCCTCCTCTCGCCCGGTCACCAGATCCTTGCGGAAGAGATGCGGCGAGCGCGACTCCCGAACGGCCGAATGGCCACGGTCCTTCCGCCGGGCAGCCAGTGCGGATAGACCTCGGTGTCCGGTGCCGAAGTGACGGGGGTCTCCGTGCCGCGCTCGAGGTCGATGGACCACACGTCGTACGTCCCGATCCCCGGCCGCGCCCGATCGAAGAGAGCCCGGCGCCCGTCGCGCGCGATCGAGACGCTCAAGTATTTCCCGGCCGGTCCGACAGTCCCGAGCTCCCGTCCGGACCGGTCGAACCAGGTCAGACGCGACACGTCGTCCTGGGCCTGGTAGGCGAGCGTCCCGCTCCGCGACACGGCAAACGAGGCGGACCCCGTCGAAAAGAAATACCGGACGTGTTCGGCGATCGAAATGGGCTCGCCCGAGACGCGGCCGCTGCCCGGATCGAAGCGCTGCGCCAGGAGGGCCCCCTCTCTCGCGAAGACGAGATAACCGGGGACCGCATACTGCGCGGCGGATTGAACCGCCATGAGGGGGCGCGGCGCTTCTCCCGCTCCGGCCAGCATCAAGTCGGCGCCGCTCCCGGGACGACGGAGAACGTACAGGAACCGCTTGCCGTCCGGCAGGAACGAGGGCCAGGCGACCCGCATTTCACCGCGCGAGGGGTCGAGCCGGATCGCCTCGGCCGGAACGCCGCCCGCCGCGGAAACACGATAGATCGCCTGCCTCGTGACCCCCGAGAAGAGGATTTCGCCTCCGACGCCCCAGGTCCCCGTCAGGTGACGCCCCGGGGGGACGTCGCAGATCGTGACGGCCGCGCCCCCGGAGAGATCGATCCGCTTCAACTTGTCTCCAGCGAAGAAACCGAGAATCTCGTACGGACCGAGACGCGCGCCGGCCGAAAGGCTCATTTCATCCCAGGATCAGGGCAGAAGAGTACAACGTCGGGAAGCGCGAGGCCGGCGTATGCTCCGGCCCGTCGAGGGAGGATCGGATGCGAACGCTTCGAGTCGGCCTTCTCTGTTTGCTGGCCGTCCGGCCGGCCTTGTCCGGGCAGACACTGTCGCCCGAGGTCAAGGCTTTCGTCACCGTGGAAGCTCCGACCGTCGCTCTGACGCACG
>Ga0153915_10002093_pt1 | contig 18328 bp, 16 predicted proteins | sample Opewatmetagenome_2_FD_107003 | JGI IMG/M metagenome (GOLD analysis project Ga0153915, IMG submission 107003) | Freshwater wetland microbial communities from Ohio, USA - Open water 3 Core 3 Depth 3 metaG | ecosystem: Environmental > Aquatic > Freshwater > Wetlands | place: USA: Ohio, Lake Erie...
GAAAGACGCTGCAAACCGGACACATCATGAAGTCGGCGCGAAGGTGCGGCAAACCATCCGGGAATTAGGCGGCACGATGCCTGAAGAATTGCCGGTGGTGGAAAGCATCAAGAAGATCGAGACCAAACAGCGCAAGCAACTCGGAAAGACTGTAAGAGGTAAAAACCGCTAATGAACGCTAATGAACGCCAATGGATGAAGTTAAAAAATATTTATTCGCGTGTATTGGCGTGTATTCGTGGTTAAAAGGAACCGCTAATGAACGCTAATGAACGCCAATGGATAAAGTTGAAAAGGATTTATTCGCGTATATTGGCGTGTATTAGCGGTTAACCGAAAAAAATATACTGGTGAGATCATTTCGGTGACGTCACTGAAATGGTCGCTTATGTGGGGGTGTGATAGGGTCGCCGAGTATCAAAGACCTATCGTATTCGATAGGTTTGAAATGGCTAACGCGGTTTTTAAACCCGTCGAATTCGACGGATTTAAAAAACAGTCAGGGCGTCAAATGGCTTGAGGGAATGCCGAAATAATGGCTAAAGAAATTATGAAGATAACCGGAGGACATGCCTCCCCTTTCGAGCGGATCAAACGTCTATAGGGTATGGTTGATATGAAAGAAAACCAGTGAGGGCATCCAGCGGGTGGAAAGCTATCCGGTACCGGAAGCGGCCTTGCGTGAAGCAGTCCTTAATGCCATCATCCATAAGGACTATGCATCAGGTGTGCCTGTTCAGATTAGCGTGTATCCCGACAAGATCATGCTCTGGAATTCCGGCGAACTTCCCGGAGATTGGACCATCGCAAAGCTGAAGGCCAAACACCCCTCCCAGCCTTTCAACCCCGATATTGCTAATGCCTTCTTTCGTGCCGGCAGAATTGAGGCCTGGGGTCGGGGAATTGAGCGCATTATGGATGCTTGCAGAGAATTTGATGTGCCTGAGCCTGTATTTCAGTATGACTCGACAGGGCTTTGGATAAATTTTTCATTTCCTGCAAAGATAGTCAAAGTCTCCATCCCGAATGCTAAAACTAGGGAGAAAACTAGGGAGAAAACTAGGGAGAAAATCCTGCGCATTATTAGAGCGGAACCAGGTGTGTCGATAGAGCAAATTGCGAAATCCATCAATATCACACTTAAGGGCGTTGAATGGCAGATCCGTAAAATGAAAAAAGATGGGTTGATTCTGCGCGTAGGCCCTGATAAAGGCGGTTATTGGAAAGTGGTGAAATCCGGGAATTAGACGGCACTTGAAAGGAACCGCTAATGAACGCTAATGAACGCCAATGGATGAAATTAAAAAGCATTTATTCGCGTATATTGGCGTGTATTCGCGGATAAAAGGAACCGCTAATGAACGCTAATGAACGCCAATGGATGAAATTAAAAATCATTTATTCGCGTGTATTAGCGTGTATTCGCGGATAAAAGGAGCCGTTAATGGACTTAAAAGAGCGCGAATTGATTTTTAAGGACGAGGTTTATCAAATCGTGGGCGCGGCAATGGAGGTGTCCAATCAACTGGGCTGCGGTTTTCTGGAGGCGGTCTACCAGGAAGCCCTTGGGATTGAGCTTGATGAGCGACGGATTCCCAACGTGCCCCAGAAGCGGATAGAGATTTCCTATAAAGGCCGGGTATTGAACAAAGAGTACATCGCTGATTTTTTATGCTATGACCTGATTGTAGTTGAAATAAAGGCCATCAAAGCGATCACGGGCATTGAAGAGGCGCAGATCCTCAACTACTTAAAGGCAACAAATCTTACGCTCGGGTTGATCTTTAATTTCGGCGCGCCTCAACTTGAATGGAAGCGCTATGCAAATACAAAAATGATCCGCTAATGAACGCGAATTAACGCGAATTAAGAAATACTATTAGCGTGTATTGGCGTGCATTCGCGGATAAAAGGAACCGCTAATGAACGCTAATGAACGCCAATGAATTTCGAAAAAAGTATTTATTCGCGTCTATTAGCGTTCATTCGCGGTTAACAGGAAAATTTATGAAAATTCTGCACACATCGGACTGGCACATCGGCCGCACCCTTTACGGACGCAAGAGATATGCGGAATACGAGGCCTTCCTTAATTGGCTGGCTTGCCTCATTGAACATGAGGAGATTGATGCGCTCCTTGTGTCGGGAGACATCTTCGACAACAGCACGCCAAGCAACTATGCCCAGGAGATCTATTACCGGTTTTTATGCCGGGTTGCGACCCTTCCAAACCGTCACGTTGTTGTTACGGCAGGGAATCATGATTCGCCTTCCTTTTTAAATGCACCCAGGGGACTCCTGAAATCCCTGAATGTCCATGTCGTGGGCTGCGCATCCGGCTCTCCGGAGGATGAACTCATCGTGCTCACAGGTCCGGATCAAGAACCACGGCTTATCGTCTGCGCTGTTCCCTATCTCCGAGACCGTGACATCCGCATTGCCGAGGCCGGAGAGAGCATCGAAGCCAAGGAACAGAAGATTATAGAAGGCATCAGGGCTCATTACCGCATGGTGTGTGAAGCGGCTGAACAAAAACGCAGCGCTTTGGGAAAGCCTGTCCCGATCGTCGCCATGGGACATCTTTTTGCGGCAGGAGGCCAGACCGTTGACGGCGACGGGGTGCGCGATCTGTATATCGGTTCCCTGGCGCAGGTGAGGTCCGATGTCTTTCCCTCATCTATCGACTACCTTGCCCTTGGTCATCTCCATGTCCCGCAAAGGGTTGGCTGCTCGGATTTCATACGCTATTCCGGCTCTCCCCTGGCCATAGGTTTTGGAGAGGCTCAACAGGAAAAGAGCGTGGTCCTTGTGGAATTTTCCGGCAACACACCCGGCATCACGAATGTTCCAGTACCCAAATTCCAGATGTTGCAAACCCTGCGCGGGGATTGGCCTGCCATTGCAGGCGCGATGGATGAACTGAAAAAAGCAGGAAGCAGGGCCTGGCTGGAGATCATCTACGAAGGCGAGGAGATAATCGGCAATCTGCGCGAGCGCCTGGATGAGGCCATAATGGGTTCGAACCTGGAGATCCTTCCTGTTAAGAACAACCGGGTCCTGGACCTGGCCATGAAGGGCGTAAATACGGAGGAGACACTTGATGACCTGGATGTGACGGATGTGTTCAGGCGCTGCCTTCAATCCCACAAGGTCCCGGATGATCAGCACCCTGGCCTTTTAAATGCCTATCAGGAGATCATCGTATCCCTGAATGAGGCAGATCCGATGGCGCAATAGGAGGCCGGGGCATGAGAATACTTGATGTCAGGTTCAAGAATCTTAATTCACTCACCGGGGAATGGCATATCGATTTCACCCATCCGGAGTATTCATCCGACGGGATATTTGCCATCACCGGCCCCACCGGCTCAGGAAAGACGACCATCCTTGATGCCATCTGCCTCGGTCTTTATGGCAGGACGCCGCGCCTGGACAAGGTTACAAAAACCAGCAATGAGATCATGTCGCGGCTGACAGGGGAATGCTTTGCCGAGGTCGCCTTTGAGACCCAAAAGGGCCGCTACCGTTGCCGCTGGAGCCAGCATAAAGCCAGGAAAAAACCTGAAGGGGAGCTGCAACCAGCACGGCATGAAGTGAGCAATGTGGAATCCGGGACAGTCCTGGAATCCAGGATACAACAGGTTGCCGGATTCATTGAGGAGACAACCGGCATGGACTTTGAGCGATTCACGCGTTCCATGCTGCTGGCACAGGGCGGATTCGCCGCGTTTCTCCAGGCCGCTCCCGATGAGAGGGCGCCCATTCTTGAACAGATTACCGGAACTGAAATCTACAGCCTGATATCCATGAAGGTACATGAGCGCAGAGGAGAGGAACGTGATAAACTTGAGTTATTGCTTGCTGAACTTAGAGGCATCCGGTTATTAAGCGCGGATGAGGAGATGGGTCTGCAAAAAGACCTGAAAGAAAAACAGGCCTCTGATGAGGCCCTGGGCCTTCAGCTCGAAGGGTTTCGCAAGGCTGTCGCCTGGGTTGGAACCGTTGCTTCCCTGGAGCAGGAAATCTCCAATCTGGCTAAGCAGAAAGAGGATTATGATAGACGCTCTCTGTCGTTTGAACCGAACGCTAAGAAGCTTGAGAAGGCACGAAAGGCGCTCGCTCTCGAAGGAGACTACCGGCAAGTGACTGCTTTGCGAACTCAGCAGGATATGGAAAAAAAGGAACTTGATGTTGCTAATATCGCACTGCCGGTCAAGGGAAAGACCTTTGATGAGGCATTAAACAGAAAAACGGCTGCGGAAAGAGGGCTTAACGAGGCGCGGGAAAAGCAGAGGGCTGAGGCTGATGTCATAAAAAAGGTGCGCGACCTGGATACCAGATTGAGCGAGCAGAAAAGGCAGCTGGAAGAGAAGGATAAGTCCGTGTCAGCCATTTTGAAGCAGCGCACAGGATACGCAGAAGCTATTGATAAGGCCTCACAAGCCCTGAATAAAACACAGGAGGAACTGAAATCCGTCAATGATTATCAGGCTGCACACGTTTCCGACGCTATGCTCCTGACTAACCTGGCCGCAATCTCCAGGGTATTCGCCTCGCTCCGTGACCTTAAGGACAAGTATGCCGAGGTCCTTAAAACACTTACTGCAGCAGCTGAGAAAAACGTATCTGCTGTTGCAGAGTGCAAGAATACCGAGGTCAACCACGATAAAGCCCTTAAGGAATTCGAAAAGGGTCAAAGCGAATTAAAGGTTCTGATCGACAAGCTTGCAGAGATCTTAAGAGGGCGGGAGATCAGCCAGTGGCACCAGGAAAATAATGCGTTTAAAGAACGCGAGGGAATTCTGAAACAGACAGGAGAAATAATTGATCGGCTCGACAAGTCGTATTTGACCCTGGATAGTCTGATAAAAAATCTTGAAACATTAACTGCCGGTCATGAAAAAATAACGGATGAGATAAAATCCTGTGTTGAGAAAAAGATCCTTTTGGAAGGAAATATACGAAACCTGGAGATACATGTCGCCCTCCTGAATCGTATCCGGAATCTTGAGGAAGAGAGAACGCGGCTTGAAGACGGCAAACCATGCCCGCTGTGCGGCGCTATTGATCATCCCTATGCAAAGGGCAATGTCCCTGAATTGAACAAAGTGGAAAAGGAGTTAACGGATGCCAAGGCCGAATTTAAACGAGTTTATGAGAAGCTGAGCAAGCTGGAATCCGGGCAAGCAAAGACTGAGGCAGAAATGCGGCATACGGAAAAAGAGGTTGAGAAAAATAAGTCGGCACTGGATGCTGATGAGAAGCAATGCGTTGAAAACATGCTGAAGCTGAATATCAAGGCCGGGCCTTTCGAACGAACCGGAAAAGTACATGATGAGATTGTCAACGCTCAAACACGGATCGCGGAGATGTCGGGAATTGTGGTCACAGCCGAAGATATGAGCCAAAAGCAGAAGAAGGCTCAAACGCTGCTGGAAGAATTGAGAACGCGCCTGGATAACTCAGGCAAGGCATTGCAGGACGCCAGGCATAGACTCGATACTGCCGGTCGTGAGCATGAACGGCTTAAGAAAGATAAAGAAGTCATGGAAAAGGAGACAGAGACGGCCATGGCCTCTGTCCTCAAGGATCTTGAGCCTTTTGGGATAAGGTCGATCTCATTATCCGGTCTCGAATCCATATTTAATGACCTTACTGAGCGCAAAGACGCCTGGCAAAGAAATCAGGAAAAGAAAACAGGACTTGAAAAAGACATCCATGACCTGGAATCGGGGATTAATAGGGATAAAGCCCTGTTGGAAAAGCTCGATAATGACCTTAAAACACAAGGCAAAGATCGTGACGATTTGATGTTGAAATATCAATCCATCAGCACGTCACGTTACGAAGTGTATGGTGAGAAGAACACTGACCAGGAGGAGGAACTCCTGGCGGATACTGTGAACCAAGCAAGTAAGGCCTTTGAAAAAGCACGTGAAGAACATGGCCGGATGGAAAAAGAGGTCAGCGTCCTGAAGGATAGGATAAACGCTTTGACAAATAAAATTGACCTTCGAGGAACCGAACTGGTGCAGGCGGAAAAAAATCTGCTGGAGCGTTTCAAGAAAGCCGGGTTAAGTGACGAGATCGATTATGTGTCTGCCTGTATGAATGAAGAAGAGCGGGAAAGGCTGGCGGAACTGGAAAAGGCTTTGATCCGGGAGAAAACAGAATTGGAGGCCCGCATAAAAGATAGGGCGGCAGCCCTGGCGGCGGAGCGCGAGAAACACATGACGGATCAGCCCCTGGAAAGGCTTAAGGAAGGCGTCGTCACATGCGAGGCGGGCTTGAAACAGACAAGACTTGAAACAGGCGGCATTATAAAGACCTTGAGTGAGAATGAAACACTGCGGGAAAAGCAACAGGCACGAATTAAGCATATTGACGCTCAAAAGATAGAATGTAACCGCTGGGATATACTGCATGAACTCATCGGCTCGGCCGACGGCAAAAAATTCAGGAATTTTGCCCAGGGCCTGACATTTGAGATGATGACCATGCATGCCAACCGGCAGCTCAGAAAGATGACAGACCGCTATGTGCTTATACGTGACAATTCGCAACCGCTGGAGTTGAATGTTATCGACAACTATCAAGCTGGCGAGATCCGTTCGACCAAGAATCTCTCGGGCGGTGAAAGTTTCATTGTGAGCCTTGCACTGGCGCTGGGTCTTTCCCAGATGGCAAGCCGGAATGTTCGCGTTGACTCGCTTTTTCTTGATGAGGGGTTTGGAACCCTCGATGAAGAGGCGCTTGAAACGGCACTGGAGACCCTTGCCGGTCTATGGCAGGACGGCAAGCTGATCGGCGTCATATCACACGTGCCCGCGCTTAAGGAGCGCATCGGCACACAGATACAGGTGATCCCGCAAAACGGCGGACGCAGTATTATTGAAGGTCCGGGATGCCAAAAGTTAATGGATTCAGCTCTTGATTTTTCACTGAATCAAAGCATGAACGTCTAACCCTCTGCCTTTTATGCGCCACATTAAGAAAAAATTGGACTTAACAGGATAAAAATAGATGTCTGACAGAACACTGGTACTGGCCACACGCAACAGGGGAAAGATAACGGAGCTGAGGGAACTGCTCTCTGGATTTGATATAACCATCAAGGGGCTTGATGATTTCGGCCCTATTCCGGAAGCTGAAGAGGACGGCAGGACCTTTGAGGAGAATGCCTATAAAAAGGCATCCTTCACAGCAAAGGCCCTCGGGGTCCCGGCCCTGGCCGATGATTCAGGCCTTGTGGTCAGGGCGCTTAACGGCGCGCCCGGCGTGCTCTCGGCCCGTTATGCAGGGGAGCATGCAAGCGATGAGGAGAGATATAATAAGCTGTTGAAAAAGATGGAGGGGAAGGCAGACAGGAGAGCATGGTTTGAATGCGCGATAGTCATTGCCCTTCCAACAGGGGCATCCATGACATTCACAGGAAGGTGCGAGGGAGAGATTACGTTCCAACCCCTGGGAAATGACGGCTTCGGCTATGACCCCATCTTCCTGTATCCGCCCTTGAAAAGAACATTCGCCCAGATACCCATCGAAGAAAAAAATAAGATAAGCCACCGGGGCAAGGCTATGGCAAGGCTGAGAGAAAAATTCAGCATGGTGCTTAAGTGGATTGAAGAGGAAGGCAAGATAAAATAATTACCCTGTGATAAAATAAGGCGTGATCTTGCAAACCCGAATAAATGAGGATATTCCTTTCTTTGACTTTGGGTAGATATCGCCGGTTTTAGGAGCCACGGCATCTAATGGTCATTAACCATTCTTCTCCCCCTTTGTTTCTTATGGACGGCCCTGCCATTCCTGCCTTTGTCTTAACTTAAAACCATGAGGGACTCTCAAAGCATAGTGTTTTATTATTATCAGGATGCTGAAAGCTCAGGTAAGAAGCATGCAAAAACAGACGCTCGCCCGGTTTTCCATTACCATAAAGCCGGTCACCCACAATCGGGCGCCCTAATCCCATGGGGTGGGATGCATGGACCCGCAGCTGATGAGTCCTGCCGGTTATGGGTGTAAAGAGAATCCTTGTCTGATCATTTGTGACTGCTTTTTTCTCCCAGAGGGTTATCCCCCATTTACCGTGAACCGGATCATAAATCTGATAGGGCCTGTTGGTGACATCCAACCGGAAGGGAAGTTTGATTTCACCCTGTTCTTTCTCAACAATGCCTTTCAACAGGGCAAGATACTGTTTTTTTATAGTTCGATTCTGAAACTGAACTGATATATTTCTATGGGCATCTTTTGTTAAAGCCAGTACCATTAATCCGGAGGTATCCATGTCCAGACGATGAACAGACGGCTGGGGAATGCATTCGGGAAATAGGGTCCTGATTCGTCTCGCAAGGCAATCCTGTTTATCCGGCCCCCGTCCGGGCACCGATAAAAGACCAGCCGGTTTATTCACAACCACAATAGAAGTATCCTTATAGATTATATCCATTTCAAATATCTTAATACTCATTTATCACCCCATCCCACATAACATAAAGCCCAGAATAGGCTGACACTTTTCCGAACAGGCAGTATAAAATTTTCCTTGCAGGCGGGTGCCTGCGCGGTTTGTTTTCCCCCAGAAGATCTCTGCAAGACTCTTCGGCGCCAGTTTCTGTTTCGCTGCCGCATTCAACAACTTTGGCGCACAGCAATCCCCTGCACCCGTGGGAATCCCGTTTTCAAAAAAATCAGAAAGAGGTCTCACCTCGGACCGGAAGTTGTGGACACAATAAAGCGCATGAATTTCTTTCATCAGGTTTTGTGACAGGGTTTTCCGTTTGCGGGCCAGTTCCTGCCTTTCCAACCCTTCAGTCAATCCATTGATCCGGTTTCCCAAGGCCTTAATCTGTTTGTCTGCATTACTGACCAATGAATCAAATTTTTCGGTATCCAACAGCGGAGGCGCCCATCCTTCCACATTCCAGACACCATTATATTGACCGGAAAACGCCTTCAGAATGACAGGTTGCCCATCCGGACCCAGACACTCCAGCACACCGAACATCTGCCCCCTGGCCTCACCCTTTATATAATCCATGGATAAACGGGGGTCTGCTTCCTGCTCCGGAACATGAAAATCAATACGCCCGTTTTCTTCCAGCGTTTTCATCAAGGGAAGACAATACTCTCTGGCCTTACCCTGTTCCAGGTAATGCGTTTTGCCGCAAAACCGGCAATATCCTGAATTGGCTGATTTAATATCTTTTGTAATCATGTCTTCCTGTTGATTGATACGATTCATTGTCCTTAAGCACGACAAAATATGATCTCGCTCACCTATATCAAAATAATGGAAAAAATGCAAAAAAAGGAAAGACCGACCCTTCTGTACTTGTGAGTTGATTCTTTAATCTATCCTGATGAAGCAAGATTTGTTTGACATATAAGCGTGAATTCCCTATATTCCGATCTTCAGAAAGTTTGTTTTTATCAAAAATCAAAAAATAAGGAGGTTTTTATGTTAAAGATTGCAATAAGGATGTTCCTGTTCAGGGGATGTCTTTTTTAAACAGATTTATTGAATCCGTTTTTGAATCATCCCGCCTACAGACGCATCTTATTTTTCATTCCTCTGTAAAATCAGAACAGGACATCCATCCGTTAATACATCTGGCGAAAGAAATATCAGTTTTACTAACGTATATACGGAGACAACCATGTCCAGAGACAAGACACAAAATATTTTACAGGATCTGAATCAACTTGGATGGGACGATTTTTTTGAACAGAGGTTTTACCCGCTGAGGGATCATGGATATATCCAGGGCAGGATAACCCGAGAAACGCATCATATCTACAATGTCCATACTGCAAGCGGTGTACACACGGCTCAGATCAGCGGCCTATTCCATTATTCGGCCGTTGTGAGATCCGATTACCCGACTATCGGGGATTGGGTTGCCATGACCGAAAGCGGCGGGACATTTGTAATAGAAAAAATCCTTGGCCGAAAGAGCGCCTTCTCGCGCAAAACTGCCGGAAGGGCGATCGATGAACAGATCATAGCAGCGAACATAGATGTCCTTTTTATAGTGAACGCACTTGATGGAGGCAGGAATTTCAATCTGCGCGGCATCGAAAGGTATGTAACAATGGCAGCAGAGAGCGGGGCCAGGCCTGTCATCGTTCTCAACAAGGCCGATCTGTGCGAAGACAAGGAGCAGGCATTACGCGAAGCAAGGTTTTCTGAGGACATACCGGTTCATCTTGTAAGCGCACTTACCGGAGAGGGACTGGATGAATTGATGGAAAACTACGGGGCGGTCACGGTCGCCCTGACAGGTCCATCCGGCGTCGGGAAATCCGCACTCATAAATGCATTATTAAGGGAAGAAAGGGCAAGAACCGGAGAGCAAAGACAGGATGACCTCCGGGGGAGGCACACCACAACCCATAAGGAGCTGTTCTTTCTCCCGGGAGGCATGATGCTCATAGATACCCCGGGCTTAAAGGAACTTGGGCTCTGGGCGGATGAGGACAGCATTAAGAGGACTTTCACGGATATCTCTGAAATAGCAAGGGAGTGCAGATTCAAAGACTGTTCCCATCAGGGCGAGCCCGGATGCGCGGTTCAACAGGCGCTCACTGAAGGAAGAATTGACCGCTCGCGATATGAGAATTTTCTAAGCATGAAGAACGAGATATCATTTCTCAATTCAAAGATGGATGTAAGATCACGGCTTGAGCGAAAATCAAAAGAGAAAAAGCTGTCTAAGATGATTAAAAATTTTTACAAATAATCCTATTTTAAAATCCGGTTTTAACCGGAATATCAGCAGAAAAGACTAGGTGTCACACCGTTCATTATTGACAAAATTTAGTGAAGAAGGTCTGACGCCTAGTCAATTTTAAAACGCTTTTTCAACGACTATGCTTCTGAAAGGCCTTCCCTGCTGTTCCCACCTTTGCCGGTAGCGGGTGGAGATGTCGGAATCGACAGTCGCGGAGTCAAATATCCTGTATTGAAGACTGTTTTTCAGGATGTCGCACATGCGTTCAAAGAATGACAGGGCATCCGTGGCGAAATAGAGGCGGCCGCCGGGAACAAGCGCATCGTGAATGCCTTGCAGAAAAAGCCGTCGCTGGGCGTTTGGGCGATCCAGATAAAAATTCTGCGGCGGGTTAGGAAACAGATAATAGGCTGTGCTGACTGTCCGGGATCGCAAGAGCGGCAGCATGAAGTTGAAATCACCGTGTACAAATTTGATATTGTCAAGTTTGAGCTCAGCTGCATCACGAACTGCGCAGTAAAGCGGTTTTTGCGATTTTTCGATGCCGAGGATGTTGCTGTCAGAATATTGTTTTGCCCGGCTGCACGCCAGAATGCCCTGTCCGCAACCGAAGTCAATTTCCAGCGGGAGGTTGTTGCCGAACAACTCCGGCGACGTCAGATTGGGAAAACGATGCGGCTCGTGAAACAGGTCGCTGCCATGCCAGCGACAGAGATATTTCGCGGCGGTTTGCGCGTCAGGTGGATCGATATGGATCCGTGTCGGATGTCGTCCTCTTGCCATTGTGAATAAATATACGAGCATTCCGTGTCAATCAACAAAAAATGCATAAAAATCGGACAAACTTTATGGCATGAGCGACAATCCTATAATCTCCTGTCAAACGTATTTTTAAGAATGAACTATCCCGCCGCAGAGCAGCGGGGTATTGAAATACTGGAACAATATTAGTTGCCGTTTCAACAGCATTTGATATTTATTATCGGGTTGTCCTTGCTTTTTTACACATTCTTGAAATGAACATGATCATCATCTGTCCCTGTTTCAACAAGCGGCGGGGAATTACACCCTAAGATATTAAGGCTTCTGTATTACTGTCCTCTCCCTGTTGAGCAAATAACTCTTTAACTCCAATCCCCCGCTGAATCCGCCAAGTCCGCATGCAGCTACAACCCTGTGGCAGGGAAAAATCAGGGGAAGTGGATTCCGACCCATGGCCTGACCTATGGCCCTGGCGCCTCCCGGACAGCCTGCCATCGCCGCAACCTCGCCGTAGGTCCTTGTCTTCCCGAATGGAATCTTTTTAATGCCTGTCCACACCTTCATCTGAAAGGGTGTGTGGTTGATATCCAATTTAAGTGCGTCCGGTACTGGTCTCCCTGAAAGGGCCGCTTCGACCGCCTTGATCAGCGGATCATTCCACTTCTCATCCTTTATCAGGACTCGCCCGGGGAAGACATCATTAAAATAGGCCAGACAATCAGGACCATTGTCCAGGGTCAGGCCCACTCCCATGGCGCCCTTTTCCGATGAGGCAAGGCATATGCTCAACCTGTCTGCTTCTATCAAGCAACAATGGATCTCTTGCATCTCTTTCCCTGCCATGTATCTCTCTCCTCCATCCTCCTGTTAATAAGGCTGATATTCTTTGTCTTTTCAAGGGTCCATAAAGGCGCGATAAGCTCAGAGGGATTAGGGTCTCCGGTTATCCTCTGTATAACCATATCAGGCGGGAGGAACTCAAGAAAGTCGATGAGTGTCTCAATGTATTCTTCCCTGTCCATGCATCTATATCCGCCGTTTTTATGGAGATCGGCCAGGGCTGTGCCGCTTGTAACATAGAGGGAATGCATCTTTATGCCGTCAACAGGGAGCGAGGCAACAAATCGCGCCGTGTCCATCATCATATCATGTGTCTCTCCCGGCAGGCCAAGGATCACGTGTGTGCAGATACTGAGCCCATGTTCATCTGCCATGCGAACGGCCCTTTCAAAACAGGCGACATCATGTCCCCGGTTGATCCTTGACAGCGTAATGTCATGGCAGGATTGAAGACCATACTCAATCCATACCTGATAGTCTTTTTTAAATGTGCTTAAAAGCCCCAGGACCTCATGGTCCACGCAATCCGGCCTCGTGCCCACGGAAAGGCCTACCATGTCCTTGTGATTCAAGGCCCTTTGATAGATATCCCTGAGTTGTGTGAGGGGCGCATAGGTATTGGTGAATGACTGGAAATAGGCGATAAACTTCCGGGCATTGTATCTCTTCCCGGCGAACCCTTTGCCCTCGGCAATCTGTTCATCTAGCCCGAGACCCCTGTCAATCATAGCCCCCGTACCGGACCCCCTGGAGTCGCAATAGATACAGCCCTGCGAGGAGATGGTCCCGTCCCTGTTGGGGCAGCTGAATCCGGCATCCAGGGGAATCTTCTGGACGCGTTCCCCGAAGATCTCCCTGAGATAGCTGTTATAATCACGGTATCGTTTGAAAAAAATTGCTATTCCCTTCTCCTCTTTCTGAAGATGAGCTTTATAGGGGTGTGTGTCAGCCCGAATTCATCCCTTATCTGGTTGATGATAAATCTCTTATAGGAGAAATGGACCTCATCAGGATAGTTCACGAATACCACAAAGGTCGGCGGTTTTATTTCTATCTGTGTGGCATACATGAATTTCAGCCTCTTGGAACCGACCATCGGGGGGGGTCTTTTCAGGATCATATCTTCAATCAGCCTGTTGACCTCTCCTGTCCCTACCCTGGTGCAGAATTGATCATAGACGACATCTATCTGATCGAATATCTTTTTTACATTCTCGCCTGTAAGGGCGGAGATGTTTATCCTCGGGACGTATGGCGCAAAGTTAAGCTGCCGCTCAATAGCCAGATCAAGTGCCTTTTTTCTGGCCGGATCGGTCATGATGAGGTCATGTTTATTGACCCCTATTACAAGACCCCGATAACGGTCAAGGGCATAACCGCAGATGCGGGCATCCTGCTCGGTGATCCCGTATCCGGCATCAAACAGGACAACCGCCACATGACAGCGATCAAGACTGCCCAATGCCTTGATCATGGAAAACTTGTCAATCTTTTCTTTAACCCTGGCCTTTCTTCTTATGCCCGCCGTGTCTATAAGGAGATACTCCCTGTCCTTTCTTTTAAAGAGGGTGTCAACGGAATCGCGGGTAGTCCCCGGCATTTCGCTGACCAGCAACCTGTCAACCCCGAGGATCCTGTTTATTAATGATGATTTCCCTGCATTCGGTCTCCCCAGGATCGCCACCCGGATCTCGTTGCCGGTCCCCGATTCAGGCTCTTCTTTGGGCAGCCCTTCAACGACATCGTTCATAAGTTCTTTAAGCCCAAAGCCATGCGCCCCTGACAGGGGATAGACCTTATCTGCGCCCAGCCTGTAAAAATCATGGAGGAGATGCTCCTGCTCATGCCCGTCAACCTTGTTGACTACAGGAAATATCGGCTTTTTCAGTCGTCTCAGGGATTCAGCCATCTCCTCATCCCCGGGCAGGAGTCCTTTCTGACCGTCCATCAATAATATGATCCGATCCGCTTCATCCGCTGCCTTTATTACCTGCTTCTTTATCTGATCGGTTAACACATCATTGCCGCTGTCATCAAACCCGCCCGTATCGATTATGACGAACGGCGTATCACCCCAGCGGACCGATGCGTAAAGGTTGTCCCTCGTGACACCCGGAAAGTCATCCACAAGGGAATCCCTTGACCTTGAAAGACGATTGAAAAGTGTCGATTTACCTACGTTGGGCCGTCCCACTATAGCCACTATAGAAGTCATTACTGTTTCCTTCGGGAAATTTGAGAAAAACCCTGGACTTAAGGTGAAGGTTAAATTCGATAATTATAATATTGCCGGTAGCATGTCCTATCAGGAGTAAACCGGAAGATTTTCACTGATAGTACGATTAAGGTCCATCAATCTAACAGGTTTTTGTATGAGGGTCAGTGCGATGCCTTCTTCAATCGTCCTGCGCGCCCTTATATCGCCGGGGTTCCCGGTCAGCATAAGTATCCTCGCATTGGGATCGAAGGTCTTAATCTTATGGGATGATTCATAACCATCCATGATGGGCATTTCAACATCCATAACAACAATGTCCGGGAGAAAGGTCATGTATTTTTCGATGGCCTCAGAACCGTTATTGGCGCTCTCAACATTAAAATTTCCAAACAGCAGGAGAGATTCCATTATAAGTTCCGACAGGCCTTTTTCGTCATCAACAATCAGCACCTTTCTTTTATCCATTCAAACAACCCCCCGTCATTCCCATCACAAATATTGCTGTAACGGAAGGAGAATAATATTCTTTTGATTTTTATTCAAGCATAAACTGTAATCTGTCACAGGAGAGTCTTATAAATCTATCATATTGTAGTTATTGACAAATTTATCAACAATGCCTTCGACTGATTCTACATGAGATATTAAGCGGATAGGGCATTTTTCAATAATTTCACAGGCCTCCGCCCTGTGAAATTTTTCCTGCTTGATCCCCTGGCCTTTAACCCAAAGACATGGGCAGCCGGAATTATTTTATCTTGACTAAGAGTTGCAATATGGATAAATCTTTAACTAATTTCTTTGCCCGAAGGCGAAGGGCCTTCTCCTATTATCCCAAAAAGGACAACATTATGCCTACAAAATTCATCATCGTAACTGGAGGGGTCCTGTCAGGACTCGGTAAGGGGATTGCAGCTGCATCCATAGGACATCTTCTCTCATCAAAACTTAAAATCGTACCAATCAAATGCGACGGATATCTTAATGTGGATCCCGGGACTATGAACCCCTATGAACACGGAGAGGTCTTTGTACTCGATGACGGGGGCGAAGTGGACATGGATTTCGGTCATTACGAACGCTTCCTTGGGGTCACCTGCAAATCAAAATGGAACCTCACAATGGGCAAGGTATTTGACATGGTGAGGCAGAAAGAGAGGAGGGGCGATTATCTCGGAAAGACCGTCCAGTATATCCCCCATGTCACGGATACGATTAAAAACCACATCTTCGATGTCGCCCGTGAAGAATCGGCGGACCTGGTCATTGTTGAAATAGGCGGCACGGTTGGGGACATGGAGAATGAATTATTCCTTGAATCAGTGAGGCAGATGAAAGAGGATGTCGGCAGAGGGAACATCGCGTATGTCCATCTTACCTATGTCCCTATCCCCTATGGCGTCAATGAACAGAAATCCAAGCCTACCCAACAGAGCGTCAACCTCTTGAAACAAAGGGGCATCTTTCCTGATATTATTATCGGAAGATGCCGGGACTACCTTACAAAAGAGATAAAGTCAAAGATATCAAATTTCTGCGATGTTGAGCCGGAGGCCGTTATTACAGGGCTCGACGTCGACGATATCTATGAGATCCCTGTCGTCTTTGAAGAAGAAGGCCTTCCAGGCATCCTGCACAAAAAACTGAACATCTACAGCCCTCCGGATCTAAGAAAATGGAAACAGCTTATTCATAATCTTAAGAATCCGAAAAAAGAAATCACCGTGGCCATGTGCGGCAAGTACACGAAACTTGAAGACTCATACGCATCAATCATCGAGTCCTTCAATCACTGTTCAGCCCATTTGAGCTGCAAGATAAACCTGAAATGGGTGGAAACAACGGACCTGTGCGACACGTCCTTCCTGGATGAAGTTGACGGCATAGTGGTTCCAGGGGGATTCGGCGCCAGGGGCACGGAAGGCAAGATTGAAATCATACGACAGGCCAGGGAGCGAAACATACCCTTCCTTGGCCTTTGCCTGGGGCTTCAATTGGCGGTTATAGAATTTGCGCGCAACATCTGCGGCCTGAAAGGGGCGAATTCGACGGAGATGGATACTGGTGCGACCCATCCGGTCATCGATATTCTTCCGGATCAGAAAGATGTAACTGAAAAAGGCGGAACCATGAGACTTGGGGCCTATCCGGCGATCCTCAAGGAGGGTTCAGTAGTCAAATCCCTGTACGGCGCAGGCGAAGCATCTGAGAGACATCGACACAGATATGAGGTCAATCCGGAGTATCATGATATAATTGCTCAAAAGGGGATGGCCTTTTCAGGGACCTCCCCTGACGGCAGACTGGTGGAGTATATTGAGTTGCCTCAGTTGAAATATTTTGTTGGCACGCAGGCGCATCCTGAATTGAAATCCAGGATGGATAACCCGTCGCCCCTCTTTTACGGTTTTGTCAAGGCATGTCTCGATTGATATCTCCGGTTTTTAAGTATTTAACCTTTTTAACAAACCGGTCAGGTTGCGACTGATCTGTCTTTTAACGATCCGGACAAATGGATAAAAGATATAAAGTCATTCTACTGAGCCTCCTTAAAGACGGGGATTACTTCAAGGATCAGATGTCCCTTATGGGGGTATCAGGGGCGGCCTGTGAAGAGTTAATAAAAAAGGCCCCGATCATAATGAAGAAGGATTTGTCCCTTCAGGATGCCAGGAAGTATGCCGATGCAGTTTATCAGGCAGGTGGAAAAGTCGCCATCAAGGACTACGAGACCCCCGGAGATAACAGCTTAAACAACTCATTGTTTAACATGGTGTCTCTGAAAAATTTTATCATGTGTCCTCAATGCGGGTATAAGCAGGTCAAGACCGGGACATGCATTAGATGCGGCTTTTTGATGGAAACCATCGAGATATAAATGCCCCTTTTAACGATTCCAGGTTATAAGATGATCAGACTTCAGCCTGCCTTCAGGGCGGGATTAAGGATAAGGTTACACTATGGAAGATTATAAAAAACGGCTGGCCGGCATTCTTGCTGAGACCGGCGCCCTCTTCTTTGATAAAGGGCTTGTACTCAAGGACGGGCGTCCATCCCCTTACTTTGTCAATTTCGGGATGTTCAGGACAGGGCGTCTGAGCATGGAGCTCGGCTCTTTTTTCGCCGATATGATGGCGGGCCGGGGCATTGCAGATAAAACAGATATAATCCTGGGGCCTTCCTACAAGGGAAGCGCCATCGCCCTTTCCACCTCCATCGCGCTCTATGTCCGGCATGGCCATGATCTCTTTTTTGAGTATGACCGGAAAGAGGAAAAGTCCCACGGCGAGGGGAGCAGGAAAGGCAGTCTTATGGTCAACAGGACCCTGTTCAACGGGTGCCGCATATTCATTGTGGATGACGTCGCCACATCCATGGGGACCAAAGACGAACTCCTGGGCAGGTTAAGCCTTGAAGCGGCAGCCGATAATATATCCGTTAATGTGACAGGGATAGGCATTGCCATTGACAGGGAACAGACCGGCGCTGTTTATGATGAGCGAGGCAAGGTTATCCTGGACAGAAAAGGCGAAAACGCCATCAGCGCCTTTACAGCCAGGACCGGGATACAGGTCTATTCTGTTGCAGGGATAAGGGAGGTCATGGAATACCTTTATGAGGAAAAGATCCCCGTGCTGATCAACGGAAACCGCATGCCCATTGACGGGCCGACAAAGGCCGCCTTTGATGGATACATAAAGGCATACGGTAACAACCCACTATGAAGACACAGGACCCCTTTATCAAGGCCTATTATGACTTCAGGGAGTCA